>Ga0187778_10001877_pt1 | contig 14481 bp, 18 predicted proteins | sample 1015_Q2_SP5_20_M_FD_132418 | JGI IMG/M metagenome (GOLD analysis project Ga0187778, IMG submission 132418) | Tropical peat soil microbial communities from peatlands in Department of Meta, Colombia - 1015_Q2_SP5_20_MG | ecosystem: Environmental > Terrestrial > Soil > Wetlands > Peat | place... | reverse complement strand
TGACGGCCACCACCTTGAGATGCGTCCCGGGTCGGCCGCGTGATCGTACATGGCATAATCATCTCGATGGCACTCGGCCTGTACATCTCCCTGCCCTTTTGCCGGACGAAGTGCTCCTACTGCAACTTCGCCTCGAATGTCTTTTCCAGGGCGGTATTCGCGCGGTACCTAGACCGGGTCTGCCAAGACATGACGAGGGCTTCCACGGTCGCCGAGCAGATGGGCGGACATTTCGAGCGCGCCGTAGACTCAATCTACCTCGGCGGCGGCACTCCTACTCTACTGGATGTAACCCAGCTGGAGCAGCTGTTTTTCGCGATTTCCAAGAATTTCGAGATTCGGCCGGGCGCGGAAGTCACGGTCGAATGCGCCCCGGGCACGCTCAGGCCCGCCATCCTCGATGTTCTCGGGCGCTCTGGCGTGAACCGCGTAAGCCTGGGAGTGCAGTCGTTTGTCGACCGGGAAGCCGCCTCGGTAGGGCGACTACATACTTGTCAAACGGTCCTCGATGACATCGCCCGCTTGCGCTCGGCAGGACTTGCGAACATCAACCTCGATCTCATCGCCGGCCTCCCTCATCAGAGCTGCGCGAGCTGGAAGACCTCGCTCGATCACGCGATCCGAAGCCAGGCGCCCCATATCAGCGTTTACATGCTGGAGGTGGACGACGATTCCCGCCTGGGGCGCGAACTCATCGCCGGTGGCACCCGATACCACGCCGGTGCCGTACCGGACGAAGATCGTACGGCAGATTTCTATTTGATGGCCTGCGAGCAACTGGCGAACGCGGGGGTCAAGCAGTACGAGATCTCGAACTTTGCGCGCGAGGGGTACGAGTCGCGTCACAATCTCAAGTACTGGTCGCGACAACCCTATCTCGGATTCGGTGTGGATGCGCATTCGATGCTCCCCCTAGCAGCAGCGCAGAAGGGGGCGGGTAGTCGAGCGCGGTCCGAGCCAGGCTCGGCGACCGGCCTCGGTGGCGGCGAAGCGGTTCGCTTCGCCACACCAGATTCCCTGGAGCAGTATCTCGCGGCAATACCTTCGAAGCGCACTTTCGTGGACGGCCAAGCGGCGCTCGAAGAGGCATTTTTTCTGGGCCTCCGGCTGAACCGCGGTACGGACCTCGCGCAGGTCTCCGCCGATTTTGGGATTTCGCAAGTGGCTACCCTTCGCCCCACCATGGTGGAGCTCGTTCAAGCAGGCCTCCTCGAGCAGGAGGAAGACAGGATCCGTCTGACCGACCGCGGGCGGCTGCTATCGAATGAGGTATTTGAGCGCTTCATTTCGGCTCCATCCTGATCCGGAGCCTGTCCACAAGGAAGTGCCCGCATGGTTCAGAAGCTCCCGACAGCCAAGTTATAATAAGTCCGCCGCCAAGGTTCCCGACCCGGCTGAAGGGCTCTATGAGTCTGTACTCGCACTATGACGGTGCCCATAACCATCCCGTGAATCGTGCCCTCCATATGATCGCCATTCCCGTCGGATTCTCTTCTCTGGTGGTGGTCTGGTTTCACTGGATTCTTGGTCTGCTACTGATCCCTGCGGCATTCGCACTGGCTTGGCTTGGGCATTGGATCGAAGGCAACCAACCGGCCTTTCTGACGAACCCAGCCCACATCTTCGTCGCTCCGGTGTGGATGGCACGGAAGATTTTCAAGCCTGCCAAGAAGGCGGATACCTAAAGGTCTTTCGCGACCAATCGGTCGGTCATAGTTCTTAGGATGGCGACAATCGGCAAACCAATAGGCGATCGCCAAGGGGCATCCCTGCCGTCTGCAGTGTCCTTCGTGCCCAGCGTAACTTCCGCTCTCACTCCGCCTGTGTTCTAATCGAATTTCTTGCATCAAAATTGCAGGGACTAGGATTCGACCGGTCGCAAGACCAGCACCGGAGGAAACTTGGATTTTCAACTCAACGAAGAACAGCTGCAGCTCAAAAAGAGTGTGCGCCAGTTCGCCCAGCGCGAAATCGCGCCCAACGTGATGAAGTGGGACGAGAGCAGCGAGTTCCCCCTCTCCACCATCAAGGAATTAGGCAAGCTCGGCCTGATGGGAACCATCTTCCCCGCCGAATACGGCGGTGCTGGAATGGGCTACGTCGAATACGTTACCGCGATTGAGGAACTCTCGCGGGTGGACGGCTCGGTGGGCATTATCGTGGCGGCGCACACCTCGCTCTCGACCAACCATATCTTCTTGATGGGTACGGAAGCGCAAAAGAAGAAATACGTGAGCAAGCTCGCGACCGGAGAATACATTGGGGCCTGGGGATTAACCGAGCCGTCGTCGGGATCGGATGCGGGCAGCGCACGCATGAGCGCCGTGCGCAAGGGCAACAGTTGGGTGTTGAACGGCACTAAGACTTTTTGCACCAACGGCCACTACGCCGACGTGCTGGTGGTGATTGCCGTGACCGACCGTGCTGCACACACCCACGGCCTTTCGGCGTTCATCGTGGAAAAGGGAGCGCAGGGCTTTCGTCCGGGAAAAAAAGAGAACAAGTTGGGGTTACGGGCCAGCGACACGGCGGAGCTGATCTTGGAAGACTGCGTGGTTCCGGCGGAAAATCTGCTGGGCAAGGAAGGAGACGGCTTTATCGACGCCATGCAGGTGCTCGATGGCGGTCGCATTTCGATCGCAGCCTTGTCGCTGGGAATGGCCGAAGGAGCCTACGAAGCTGCTCTGAAGTATTCGAAGCTGCGCCGCCAATTCGGCAAAGCCATCAGCGACTTCCAGGCCATTCAGTGGAAACTGGCGGATATGGCGACCGAGATCGAGGCGGCGCGGCTGCTCACCTTTCAGGCAGCGTCGATGAAGGATGCAGGCATCAAGACCACCCAGGAGTCTTCGATGGCGAAGCTGTTCGCCAGCGAAGTGGCCGTGCGCTGCGCCAATGAAAGCGTGCAGATTCACGGGGGTTATGGATTTATTAAAGATTACCCAGCGGAAAAGTTTTATCGTGACGTCAAGCTCTGCACCATCGGAGAGGGCACCAGCGAGATACAGCGCCTGGTGATCGCAAGACAACTGTTGAAGGACTAAGGCTTTCCCGGGGCGTTCGCGTACCCCCATTCCCCGGGAGTAAGCCTGCGCACGAGCGGCGCAAGCCTATTCCACCACCACCTTGGCACCGCGTTGCGCCCCACCGGACAGATGCTCGATGCGCGCATCAATGACCGCACGGATCGCCTTTAAAAACTCGATGCGGGAATTTGCCAGGTGCTCGCTGACTGCAGGGGAAACCTTAAAGTGTTCCTTTAGGTGGTCCAGGGTTTCGCGGCAGAGGCAACGTTCGTAAATCACCCGCGCGCCCGCTTCATTCTGTGCCGTCTGTGCTTCGCTCATTGTGCCTCCCTCATCTCGACCGTCAAGACCCGGCTGTCAAGTTTCGCTCGCGCCGGCATCAACGCTGCCATCGACCTCGGTAGGCCGATGTGGCGTCGAAAGGTACCGACCTCCACCACCAACTCATCGCCTTTCTTGAAGAGTCCTATCTCACCCTTGGTGGCAAAGGGCAGGAGAACGCGGACTTCGTAAACGCCGTCTTGCTTGGCGAACGTATAAGGCTTCTCAGTCCGGGTAACCGCCGACGGGTCCTCCCCATCAGCATACAGCACTCGGGCCAGTTCCTCCAGACGCTTCTTGCCTAAGACCTCGTGAGCGAACAGGGGCACGCGCTTAACCGGCACCGGCGCAAAGTATTCTTCGATCTCGTGCAGAATTCCCGCTTGGGAACTGTGCCACTCCCTGAACCAAGCATCATGGACCTCGGCGGGCAGCACACGGTTCACGACGACTGCATCCACGGTAAGCCCATGGAGAGAGAAGTACACAAACGCCCGCTGGGTCTCGCGCAGCACCATCCTCTCCGGGTTGGTAACCAGCCGCACGCTGGTGATGCCTGGATCCTCGAGGATCTGGTTGACGCCTTCGAGCTTCTCGAAAAGGTCGCGAATGTTAAGGAAATAGCTGTCGGTGGGAAGCTCGAAGGGCGAAACGCGGTTGGCAATGGGCCGCACGGCCTTGAGCAGGTTCCGCTGGAAGGGAAAAATATGTTTCATGTACCAGTCGAGTGTGGTCGGCATACTGATAAAGCGCATGGACTCAGCGGTAGGAGCGGCGTCGAGAACCACGACGTCGTAACGCTCCTCCCGCCGGTACTGGTTGATGTACATCATGGCACTGAGTTCTTCCATCCCGGGCAAGATGGCTAACTCTTCAGCCTCGACGCCACTGATCCCCGTGGTACGAAGCACCGAGATTACATAGCCGGAGATTTCCTGCCAGTGACGCTTGACCTCCTTCTGAATGTTCAGTTCGAAAATCGAGAGCCGGTCCGTGACGGATAGCGGATCGGAGGTTTCGCCGTGAAACAGATCCGTGCTCAGGTCGAAGGCATCGGCCAAGCTGTGCGCCGGATCAATGCTCATCACCAGCGTGCGGTAGCGAAGCTGCGCCAGCTTCAATCCGGTGGCAGCTGCCAGGCTGGTCTTCCCTACTCCGCCTTTGCCGCTAAAGAGAAGAATCCTCATAGCGACATTGTAGAATAGAGAAGTTTCGCGGGGATCGCTCTCCCACACCCTTTCTGCGGGCGATCCGAGAAGCCTTCTCATCCGATCCTCGCAGTGGCGTAACCACTCGCATGAGGTGTTTCCGTGGCACTGGAGGGGAAACTGGATCGGCATTCTCACGGCGGCGGTCGCGGCGGGAAAACGGAAGTGGCTTTGGACTTCGACCGGTTTCGAGCCCTCACCTTTGACTGCTACGGTACGCTCATCGACTGGGAGAGCGGACTGCTCGCCGCCTTGCGACCTATTCTCAAGTCCCATGGGCAGAGCCTGAACGACCGGCAGATTCTGGACATCTACAGTGAACTAGAACCCAAAGCGCAAAATCCGTACCGGCGCTATCGTCAGGTACTCGAGCATGTGGTACGCGGGTTCGGAGATCGCCTGGGCTTTCCCGTGTCGAATGCTGAGGCGGAGTCTCTCCCTGAATCGCTGAAGGATTGGCGCCCATTCCCGGACACCCGAGCCGCCCTGGGAATGCTCAAGAAGAAGTACAAGCTGGCCATCATCTCGAATACGGATGATGATCTGTTCGCGGCGACCGCACGGCACTTGCAGGTCAAGTTTGATGAGGTCATCACGGCGGAACAGGCCAAGGCATACAAGCCGTCCACCGCCCCCTTTGTCCTGGCCTTGGAGCGGCTCGGCCTACCGCCCGAGCAGGTACTGCATTGCGGTCAGAGTATTTATCACGATGTGCTCCCGGCGAAATCCTTAGGTCTGGCTACCGTATTGGTCTATCGCCGAGGCTTCGGCGCCACCCGCCCCACCGACGGCAAGCCCGACCTCGAGGTCCCGGATCTCGAGACGCTCGCCTCGCTTGCGGTCAAAAAGGAAAAACACTCCACGGATTGAAGACGCGCTAGCCTTCAAGCCATCCGCCGCTTCACCGAGATCCACACCGGCGACATCGCCGACCGTGGTATGAAGGCCAGCACAGGCTCGGCAAGCGCAGGCTATCGTCAACCAAAGCTCAACTGCCGGGTGGTCATGGCGTCGACAGCGGTTTTCGTTGTTTCTCCTCTCCGGCTCGGTGCTTTACACTGAATCTTTGAGCGACGACTCCCAAACCCTGATTCGACGCCTGCGCAACGGCGACCACCGTGCGTTGGCGCGCGCCATCACTACGGTTGAAAACCGAAGCCCCGGCTGGTCGGAACTGCTGAAGTCCTTATTCCCGCTGACGGGCCACGGCGTAATGTTGGGGGTGACGGGTGCTCCCGGGGCCGGCAAGAGCACGTTGGTCGATCAACTCGCGAAGCACTATCGCCAAGAAGGTCGCACCGTCGGCATCATCGCCGTCGATCCCACGAGCCCCTATTCGGGCGGGGCCATCTTGGGCGACCGCATTCGCATGCAGGAACGCTTCTGCGACCCTGGAATTTACATCCGCAGCATGGCCACTCGCGGTTCCTTAGGTGGTCTTTCTCGCGCCACTGCCGATGTCGCCACCGTGCTGGACGCCTCAGGCCACGATCTGATCATCATCGAGACCGTAGGCGTCGGGCAGGACGAAATTGATGTTGTGCGTCTGGCCGATGTCACCATCGTGATGCTGGTACCCGGAATGGGCGACGATGTGCAGAGTATCAAGGCGGGCATCATGGAGATCGCCGACATTTTTGTGGTCAATAAGAGCGACTGGCCGGGCGCCGAGCGGGTCGAAGGCGAGATTCGGGCCTTGCAGTCGCTTGCCGCGCGCAGTGATCGTTGGACTCCGCCGATCGTCAAGACCGTGGCCAGCGAAGGCAAAGGACTTTCGGATCTGGTCGCCGCCATTGCCCAGTACCAGGCCTATCTGCAGCGGGAGAACTTACGACTCGAGCACAAGCGGCAAAACTGGCAGGAGCGGCTGCTGGAGATGCTGCGCGATCGACTGTTCGAGATGGTGTATCGACAACTTGGCGATCGAACGATTGCCCACTACGCGGCCGAGGTCGCAGAGCACAAACGCGATCCCTATACCCTGGTAGAGGAGCTGGTGGCAAGGTTAGGGCCGGCGACTTAGCCCAACCTTCGGCCCGAGCCAATCGAAACGCCGCGACCGAGCTGGACGGGTCGAGAACCGCCACCGGCATGGTGAACCGATGAGAGAGAGCGGAGAGACGATGTTTAGCATTGACCATCTCGGGATAGCCGTGAATTCGCTCGCGGCAGCGAAGGCCATTTATGAAAAGCTCGGACTCAGCGTCTCGCAAGAAGAAGTCGTCGATGCCGAGCAGGTGCGACTCGTCATGGTTCCGCTGGGTGAGAGCCGGCTAGAACTGCTCGAGCCCACCGCGGAGAACTCCCCCATTGCGCGCTTCATCGCCCGGCGGGGGGAAGGATTGCACCATATCTCTTTGCGAGTCCCTGACCTAACCGCCGCGGTCGAACGGCTCAAGCAGAATGGAGTTCGCTTAATTTCTGAGGAGATCAGGATTGGTGCGGGTGGTCACCGCTATATCTTTGTGCATCCCTCGAGCGCCGCTGGAGTACTCATCGAGTTAGTTGAGTCCAGAGACTAAGCGGATGTAAGGAATTGACCGGGATTCGATTGCATGCTTCTTCTCGCCACCGACACCTCCGGAGCGCACGGCAGCATCGCGCTCGCCGACTGCGGATCGGGCGAAGACCCTACGATTCTTGACCTGGTTCCGTTGACCGCCGGCGCGTTTTCCGCGCAGCTTGTGCCGGAAATCGCGGCCTTGCTCGAGAAGCATCGCCTCACCCAGCACCATCTCGGGGCCTTCGCGGTCGCCTCGGGCCCAGGGTCGTTCACCGGCTTACGGGTGGGATTGGCGGCCATCAAGGCATTCGCCGAAGTCCTCGAGAAACCGATCGCCGCCGTGTCCCTGCTGGAGGCCGTGGCCTTCGAGAGCCAAACCCCCGGCAAGATCCTGGCTGCTCTTGACGCCGGACGAAAGGAAGTCTACGTGGGCGAGTTCGCCGGTCGAGGGCGGGAACGCCCCGCAATTTCCCAAAGCCTGATCAGCCGCGCGCAGTGCTTTCGAGATGCAACCTCGACCCTGGTGACGCCAGACCGCGAGCTGGCCGAGGCAGCTCGCGCCGAAGGCCTCAAGGTCGAGGAGGTACGGCGTCCAAAGAGCGATGTGATCGCCTGCCTCGGCTGGCAAAAGATCAAGTCGGGTGAGACCGTCTCCCCGGAAGAGCTCGAGGCGAACTACCTGCGGCGGTCGGATGCGGAGATCTTTGCCAAAAACACCTAGCCGGGTGCGAAAGGATCCTCAATCCCTGGCCGCCCGAGGCCTTGAACGGAGCTCCCACGTGAACATCCGATCGGCAACACTCGATGACATTGGCGCGCTCATGGCCATTGAGAAGGATGCCCTCACGGCGGCCCACTGGTCCCTCGAGCAGTATCAATCCGCGTGCTCGGATTTCGGGCCCAAGAGGATCGTGCTTGTGATCGAGGAAAGTTCCGCCGTGCAAGGCTTTCTTGTAGCCCGCGCCGTCGGCCAGGAGTGGGAGATCGAGAACCTTGCCGTTGCTCGCCCGGCGCGGGGGCGAGGGCTTGGTGCCGCTCTGCTTGGGTATTTTCTCAACCTGGTTCGTGGCCAGGCCGCGGTGTCGGTTTTTCTCGAGGTGAGAGAATCGAACCGCTCAGCCCGGGGATTGTTTGAGCGCTCTGGCTTCATCGAATCCGGCCGGAGGGCACGCTATTATCGGAATCCGGAGGAAGACGCGGTGAACTATGCCCTCCCCGTTTAGATTGCACCAGCCTATGTGCGCTCGCGCACAAGTGGCCCAAAATCATACCAAAATCATAAGGTATCGTCCGCAATTCCCGAGTAGAAATTCGCGTTGATGCAGTGCTGGTCCTATGGTACTTTGAAGGCGATAGCCGGTTAGGAGGTCTGCTGGATGCTAACTTCTAGGGACCAGCTCCTCGCCAGCCACGAAGAGTTCCGGAAATTGGCGATGGAGCATACGGAATACGCAAAACGTCTCGATTTACTCACCCAAAAACGCTATCTCACAGACGACGAAAAACTAGAGGAAGTACGGCTGAAGAAGCTGAAACTCCGTCTTAAGGACCAAATGCAAAGTATCGAGCGCCAGTTTCAGCAACAGCATCAAGTCGCGTAATCTCTTCCCGGTTCGGGCGGCATCGAGGCCGTGGGAGTTGATGTGTCCCCCAACCGCGGCCCCTGGTAAGCAGTTTGTTTTGTTATTTTAGGCAGGCCATGAGAGTTTCTCGGCTTGAACTATAATTAGACTGCTCCCCATGGTTCGCGACGCTTACCGCTACGCTCTCCCACTCGGTGCCGCAGCTATTCTCATTGGCTGGCTGGCCAGTCCCGCATGGGCATTGCCGGCCCTGGTGGCGGCCTTTTTCCTGCTGTGGTTTTTCCGCGATCCGGAGCGGGTCATTCCCGATGCACCCGGTGCCTTGGTCTCCCCGGCCGATGGGAAGGTCACGCACTTGTCCAAAACCGTCGAGGACGGTTCCCCTTATCACCGCATCAGCATTTTCCTGAGCGTCTTTGACGTCCACGTCAACCGTTCTCCCATCGCGGGTGTGGTCCGCGAGGTTCGCTATCAGAAGGGCAAGTTCCTGAACGCCATGAGCGTCGCCTCCGCGGAAGACAACGAGCAGAACATCGTAAAGCTGGAGGGGGAAGGCCAGACTGTGGTGTTCAAACAAATCGCAGGGCTGCTGGCGCGGAGGATTGTCTTCACTAAAAAGGTGAGCGACCGGGTGGAACGGGGGGAACGCATCGGCATGATCAAATTCGGTTCGCGGGTGGACGTGCTGGTTCCCAGTCCCAGCACCATCCAGGTGAAGGTGGGCGACAAAGTAAAGGGTGGCTCGAGTGTACTGGCTTATCTCGACTCGGAGCCGCAGTTGGTCTTGCCCGGGGCTGCGCGGAGCAGCCAAGGAGTCGTCTGAAATGGATCCCCAGCTTGCACAGATTCCCAAGCGGAGAAAGGAAGACAAACCTCCGAAGCGGCTTCGCCGCGGCATGTACATCTTGCCCTCCCTGTTCACTACGGCGAACATTGCCCTCGGCTACTACGCCGTATTGCAGGTGACCCACGGCACGCCGCAGGACCCCTCTCATTTCGACAATGCCGCCAAGGCCATCGGATTCGCAGTGCTGTTTGACGGAGTGGACGGTTGGATCGCGCGGACGACGCACACAAGCAGCGATTTCGGACGAGAACTGGACTCCCTGGCCGATGTCATTACCTTTGGAGTTGCGCCCGCTCTGCTCGGTTGGATGTGGGGATTTCGCCAGCTGCCTACCTTCTTGGGATCCTCGGAATTGACCGGCAAGTTGATTCAATTGGGCGCGGTGGCCAGCTTCTTATTCCTAATCGCCGGGGCCAGCCGCCTGGCACGCTTCAACATCACGACCAACCCGCAGCCGTCGAATCCGGGCCGCCCGGGAAAGAAATATTTTGTGGGCATGCCCATTCCAGCCGCAGCCGGAGTCATTGCGGCCGTCGTGCACTTTTCCGGTGGAGATCCTCTGAGCTCTTTGTGGGCTTGTCTTATCTGGATGCTCATCATGATCGCCGCGGGATATCTCATGGTGAGCACCTGGCGCTTTTATAGCTTTAAGGACATCGATCTCCACGCGCGCCAGCCGTTCCGGCTGATTGTGGTAATCGGATCCTTGTTTGCCGGCATCTGGTTTTTTTCTCAGTGGCTACTGTTCATAACCGCGCTCGCGTACATGGCCTCGGGGGTGATTTGGCGGTTGCAGTGGCTCTTCCGGCGCAAAGGCAACTCGCCTCCACCCTCGTATCGAGAGGCCTCCCCAATCTCATGAGTTCGAAGTTGAAATCCCGGGCTCTGTCCCGCACCGACCCCCTCGAAGGCAGCAATCTCTTCCGGGTAGCGATCGTTGGCGGAGCCACACTCAAAGGCAAAGAAGTTGCCGAAATGCTCGAAGCTCGCAGTTTTCCCTTCGCCGACATCAAGCTGCTCGACGACGATGAATCCCTGGGGCAACTTGAGGCCGTGGGCGATGAAGTCACCTTTATTCAAAAGGTTCGGGCCGATGAGTTTCGCCGCTTGGCTGTCACTTTCTTCGCTTCCGATCCGGAGTGCACTCGCAAAACTTGGAAAATCGCACGCGACGAGGGTACGGTGATCGTCGATTTATCCTTTGCACTCGAAGACGAGCCGGAAGCCACCGTGCGATCGCCTTGGGTTGAGCGTCAATTGGGAAAGCCGTCTCTTCCAGAATTGCAGCCCGGCCCCTTGGTAGCGGCTCACCCCGCCGCCGTGGTGTTGGCCCTGCTCGCCTTGCGCGTGCAAAAGGTCGTCCCGGTGAGACGAATCACGGCTACGGTCTTCGAACCGGCGTCCGAGCACGGGCAAAGAGGTTTGGATGAACTGCATGAGCAAACGGTGAACCTGCTCTCCTTTCAGCAGATTCCGAAGACGGTCTACGATACCCAGGTCGCCTTCAATCTGGTCGCTCGATATGGGGAACAGTCGGTACCCTCCCTCGCCGATGTCGAGAGTCGCATCTTGAAGCATTACCGGACGATTGCCGGCAAGGATGCGCCGCTCGTGTCTCTTTTGCTGATTCAAGCTCCCGTCTTTCACGGTCACGCCTTCGCCATCCAGGTAGAAACCGATCAGTTGGTGGACGCAGGGGTCATCGCGCAGGCTCTAGCCGGTGAACACGTAAACGTGGTCACGGGCGCCGAAGACGCTCCCAGCAATGTGAATGTTGCCGGCCAAGCCGATGTGCAGGTAGCCGTCATTCCCGATGCCGGCCATCCGAAGGCGTTCTGGCTATGGGCGGCAGCCGACAACCTGCGGATCGCCGCCGCGACCGCGGTCGAATGCGCGGAAAACGTTTTGGCCAGTCTCCCCCGAGGCAAGATTCAATGAGCGGTGTGGCCGGCGCCCAGGTGGCCGTCGAAACCTGTTCCCACGTCCGCCTCGCCGCCTTGTTGTGCTCTTCCCTATTGCTCGCGAGCTGCGGCTACCACACGGCAGGACATACCACGGCGATTCCCCAGGACGTTCGCACCATCGCAATTCCCGCTTTTGTCAACCAGACTCACACCTATAGAATCGAGCAAATGCTTACGGCTGCGGTCGCGCAGGAAATGAATACCCGCACCCATTACCACGTGGTCCAGGACCCGAGAGCTGACGCCGATGCCACGCTCCACGGAAACGTGATTTCCGCCTACACTACCCCGTTAACCTATGATTCCACCACCGGACGGGCGGCCAGTGTGTTGGTCGTAATCTCGCTGAGCGTGTCGCTCGAAGAGAAAGACGGCAAGATTCTTTATCGCAACCCGGCGTACCTGTTCCGCGAACAATACGAGATCTCCCGAGACCCCAACAGCTTCTTCGAGGAAGACACTCCGGCGCTGGCACGGCTGTCCCGTGACTTTGCCCAAACCCTGGTCTCCAACATTTTGGAGGGGTTCTGATGCGGTCTTTCGCGCAGACGGATCGCTTTCTGGCCGATGTCCAAGCGGGCAAGCTGCGACCGGCTTATGTGTTTGTGGGAGATGAGGTGTTCTTTCGCAAACGCTGCCGGGAAGCCATTCTCGAACATCTGGTTCCTCCCACCCTGCGCGATTTCGCGATCTTCGAATCTGATCTGGCCGAGACCGAGCTGGCCGAGATTCTCGATCGCGCCCGAACTGCCTCCTTGATCGCACCGTTTCAGGTGATATTCATTCGCGGGGTGAGGAATCTATTCGCTCGCGGAGCCAACCAAGAGAAGTTGGCCGCCATCGAGGAGTACTGCAAGAACCCCAACCCGGCGGCGTTATTGATCTTCGTCGCCGACCACATCAGTATTCCAGCCAACGCTCGGCAAATCGAGCTGGCCGACAAGGAACAATACCTGCGCATTCGTGAGACTTTGGGTGCGTACTGCGCGATTGTCGAGTTGGCGCGGGTCGAAGAGAGCGACGCGGTGCGCTGGATCGACGAGTATTCGACCGCGCACGGAGTGAAGATTGACGCCGACGCTGCTCGCGAGCTGGTGGATGCACTCGGCGGCGACATGATGATGATTTCGAACGAACTGGAGAAACTCCTTTTGTACGTCGCCGAGAACAAGCGGATCGCCGTGGAGGATGTCGAAGCCCTGGTGCTGGCAGCCAAACAGCGTTCCCTCTATGAATTAACCGACGCCATCTCGGCGAAGGACCGGGTGCGGGCTTTGGCCGTGCTCGATGCGGTTCTGACGGCGGGGGCGGGCGACGAAGGCGCCATCGGAAGCCTCTATATGCTGGCCAGGACATTTCGGCAAATGCTGGTCATCGTCGAACGTAATGTACGGGATCAGCGCAGGTTGTGGGCTGCGCTGTGGCAAGGTTTTCGCGTACCTCCCTTCGCTGCCGAGGACATAATCCGGCAGGCTCACCGATACAAGTCAAAACGGGAACTGATGCAGGCCATCCGCCTGGTCGCCAAAACCGATCTCGCGCTGCGCTCCAATCCACCGAACAAACGATTGCTCCTGGAAAAGCTGGTTCTGGATTTAACGGCCGAGTCAAAACCAGAGGTTCCGGGGTGGTCCCAGGAAGAGTTGCCGGTATGAAGCAAAGCCTGCGGAGATAACGGTTTCGCCGGTCGCGGCTGCCGCTCGCGCGCCATCGACCAACGCCACCAGGGTACTTCTCTGTTACCTCCCGTGCCGAGTAGTTCCATGCATCTCGAACCCAAAAGAACGCCGGACGTGCTGGCGTACCTCGATCGCATCAGGCACCAAGGGCCGAGCCCGCCTTCCCTCGACACCTTGCGGGCGCTGCATCGAGCGCACATGATGACCGTGCCGTTCGAAAATCTCGATATCGCACTGGGCCGACCCATTGTTTGCGAGGAGGGAGCGATCCTCCGTAAGATCGTGACCGGACGGCGAGGAGGCTTCTGCTATGAACTGAATGGCGCCTTCGCCGCTCTCTTGCGCGAGCTGGGCTTTCGAGTAACCTTGCTATCGGCACGCGTGCCCCGCGAGGACGGCCGTGATGGCCCCGAATTTGACCATCTAGCGCTGCGCGTGGACCTGGACGAGCCCTGGCTGGCTGACGTCGGATTCGGCGACTCGTTTCTCGAGCCCCTGCGCCTCCGGATGGGCAGTGAGCAGCCACAAGGCCGAAAGAGGTTCCGCATCATCGACCAGGACAATTCGCTCCATGTGGAGACGGCAGAACCAGGCGGAAGCTGGACGCGGGAGTATTCGTTTTCGCTCGTCCCGCGACAGCTGGGGGATTTTGCCGATATGTGCCACTATCATCAGACTTCTCCAGACTCCCCTTTCACCCGCAAGCGCGTCTGCAGCCGAGCCACCGGTGACGGCCGCATCACGTTGGCAGAGTGGCGGCTGATTGTCACCTGCGATGGAAAGCAGGAAGAATCACTCCTGGCTTCCGATCAGGAGTGGCAGGCCGCCCTAAAGAAATACTTTCAAATTGTGCTGTAAGGGCCGCTGGAAGGACCCCCATAGGGGCAAACTGGAGGCACGCGAAACCGACCTGCCCCTGCTCGAGCGGCCAACGTACACGTTGGTAATCGCTCCCTAGCTCCTGGCCAGGGCTTCGACCTTGTCTCCGAGGTAGAATCGGAACGTCGTGGCTATTTCATCCCTCGGAGCCGCACGCTCAGGCGGGCTTTGGAGCGAGCCGCCGTATTGGGGTGGATCACGCCTTTTTGCGCGGCTTTATCCAACGCGGAAAACGTCGGCCCGAGGAGCTGCCCAGCTGCCGCCTTATCCCCCTTCGCCAGTGACTCCCGCATCTGTCGGAGAGCCGTGCGCAAGCGGGAGGTATTGGCTCGGTTACGGAACGTACGCTTTTCAGTTTGACGGGCGCGCTTCAGCGCAGAAAAGTGATTGGCCATGGATACAAGTTTACCTTTGTTGTCGGATTTCTCTTGCGAGAACCTGGTAGGCTTTTATTGTACGGAACTGACTCGA
>Ga0187778_10001876_pt1 | contig 14491 bp, 11 predicted proteins | sample 1015_Q2_SP5_20_M_FD_132418 | JGI IMG/M metagenome (GOLD analysis project Ga0187778, IMG submission 132418) | Tropical peat soil microbial communities from peatlands in Department of Meta, Colombia - 1015_Q2_SP5_20_MG | ecosystem: Environmental > Terrestrial > Soil > Wetlands > Peat | place... | reverse complement strand
TCGCTAGGTTCTGAATCAGGCGTAAATAGTCAGAAGGGCGCAGTCCGATTGGTGGCCATATGCAGTAACGTCAATCTACGCACGATTACTGGCACTTTTTACAGTATGCGAACACGGCAAGGCTTTTTTAGCATTCTTCCCGACAGCTGAACCGGTCGACATGATTCCTTCCCGATGAAACATAAAAAGGAAGGGATTCCGTGAGGAAACGAATCTTGAGTCTTTATTAAGACGCGGCTCAGTGGAAGGAGAGACCGATCGATATGACAAAGCATCTGGTACCGTTCACATGCTTACTCTTACTTGCTATCCACGTGGCCGCTCAAGACATTCCTAAAGCGGAAGTTTACACCGGCTACACTTACCTGAGATTTAACGCCTCCGCTCCGACAAATGAGTTCAGTGCAAATGGGGGACAAGGCTCGATTCAATACAACTTCACGCACTTCGCTGCCTTTGTTGGAGAGTTCGGCGGGGTTCACAACGGCAGCCTGACCATCGATGGCAGTCGAACTCTCCACCCTGACCAAACCGCGTTTACCTATTTGTTCGGGCCGCGGGTGTTCCTTAATAAAGCAGGAGTCGTCTCGCCTTTCCTTGAGGTTTTTGGAGGAGGCGTGCACAATTCCAGAAGTTTCTCGCTTCCGAATTCGCTGCTTCCAACCCCGCTATCGGTACCTCGCGGGGTGACGGTTACCCCCGGAATCACGAGTACGAAGTTTGCCAGCACGCAGAATGCCGCAGCGATTCTGTTTGGTGGCGGTATCGACATCCGCGTTAGGCACGCGGTCGCTTTCCGCCCGATCGAAGTGGACTATTTCCCGACGAACTTTTCGCCCTTCAACGTTGCAGGCCTGGGAAATCGTAACGAGGCCAAGTGGCAACAAAACTTTCGTTACAGCGCCGGACTCGTCTTCCTCATGGGAGGAGCAACTCCGCCACCTCCGAGAGCTTCATGCTCAGCTACACCAAATGAATTGCTGGCTTGGAACGGTCCGGTGAATGCCTCCGTAGAACCGGCGGATTTCCATCCCAAGCACACATTGGATTATAACTGGACCAGCACCAGCGGGCCGATCAGCGGACAAGGCACCTCGTCGACAGTAGACACAACCAATGTGTCTCCTGGCGAGTACACCATCACTGCGAATGTCGTCGATCCCAAGGCAAAAAAGAACGGCACAGCATCGTGTACTGCCTCGTTCACAGTAAAACAACCGCAGAATCCCTCGGTCGCATGCTCGGCTAGTCCCACCAGCATTCGCCCTGGCGAGCCGGTGACCATCACTGTGCAAGGCAGCAGCCCGGATGGTAGTCGCGTTGAAAAACGTAATTTCTCAGCCAGCGCCGGAGCGCTCAAGGAAGGTGAGACTACTGTCGGCAGTCAACCGGGCCAGTTCACCACGGTCGCAACGTTAGACACAACCAACGCACCCCCCGGAACGCTTACTGTGAATGTAGGAGTTACCGACGTTCACGGTTATAGCGGCAGCTGTACGACGACCGCGAGCGTTATCGCCCCCCCGCCTCCCCCGCAAGTTGCTAGCGAAACCCTGATTAGCGAGTGTGAGTTCAAGAACGCGAGGAAACTAGCTCGTGTTGATAACGAGTGCAAGGCGATACTGGATGAGGTTGCATTGCGGATGCAGCACGATCCCAACGGAAAACTCGTAGTTGTTGGCTACGCCGACGAGCAAAATGAGGCTATGGTCAACGATGTGGAATCTCTCCGTGCCGCGAATACCAAGGACTATCTCACCGGCGGAGAGGCCAAGCAGCAGATCGACAGCGGTCGTATTGAGTTACGCAAAAGCAGTACGAGGGACAACGGGAACACAGCAAAGTTCTACTTTGTTCCTGAAGGTGGAAACTTCACAGTTAAGGATACGAATAATGTAGACGAAAGCTCTTTGCCAAAGGACCGTACTGGAAGGCCCAAGAGACAAAAATCTTCCAAGCAAAGCACACCTCCATCCTCCGGTCAGTAACAACCCACCCAATGAAGGGCCGACTCGGATAGGGTCGGCCCTCCGCTCCGAAGGTAGTCACTCTAGTTTTCCTGAGCCAGATATCCTTTCTTGTAATGCACGTGCAGAGGTAGCGCACCGGTGGCGGTAATCATTCGCACTCTGATCTTCCTCCACTTGCCATCGTGCAATCGGTGCGTCGACCTGTACGCAAGCACGTACTGCTGCCGGAGTTCCCGGCTAACAGCAGCTGCAATCCCAGGTACCTTATCGCGATCATCCGCTGCGATAGTCCGCCCTCCGGTCAGTTCGGTGATCCCCGTCAGTAGGCGCTTGCCCAGCTTCTCTTCAATCGTCTTAAAAACCGGCACTGGCATGTTGTCAAATATGCCAATCGAGTACATCAACACATCCGCTTCTTCCGCCAGCGCCTTGATCTCTCTTTCGTTGTAGTAACTATGGTTGTCTCCGCCATCAGAGATGATAACTAACGCCCGCCGCTGGTATCGCGCAAAGCGCATCCGCGTAACACCAAGGTAAATCGCGTCGAGGAGCGCTGTATTGCCCGCGGGTATGGCTAGGCCCAGTTTCTGTTCCAGATCATCAATCGATTGAGTCGAATCGGCGATCAATGTGGGTCGGTCGGAGATAGCAATGGCAAAATAGTCGTCTTCCGGATTCGCGTTCTTAAAAAATTCCGATACTGCCGCTCGTTCGGTGTCAAACTTATCCGTCATGCTCTTGCTGAAATCCAGGATCATGCCGACGGAGATCGGGTCATCCTCGGTAGAGAAAGACTCGATCCGCTGGCGCTGATCATTTTCATAAAGCGCAAAATCGTTGCCCTTAAGGTCCAGCACTGGCCGATTCATTGCGTCTGTCACCACGACTGGGACAAGAACCAGATCTACATCAGCACGAAGAGTTTTCGTGTGCGCATTCAGCCCGTTCTCTGGCTTGACCAAAACATCGCCGGTGGTCGCTTGAGGATTACGCGGTACCACGTGCACGTCATCCTGCGCTTGTGATCGAACTGCCGGGGACAGTAGAATTGCTAATAGGGATACGCTCATTCGGTATCCCAGCTGAGGCACTAGAGAAGAAGAAAATCTGATTTTCATGGCAGGAACCGCGTGGAGCTATGTTGCTCCGGTTGAAATAGCTCGTCAAGACTTGCAGACATGTTCTTCGTCCGAGTTCGTGTTCGGCTCGGCACACACAAACGCTGCCTTCAAAACACCTTCTATCGATCCGGAGGGAAAGAACCGATCACTGGTACTGCTGCAACTGGTTTCTGTGAATTTGCTGCCTGCCCGAGCCTTGCCCAGGTAGCGCCCTCCTCGATCAAGGCGTCAAGCTGGGCCTTGCTTACACCGGGCATCAACTGAAACTGCGATCGCCCTATCCGATAATCATCGGCCAAGTCGGTAAATGACTCCCATTTCGGCCAGTCAGGATGTGAAACGAACCATCTGGAACCCGAGCGCGTGATGATTCTTATCACGACCGGCCCTCCCACCAGCCCCGGCTGAACCGCAGCGGCATAGTCATTGATGGTAGCTTCCATCACTTGTGCGGCATCCTCGAATGACAATGAGCCAATGTTCTGGAGTCCCAATATTTGTTGTTTGGGACTGGAGAAATATCCTGAAGAACGGCACTTCGTAGCGCGACTGGATTCTCCCTCGTATATGCAAATTGTTGACCTGCCTCTCTCGTAGCCGGCAAACATTAACGTTTGTAGCTTGGCGGAATTTGCTCCGAGCGGCCCTAATAATGAGCTGGCGTACGCAAAGTAGGAACCCGGCAGCTGGTCCACTTCGACCGCTGAAAGGGGGCTCTGCGCGAAATGCGACATTAACGCAGAGAGAAAGGATACTCTCGTGTCGTTCAGGGACGCGTAACCAGTATCGGCTATCAGTTTGTTTTCAAGTGGAAAAATCTTCTGGTTGACATCGTAGTAGGCGATGCGCTGGCCCCGTCTGTCCTTTAACATCCCCCTGGAATCAGATGCAACGATGATGCCATCCTTGCAGATGGCTGCGATTACAAAAGATCCCTTAACGCGTAAAGGTACTAACATGCCCGAGGCGGCACGTGCGTAAATTCCAGACAACAGCGCTAACAGTAAGGTTGAAATTAGAATGATTCTCGCCGATTGCCAAGAGCTCAAAACCGTTAATGGCAGATGGCGGTTTAGGGTCAGGTTCCGGTTTGCAAAGAGCATCTGTGCCGTAAGCTAGCCCGCCGCAGCGGGCATGCCATCCTCGTTTGTACAACTGTTAAAAGTTCCAGATCGAGCACTAGAGAACATAGGGATAATACCAAAATTACTGCTAGTAGATTGTCTAGTAATTTTTCAATGCCGGGAAGGGAGGAGTATTTCCCTAACTGATTCTTTTGCCCATCTGCGACGCTGCGGCCTGAACTCCGTTGTGGCGGTGGCTGATTTTGACGGTGTTGGATGAGCCATTCTCAGCTCCGGTTGTTACGATTCTCTCGTACTTCTTACAGTAGCCGTATAGTTGACAATCGTCCTTGCCCTTAGGCAATCAAGTGCCGGAAACGTGTCACGAAATCTTTTCGTGGGCGCTGGCATTTTTGCCAGTGTGCATGACGAACATGCGACCTTAAGCTTTTTTACCGCACGCCCATCGACCCAAAACAACAGCCAAGGCCTTTATGGCAGGGAGTTTACGAACCGCCGACTCAAACCCTTTGCCCATTGAGGCCTCTCAGATCGGGCAGAAAGGAAGGCCTTATGCATCGCAGCCTATTGCATATTTCTTTGATTTTGTTGAGCTTGTGCTGGCTTGGGTGCTCCAAACGGCCGAACGATGAACAAATCAGGAATGATATCCAGGCCAAAGTCGCGGCTGACCCCGAAACCAAGGATTCCGAGATTACAGTTGCGACAAAGGACGGCAACGTCGCGATTGAAGGAAAGTTGCGAAATGCGGCAGCGCGCCAAAGGTTAGAGCAGATCGCAAAGACGGAACCCGGGGTGACTGAGGTAGATGATAAAACCGTAGTAGAGCCTAACTCCGGAGCGCCCACGCAGTCCGCGTCGGAACAGGTCGCTACCACAGCGAAAGGAATGGAAGTGAAGGAGCCGGCGTCAACACCACCGCCCCCACCACCTCCACCTCCACCACCCCCGCCTATCGTAGTACCGGCTGGAACTGTTCTCACGGTCAGGACCGACCAGGCGTTGAGTTCGAAGACCAGCCAGACCGGCCAAAGCTTTACCGCCACACTTGCGCAACCGATAAGTGTGCGAGGAAGGCCTGCGCTGCCGGCCGGATCGACAATTAGCGGTACAGTCGTAAACGCTAAGACCAAAGGCAAGATAAAGGGCGAAGGTCAGCTGGATCTCGCTCTCACTAGCATCTCCGTAGGGGCTCATACGTATCCGATCCATACAACGGTTATAAGCAGCACGCAGAAAGGAAAAGGGAAAAGGACAGCTGCTACTACGGGGGGTGGAGCAGCGGGCGGCGCGTTGATTGGAGGCTTAGCCGGAGGAGGCAAAGGGGCAGGAATCGGTGCCCTGGTGGGAGCGGGCGCAGGATTTGTCGGAGGGGCGCTGACGGGTAACAAACAGATCGAAATTCCAGCTGAATCGGCTCTCAGCTTCACGTTGAGTGAGCCACTCACGCTCAAACCGTAATCGCTGGAACTGACCGTGGTAGACGGCGCATTTGCGGCAGGACGGTGAGGTTACCTGGAAACCCAGCAATTTGTTGCCAATATCAAGCGGCTCCTACGAAGCAAATGTTGCTTGTGGAAGTTAGATGAGGGAGCGTGAAATAATTTGGCTAGTTGGGCTTGGTGGAATTTTGTTGTGCAATCATTCTCTTCAGCTCCTGTTTCTGTTGGTTACGCATATCTTGAAGCTTTGCTAGCTGAGCCTGGGAGCTATTGGGATGCATATTGACCCAAATATTTGATTAAGAGGACCTCATTACCTTTCTCACTATATATAACTTCATCCACAAGGTGTTGAGTCATAAGCATGCCAAAACCGCCAGGCCGTAGCCCGAGCGCATCGCGATGCACCTGATGGCGAATTGGATCCTCGGGCGGATTCGCAATAGCCGCGTGTTGTAGTTGCTCCAGCGAGAATCCTTCGCCAGGATCTTTGACGCGACACATCACGGCGTGGCGAGCTCTTACATAGGAGATTTCAATGTATTGACTCGGATCAAACCGAGCACCATGCTCAATGGCGTTCAGCAACATCTCACGAAATGCGGCGGCGACTTCATCTCTTTCAGCTTCTGGTAAATCCACCATCTCATGGAAGAATTGTAAAAGCCGGTCCGCCGTGTTCTTGTCACAACGAGCAGCCAACCGTATCCAGGCGGGCGTTGCGGAAATGACTTCGATACCGTCATCCCAACATTGCTCCTCGGTCGCAAGCCGAATCATTTCGGCAAAGGCGCCCAACGAAAACGGCGTTGAAAAGTAACTGAACGCACGCTCTCGCATGGCGCCGATAGCATCGGCCGGCGTACGTTCGTTAGTCAAGATGATGAGTCGAGTATGTGGCCGCAGCCTTCGAATTTTGCAAAGTAGTTCGACATCGGCTTTCCCGGAAGTCTTCTCGCCTGTCAGAACCAGATCGAAGGGACGTTGCTCGACCAATCTCAAGGCGTCACAGTTGTTTGCTGCACTTTCAACTTGCCAGGCTGGCAGAGTGGCCAAAACCTGGGCTGCAATCTGCGGGTTGGATCCGACCACAAGAACGGTCTTTTGCGGTGGCGTCGAGACATTCAGTTGCGCAACCGAGTTCAATGCAGACCTTCCGACGACGCGCACTCGTGACGCTGGCTTCCGAAATGCTACGGGCGAGGACCCTCGAGGAGGATCACTTCTCCGCTGTCGAGTTGGTACTCGGCTTGAAAAACTGAGAGCTTGCCTTTAGCCGCAAAATCACGGAGCAATTCGCTACTGGCCAGCACATCCTTGGCACTCTGGTGGACGTTTTCTTTAATTGCTGTCTCAATAAGATCATCGCTACCCCTGATGGATCGTGCCCTCGCGACCGCAGGTTCGATCTTGTCGACAATTGCGCGCACGTTTGGCGAGACTATCTTTCCTTCAGAGCAAGCAGCACTAACTGCACCGCATTTCGTGTGTCCTAAAACGACGAGCACGGTACTTCCCAAGTGCTCTACCGCGTACTCGATGCTACCCACGCCGATGGCGTCGGCGATATTCCCTGCTGAGCGCACCACAAAAAGATCGCCAAGAGATTGATCAAACAGCACCTCTGGCGAAACCCGACTATCGGAACAGGTAAGAACTATGACATCTGGGTGTTGTGCTTCAGCCAAGCTGACGCGCAGGGCAGCCACATCTAGAGGTTTTGGTTTGCCGGTTACGAAACGCTGATTCCCCCGCATCAGATCTGCCCAAGTTTCCTGCGCGGACCGTACTGGGTGAGCAGCGTTACTATGCTCGGAAGCTTGCTGCGAGAAGCCCGCGCAGGATAACAGCAACAGGACTTGTATGGTGCACACATGACGCTTCATTTCACACGTATCCAAGTCAACCATGTCATTAAGCCGATTCAGAATAATCGTACGTGCGCCGGCAATGCGACTGATAAAACTAACAGTCAAGACTTGATACGCGCATCCTGGCCGCCACTGCTGCCCAACCCACCTGTATGCTGGCGTACGACAGCCGCTATGCCATGTCTTCGAGGAGCTAAGCGTGCCATCATTTTCGGGCTCTGCAAGTTCTGTCAGTTACCACAAGCTCAGACGAATGCAATATTTATATCGCAGGTGTACGAAGTCATCCTGATCAGCGTTGCCGGTCTGAATACGAGGAGGCAAATGATGGTCGTCAAAATGATCTCTTTAGTATTGCTGTGTGCTGCTGTAGCGTTCGGACGAAATTCGGAGCAGCCCTCGGATGAAAATAAAGGCGAAGTCACGGTTACCGGATGTGTAAGCAGGTTGAATACGAGTTTTATTCTGATGCAATCAGAACCTAGCCAGAGTTTTAAGCTGGAGGGAAACACAAAAGTGAAACTAGAGCAATATTTGGGAAAGGAATTTGAAGTCACCGGAGAAGAGTCTCATTCCTTGAGTAGCAGTTCTCCGAGTGCAAGCACTTCTAACCCGCTCACACTCACAATTCACTCCATAAAGATTATCCACAAGAGGTGCTCTGCACATTAATCACGCTCCGTATTGATTCTTACTTGATTCACGGCCTTCAGGAAGATTTGCCAATCAGTAATAGCCATGCGGCTCCAGGTCCGGGCGCTTGCGCACTGTTCGAATTCCGGGATTCAGCAATGCCAAGTGAGACGAACCGCTTCGGATAACAAGAGAAATCCTTATTCGGCACACTGCCGCATGAGTGGTCAAGATAGATCGTGTAACGCGTATTCCCGAGAATCGTCCAACGATACAGGTAGCTTAGAAAATGTTTGCTGCTGCCAATCCGTTCGGGTGGCCCAAACAATCTGGTGATCAATTTTGTCATGTGCCCGGTGTCCCCCAGTTGCTGAAAAGCAGCTCGCAAGCTGAAAGCAGTTCTCGGACGGATTAGCTGCAGATGGGACGTACAGCTAGCACTCTAGGGATTATTCGGGACGAAAAACATTAGCAAAATTGACAGGGATCAACCTGAAATCTTCGAGCGGGTGACACACAGACACGCCTGGGACCGTGCGGGGACAGTGTGAATGCGAACTCCAACAAATCTCACGACCTATTAGTCCCCGGGAACTGTACAGAGACTGCAAGCGAACACCAGCAGGTTACGTGGCAGTCATGTTGTTCCTGATTGCGTACTTAACCAGGTCGGCACTGCTCTTTGCGCCAAGAACTTCCATGATACGGTATTTGTGAAAAGCCACGGTCCTGGTTGTCATGTTCAGCGTGCTGGCAATTTCCTTCATCACTTTTCCTTCAGCCAGCAACTGCAGAACCTCGCGTTGTCTTTCCGTCAGTCGTTCTGCTTCTTGTACTAATTTCTTGCGCTGCCAACGGAGAAAGTCGACAGCGTCCTTCGGCATACGTGAAGACAAGTACGATTTGCCTCTCAGCACTTCGCGCACGCAAACCACCATATCTGCAGCCGCGGACGTCTTCAGCAAGTAACCAGATGCTCCACGGCGGAAAGCTTCGGCAGCAAGCTCAGGATCAGGGTTCATCGTAAGAAATATGACTTTAACGGCGGGCAGCATTTGCTTGACCCGCTGCGCAGCATCGAGGCCATTCAGAACCGGCATACCGACATCCACAATAATTACGTCGGGTCTGAGATCAGCCGCAGTTTGGATCAGGGCGTGCCCGTCGGTCACAATGCCTACGACCTCGAACTCTGCTTCTAGCAACTTCTTGCAAAGTTCCGCAACCAGGTTGTGATCGTCAGCGATAAGGATCCGGGATCGATGCATGTTACGCCTCCTGCGATAAGAACGCTTTTCTTCAGCATCGACAACAATCTGTGATTCACATCATATATGTCGCCAACGCCCTGGAATCGATCAGGAAGGTCCTCCGCAATGGTAGTTCCGTTACCCGAGAGTATACAGAATGAGCTAGAAGTTGGAAATAAGAATTAAACCAGGGTGGTGAATCACCGATAAATTCTCAGCCACAGCATAGTCACTGAGAATGTACTGCTGAGTGCTGCGCACAGAGTTTCTGAATGAGATGACTGTCCTCTCCGACGTCAAAGTAGGCAATGGAATAGCCGCATAGAACGTTCAGATCATATTCGTACGCTAGCCAGTTGAAGAGTCGTTCGACCTCCAGAGTCGCTCCCTCCCAGCCTTGAGCCCACAACCGATGACCACACTCCTGATAGATCGCAACACGAGAATGTCGGCCTCTTGCTGCATCGGCAGCTGCTGTGGCGACGCCGCCTAGCAGCTTCACGAATTTAGTGGCATTTGGCAAATTCCCGAGCATGAATTCGGAGACAGTTTCCTCGGCATCCAACGCGAGATAATTTCCGTTTCGGATCAAGTCATCGATCTCCGGCTCACGGGCTTGAACAGCCCGAAAGAGATCGCCTCGGAAAGACTCGCTTGCACAAACAATTGCTGAATCACCTGATTCGAGGGCCGCGACAATGAAAGTCACGGCACGTTTCAGAAGGATTTTCTCGTCAGAATAGAATTGTATTTCATGACTTGGCGTGACAACAGCACCCTCAACTGAGGAAAGTTGGAGCCCGTCAAGCAGTTCCCCGAACCGGACATCGGTCGGCGCGCCCCCATTTTCTCTGAGGTTGTGACCTTGCACTTCTGCGTCCACAAACTGCCTGCCCATAAGAGCTGCTTCCACTGCAGCAATCAATTCGTCCGAGGCGTGCTCCTTCATCACATAACTTCTGGCCCCAAGTCTGAATGCCTCCCGCACGACTCCGATTGAAGCTTCCTGACTGATTACGACAAGCTTGCAGTCCGGGACAATACGACGGATTCGCCGAGCAGCCTTGATTCCGTTCATTCTTGGGAGATCGAGATCGAGAAGAATCAGGTCTGGCTGCAGTTGTTGGGCGAGTCGAACTGCATCAGCTGCATCCACAGCGACGCCAACGACCTGCCAGTTGTTTTTCTTACGCAATATTGGCGCAATTAGCTGCTGGAAGTGAGCAAAATCCTGAAGTACCAGAATGCGAACTGACGATTTCAACATGGTATTTGTAGCTCAACGTTCAGCGACGGGGAGATTGCACCGAATGGGCGACAAAAAATCACCCCAGAGAATTACATGCGAATCTGTGGCAGTCGTTGCTTTGGAGCAATCCCCTGCTTTGCGGGAAGTGAGGCTGGGTTGATGAGTGTCACGATGTGAAGTATTTCGGCAGCAAATCGCTGTCGAGCCATGACTGTCAAAATTACCAGTAACCAACCCGCAATTACTGGCTGGACACTTAACGCGGAAGGACCGGAAGTGCCAGGGAATGTCCCGGTCCGCTACAGCTGGCTTAAATGAGATCCCTTTTGAAGAAGACGGCCGTGGTTCGTCTAGGCATCGGCGCGTGGGTGCTTCTTCCGGTCTTGCTGTCGTGCGTGGCAGCCTCACTTCAGATCGTCGTCCCAGGCACTACTCCGCCGCCTGCACAGTCCGAAATTCCGAATGATTCTTTGGGCCGCACAACTCCACGCGGAACTGTGCTGGGATTTCTGGCTGCGTCTCAGAAAAAGGAATACGCCATTAGTGCCGAGTACTTGAATACCAAACTACGAGGCAAAGCTGCTGCGGATCTCGCTCGCCAACTCTCAGTTGTTCTGGATCGGGGCCTGCCAGCTCGGCTTAATCAACTCAGCGACAAGCCGGAAGGCTCGCTGTTAGACCCGCTCAATCCTGACTGGGATTTGGTAGGAACAATCACGAGCAGCAATGGCGACGTGCAGATAGCCCTCGAGCGTGTTGTCCGGGGAAAATCTGTACCCGTTTGGTTATTTTCCAGCAAGACCTTGGACTCTATACCTAACCTGTACGAAGAAATCGACGTTGTACCTGTGGATGAGGTATTGCCACCGTTCTTGGTCACACGAATATTAGGAATTCAACTGTTCGAATGGGTTGCTATCTTCCTCGGACTGCCACTCCTTTATCTTGTCACCGCGCTTCTGAACCGGCTGCTTAGCTCCTTGATTGGTCGTGTGCGACGCCGTTGGAAAAACAACCCCGATCTGATCAACCCGGAAATCCTGCACAAACCCACGCGCCTTCTGCTGATCGCCATGACCCTGAACTGGGCACGATCGAAACTGGGACTTTCGCTGTTAGCCCGCCAGTTCTGGTCCAGCGTTGCCACAGTTATTGCTATCGCTGCCGTCGTCTGGATATTAATTCTTCTGACCAGTCGCCTTGAAGCATCTGTTCAGCGCCGTCTTCGAAGTCGTGATCTCGCGGTAAGCGCTTCCGTCCTGAGGCTTGGGATCAGGGTCGTCGACCTATTGTTTATCTTCGGTGGCTTTCTGGGCATTCTTCACTATTTTGGATTTAGCCCGACAGCTGCCCTGGCTGGACTCGGCGTTGGTGGCATCGCAGTAGCTCTTGCCGCACAGAAGACGCTGGAAAACGTAATCGGTGGGGTTTCGCTTATCGTCGACCAGGCAGTGCGAGTCGGAGACGTGCTGAAGGTAGCTGACACGGTAGGTCAAGTCGAGGAGGTCGGTCTCCGTTCAACGCGGATCCGTACCAGCGATCGCACTGTTGTCAGCATCCCAAATGGTCAGGTGGCAAACATGAGTCTGGAAACGCTATCCCTACGTGACAAGTTCTGCTTCCATCCTTCGCTCTCTCTTCATTACCAATCTACTCTTGCACAGATACAATCCGTGGCTGATAACGTTCGAATTCTGCTGACGGAACACCGGTCCCTCGAGCGCAGTTCAGTACGCGTTCGATTTCTCGGTTTCGGTTCCTCCTCGCTTGATATAGATGTCTTTGCTTATGTCTACGCCAGTGATTGGAATCACTTTCTAGAGATTCAGGAGGAATTGCTTTTCTCTATTTTCGAAATCATTCAAAAAGCGGGAACCCATATTGCGTTGCCATCTCGCATCTTTTACGTTGGCGGTCAGGCCGGCGGCGAGATCTCGCAACTGGACACGCTTACTCAAGTCTTGCCAGCGAACTGCGGGTCCGAAGATGAAGAAGGTATTAGAAAGTCTCCATAAGCAAGTCTACTCGGATATTTGTGCAAACTCGAATCAGAACACCCTCCCGACTCTGTAGAAGAACTTGATGCGCCCGGTGGCGCCGTAGGCCCCCCCGACTACCACTGGTCCGAATATGGTTTTCACGACGAGGGCAGCCGCAACATCTGTAGGAAGCGAAGACACTTTTGTTACATCGTAAACCTTGGCAATCTCGTAGGTGCCCAATCCGTAAATCTTGTCTCCTAATAAAGGTGGCAAGTTCCACAACCTGCGGATGTAGCCGGCTTTGAACAAAAAATATTGATTCACAAGAAATTCATTGCTACCGTAAGCAACCAGATTTTGGCTCCCTCCCAACGAGAATGGTGGGACACCGGTATGGTGGTAGCTGAAGGTAGTTCCACCAGCGGCTGAGAAGAGCACTGACGACGCGAAGTTCAACGGCTTGAACATCGTCATTTGCGTCTCTGTTACAGGAAAACCGGACCGGGCCCCAGGATTGGAGTCATTCCACTCACCGCGGAAGTGCAAGTCGAAACCTCGACTCGGTATGATGGGATCATCTCGCCCTATGCGGTTGAATCGAAGTGAAGTAGTCCCCGTCCTGCCTTTCAAGGTACCGAATATCGTGGCTCCGACGGATGGAGAAAACTTCTCTTCGCCTGCTTGGTAGCCAATCCGTAGTTCACTGCCGCGGCCAAAAAGATATCCTGCGTCGAATGCGCCTCCGGCCCGACGGTCCCGGTACTCGGCGACCAGGGTTTGACCCGTATAGAAATCTTCTTGATTGTTTTCCACGAATACCCGCGGAGCAACGAACCAGCGAAGCTTCTGGCCCAACGGGCGGTAGAATTCGGATTTCACTTGATACTCAGATCCTAATGTCACGTCGTTTCGCCACTCCGAACCGAAGCTTCCTACATCCAGAAAAGTTATGCGCGCACCAAGGATGAATTGCACTCGGTCGTACTCAGAACCGTCAATGACGACTAAGGGATGGACGATGGGAGGACCGTACTCTTTCTCGTCCGCCACAATCAAAAGCCCCTGTTGGTCATTCCGCTCGATGATGTGATAACCGAGACGAGAGTAACGTCCTGCGCCCAGCAATGAGGTAAGTTGGACATCGAGCTTGCCGGGATCGACTTTCTGTCCCAAATTGTTGGAGAGAGTTTGTTTGATCTGATGTGCGAGAGCTGGATTTGTACCCGTCACTTCTATGAATTGAGGACTAGGAATATCTTTTCGACGAGCCTCGCGTTCGCGCCGAAACCTAAGCCAGCTTGCTTCATCCAGACTAAAACGTGAGAGTATGGCGGCCTTGCTAGCGGCTGCCTGGTAACCGAGGTGAATAATGCTTTCGCTTTTCTTGTAATCACTGGAATCATATCCGGCGAGCGGAACTGAAATCAGAACGTCAGCTTTCTCCATGCTTCGGAGCTCGTTAGAAGCAATCACCACAGAAATGGAGCGTCCTAGAACTCCGAAGGATGAAAGCGGTTCATTGGCTTCCAACGGTTTGGTTTGCAGGTGAACTGCGATTACGACCTCCGCACCCATCGCTCGGGAAACATCAACGGGAAGATTGTCCAGCAAACCACCATCCACGAAAACGGAACCACCGGTTCTTACCGGGGTAAAGATGCCGGGAAGAGACATAGTTGATCGCAGGGCCTCGGAAAGCGAGCCGCTGCGGAAAACATGCTCTCTGCCTGAGACCAGATCGGTAGCTACGCATGCGAATGGGGTGGGCAGCTCATCAAAATTCGTGATGCCTCCATAAGGAAGCGAGACGCGGTCGAGAATCAGACCGACCTGATGTCCGGAATTGAATCCCTCGGGAAACCGGATACCGTGCTTAATACCGAATTCC
>Ga0187778_10001875_pt1 | contig 14492 bp, 8 predicted proteins | sample 1015_Q2_SP5_20_M_FD_132418 | JGI IMG/M metagenome (GOLD analysis project Ga0187778, IMG submission 132418) | Tropical peat soil microbial communities from peatlands in Department of Meta, Colombia - 1015_Q2_SP5_20_MG | ecosystem: Environmental > Terrestrial > Soil > Wetlands > Peat | place... | reverse complement strand
CGGCTGGATTGGTAGTGCCGCCAAATACCTTTCCCGGTGGGCGCTGGGCCTGGACGGAGGCGAATTTGCACTTCGCACGCGCTCTCGGTTTGTCGCATACCGGAAAAACCGAAGCCGCCCGGACGGAGGTGCAGAAGCTCGCGTCGCTGCGCGACACGCTCATCCAAGGTAACGACAGCTATTGGGCTGACCAAGTGGACATCCAGCGCGAGACAGCAACGGCATGCCCGAGTGATCAACGACTCGTCAGAAGGCATATCCCACAGGGGCTTGGGCACGTTGGGTACATTTGAAGGGTCAGTGGCGCGTCTTTCGGCTCATCCTGTTTCGTTATTTTGGCTGCCGTCACCGCTGGCTTTCCGTAACCTTCACCACAAGGTCTGGGCAGAACAGCTGCTGCCGCTCATCTCCGGTGAGGCAAACACCCAGTCCATTCGGTTGCTGGTACGGACTTGCGCGGTTTAACTTCAAAAGAGACTCGGCAAGAGCCGCGTCTAACGGCAGATCTTTGGCCGATGCTTCCGTTTTGGGGAGCCCTCCGACCATCATCACCACGGAAGGCCGCACGTGAACCAAAAGGAGTTGGCCGTCTTAGGAGGTAATCACTAAGAAGGCGGACTCTACTATTGTCGAGAACCTAACAAACCGTCGCGCCGTTGGACTTGCGCTTCACAGGCTCTCTGAGCCCAATGCTGTCAAAACTGACAGTTGGCTGCTGGATCTTCCGCTAGTAGAAAAATGTTAGCCCTAGTAGTGCCTTTGGGGGCGCCTGTAGTCGATGTCCTCGCGAGCTAGGGAGACATGAGCCAGGGGTTAGGTTGGCATTCGCTCGAAAGCGCTTTGGGCTGAGCCTTCTTGCTCTTCGCTCCCACACAGATTCCGTCTTGAGGGGTGAGCAATGAAGATTCCATTTTCGAGAACATACAAAGAATCAAGCAGAGCGCGGGCGATTCCTTCACTTTTTTGCACGCTCGCGCTTTTGTTGGGAGTTCCCTTTGCTACATATTCACAGGTAGTGACTGCAGGCGTCCGCGGGGCGGTCGTTGATGAACAAGGCGCTGCTATCGCTGGTGCCGAGGTTACCATCACCAACGTGGAAACGTCGTTTAGTAGGACGGCGACAACCGGCAGCGACGGCGAATACAACTTTCCAAACCTTCCTCTAGGTCTTTTCAAAATCCGCGCTTCACACTCGGGATTCCAGAGCACTGAGCAGACTGGGATCTCCCTTCACGCTAACGATAGCCTGGTCGTCAACATTTCTCTTAAGATCGGGGCTGTAAACCAGTTCGTTACGGTGGAAGCTACACCGATCGCCGTGCAGACCACCAGCGGCGAGCTCTCCAGTCTTATTCAGAGCAACCAGGTCGGCCAACTGCCCTTGAACGGACGCAACTTTATGGAGCTTTTGACTCTGGTTCCAGGCGTAGCTCCGCAGGAGGCATTTAGTCTTACTAACAAGGGTTTGAAGGGCGCATCGGACGTCTCCATAAGCGGCGGTTCTTCCAACGCCAATCAATGGCTGGTCGATGGGGCCAACAATAATGACACGGGGTCGCAGCGCACCATCCTTATTTATCCTTCGGTTGACTCGATCGAGGAATTCAAAATCGAGCGCAACAGCTACGGCCCAGAATTCGGCCTTTCCGCTGGTGGGCAGATCAGCATCATCACCAAGAGTGGCTCGAATGACTTTCACGGTGGTGTTTTCTATTCCGGCCGCAACGACGCCCTGGACGCGTACGATACCGAAGTGAAAGCCAACTGCCCGGCGGGAACAAGCTGCGCAAAAAACAAGCTCCGTGAAAACAACTGGGGCTATAACGTCGGCGGGCCGATCAAAAAGAACAAGATCTTCTTTTTCTGGAACCAGGAATGGAACAGGATTATCGGAGCACAGACGTTTTCCGCCCGCGTTCCAACGGCTGCCGAGCGGACCGGTGACTATACGGCGATCGCCGCGTGCCCGGCCTCTGCCGCAAACAAAGCTGCCGGCCACAACAACATCGGTTTCCCGATCGATCCTGTTACCGGAGCCCCAGCACTTCACGATCCTGCCGGTGCTGTTGGCAATGCGGCTTTCGGCGCCACGTTGCCCGCCACCAGGCAAATCCCCACGAGTATTAGCGGACCATTCATGAGCATGTTCCCTCTGCCGACGAATCCGGACCCTTGCGCTTCGATTAACTGGAGTAAGTCCGAGAACCTACCCACACCGTGGCGCGAGGAGCATGTCCGGGGCGATGTCAATCTCACCAAGAGTCTGACGCTGATGATGCGTTATACGCAGGACTCGTGGAAGCTAGGTCCGCCCTCAGGGGGCTTCGGATGGGGAAGCAACGCCTTGGGAGTAATCGACCAATCTTGGGAGCAACCCGGAAGGATCGCCGTTGGCCGGCTAAGCAAAACCATCGGCTCTAACATGGTAAATGACTTCCAATTCAGCTGGTCCCAGAACCAGATCACCATCGCGCCCTCAAACTCGGCGCTTCAACAGCAGCTCAACAACGCCATTCCGTATAACTTCCCGATTTCCGGCAAGAAATATGGGGACATGGGCCCCAGCGTGTGGTTCCAGGGCGCGACCAATCTTCCCAGTGTTTGGACCATTGCGCCATGGGCCAACGAGCAAGACCTGTTCACGTGGCAGGACGACCTCTCCATGGTCAAGAACCGCCATACCTTCAAGTTTGGCGTATCAATCAGCAAGAACTCCAAGGATGAACAGCAAACCAACACTGAGTTTGGGACTTTTGGGGGGCCAACCGGGTTTAACGGATGCAGCGGAAGCATCAACGCGGCTTGCCCGAACAGCACTGGTAACACCACAGGGTACAACCCTGCAGACATCTTGTTGGAGGGCATGACCTTCGGAATGAGCGAGACGAACACCATCTACACCGGACATGATCGCTGGCACAATTACGAGTTTTATGCCGGCGATACTTTCCGGTTGACTCCAAAACTCACCGTGGTGTACGGCTTCCGTTGGTCTTTTCTGCCGAATCCGTGGCTTGCCGATAACAAGTACACGGTATTCAACCCATCGGCGTACAATGCGGCTCTTGGACGCCAACCCTGCAACGGTTTGCTCTATGCTCCCGGCTTGGGGGCGAACCCTTGTCCAGCAGGGACGGGGGGAATGGCCGGACCGAACAATTCGCTTTGGAACAACAATAATCATTTGATTGCCCCTCGACTGAGCGTTGCCTATGATCCGACAGGCGCGGGCAAGTGGGCCATCCGCGCAGGCGGCGGACAATTCTTCGATCGCGACCGGCTCTACACTCTGCAGATCTCCGGCACGAACCCGCCCTTTATTAGCACTTTCAGTTCGACGAACGGTCGGTTCCTCGACAGCTTGACTCCGCCGCCAGCGTGCCTGGGGAGCACAAATTGTTTCAGCACAGGCTTGGGATTCCCGAGCATCGGGAACCAACTCAGTAACCAGGTGCCGAACAGTTGGCAGTATAACTTGAGCGTTCAGAGAGAGCTGTGGAAAGACTCGGTGTTGGAAGTAGGCTACGTCGGCAACAGCGGAATTCACCTGCTAGTTCACTCCGACATTAACGACGTGGGGCCGGCAAACCGTGTTGCGTATTTCGAGAATACGGGGGACGCTGCCGCGCGTGCAGCGCTTCGGCCCTTCGGACCGCTAACGCTGGACAACACCATCACCTACTACAGCCGCTCCGGGCAGTCGAACTACAACGCGTTGCAAACTTCCTTCAAGACGCGCTTCTCGCGTAATTCTCAGTTCCAATTTGCCTACACCTGGTCGAAGTTGATTTCCGACACGGTGTTGATCGACTCGCCCAATAACATCGTCGATTTTTATAATCCACGAGCATCGCGGGGACCTGACTATCTCAACCGGCCGCACATTTTTGTGGCCAATTTGATTTACAACCTGCCCTCGTTGCAAAACCAGAATTCGTTCGTTCGCACCGTAGCGGGAGATTGGGAAGTCAGCTCGATCTTGAACTTCGCAAAGGGTCCTTCGGTCACCCCGGTAGTCGGCACCGATTTTGCCGGTATCGGGAGTACCGGTGGTCAGCGCCCGAATCTCGTGCCGGGCCAGTCTTGTCAGTCGAGCAGCAACGACGGACGGCAGTGGCTTAACCCCAATGCCTTCACTATGAATGGCTTGGCCATCGGACAGAATGGCGACGCGGGAGTGGGCATCTGCACGGGCCCCGGTAATAGCAATGTGGACTTCTCATTGCGCAAGAATTTCAAGCTCACCGAACGGGTGAAGATGCAGTTCCAGTTGGATTTCTTCAATTTGTTCAACCACCCGCAGTACGCTACGTCAGGTCTGGGAAGTAATAATGGCAACAAGGGTGGGATCACCTTCAGTTTTAACGAGCCACAGCGCCAGGTGGGTAATGCAGCCTCGGCGTTGTACGCCGATAAGAATGGCAACCCGATCTATCCCGTCACGGCCGGCACAACTGGATGCAACGCTTCAACGCATCTGTTCGATCCGGCCGGGACGGCGCCGGAAACTATGTGTGCCGCGACGGTCATCAACACAACCTACAATCCTGGTAGCAATTTCGGACTCGCGCTGGCAACGCGCGAGAACGGATGGCGCCAGATTCAGTATGGTTTGAAGTTGACTTTTTGACCGTGCCGGAACATTTCGATCAATTCTCTGTTTTCCCCGGACTTGTTAGTCGCCGGGGAACATGGTTTGCCTGATTTGATCAGTCTCTAGTTCGCGGCGCTTGTTTAGACATCAAGGTTCCTTGGGATACAACGAGGTCATGCTTCAAACTCCCTTGCTACGATTTTTCTGCGCCCTCACGGCTTGCCTTCTAATGCTGTCTCTCCTAGTCACAATGAGGTCCCGCGCACAGACGCGGCAGGCTGGCAGCACCAGTGTCCCACTTCCGAAGCTCCCAGTACCGGCCAAAAAGGACCGCAGCGGCTTCCCGCCCATTCCCAGTTTTAAGGACATCGCCAGGGAAGCCGGGCTTACCGCGTCGCACATCGCGGCTCCCGAAGCACACTACGTTATTGACTCCACCAGCGGCGGAGTGGGCCTCTTTGATTGCGACGATGATGGCCGTCTTGACCTCGTCTTGATTAACGGTTCCACCGTCGAGCGGTTCCGCGCAGGCGGCGACCCTATGGTTACTCTTTATCATCAAGAGGCGGACGGTACGTTCAAGGATATAACCAAGGAGGCTGGCTTGACCCGTCGCGGCTGGGGTATGGGCTTGGCCGTAGCCGACTACGACAATGACGGCAACCTCGACCTCTTCGTAACCGGCTTCGGAGGCAGTGCTCTTTACCGCGGTCTAGGAGACTGCAAATTCGAAGACGTGACGGAGAAAGCTGGAGTGGGTGGAAGTGGCTTCATGACCGGTGCGGCTTGGGGAGATTATGATCGCGACGGCTTCGTCGATCTGTTCGTTTCCCGCTATTCCCACTTGGACATAAATAATCTTCCGCAATTCGGCAGTAACAGGTTCTGCCGATTCAAGGGCATCCTCGTGCAGTGCGGCCCGTGGGGCCTCGAGGGTGAGAGCGATTTTCTCTATCACAATCGCGGGGATGGCACTTTCGAAGAAGTCTCCGTCAAAGCCGGCGTTCACGACGACATTGGCTATTACGGCCTGGGCGTCACGTGGGTAGACTACGACGACGACGGCTGGCCCGATCTGCTAGTCGCCAACGATTCCGTTCCCAACTATCTCTACCACAACAATCACAACGGCACATTCACGGATGTAGGTATGTTCAGCGGCGTGGCTCTTAGCGGCGAAGGCCTGGAACTCGGCAACATGGGTGTTGACTGGGGCGACTACGACCACAGCGGGCGACTTAGCTTCTTTGTCACGCATTTCGAAGAGCAGCCTAACTCCCTTTACCGCAACCTGGGACCGCAAGGTTTCGAGGACGTCAGTTGGATCTCCGGTGTCGGCCAACCTAGCTATCCTTACGTCGGCTGGGGGACATCGTTCTTTGACATGGACAACGATACTTGGCTCGACATTCTTGTGGCCAATGGTCATGTCTATCCGCAAATCGACACTCTCGACACCGGTCCGCGCTTCAAGGAGCCGCTCCTTTTGCATCGGAACAATCGCGACGGGACGTTCGACGAAGTTTCGAAGGAATCGGGTCTCGCTGCTCTTCCGCTTCATTCCCGCCGCGGCGCAGCTTTTGGGGACGTCTTTAACACAGGCAACATTGATGTTCTGCTGCTCAATGTAGGCGAACCTCCATCGCTCCTTAAGAACATGAACGCTAGCGGATTCCACCGCGTCCTTTTCAAACTCATTGGCACCGAGAGCAATCGTGCGGCCATTGGTGCGCGAGTGATCATTAAATCGGCCGGGGTAAAGCAGTTCAGCGAAGTCCGAGGCGGGAGCAGCTATCTCTCGCAAAATGATTTGCGCCTCCACTTTGGCCTTGGCGCTGCCAAAAAAATGGAATCTGTGGAGATTCGTTGGCCCAGTGGGAAGATCGAAACCCTGTCGAACGTCGCCGCTGACGCCATTTATACGATTGTCGAAGGTGCCGGGGTCCGCAGCAGTACACCTCTAACCCCACCCATGGGCGGAGCCTTAAGTGGAACAAAGTGACCGCCAATTCTTTTTGTTGAAATCTAGGAAATTGCCTTGCCCGGTGGGACGACGCACCCGTACTTTGTTTGGTGCTCGTGGCCGAATGATGATCTTCTCCCTCACCTTTGTCGTTTTCGCTTCCACTGCGCATTCCACCGATGATCCCGCAACTGTTCTGAAACGCGCCTTCGAGACCGCCAAATTCGCTCTTCTTGCCGGAGATCTCCCACAGGCCGAGCGCCGCTACGACGAGGCCATTACCCTCGGCCTGCGACAACTTGCCAATCTATCCGCCTCGGAATCTCGCTTCGATGAGGCTGCACGTGAGCTTGACGAAGCCCTCAAGCTCACACCTGCGGACGCCGGGATCACCAGCGACGCTGCCGTTGCCTTGTTTCGCGCGGGCGAGGTCAACAAGGCTCGCCAACTTGTTGCGTCCCTCCTCGTTACAGATCCACGGCAGGCGCGTGCGCTGAATGTCCTTGGACGCATCGATCTCTATCGCGGCGACTTCGAATCCGCTATCGACGAGCTGCGAGCCTCGATCACCCTTGACGATGACTTCGAGACTTCTTACTTTCTCGGCATCGCTTACCTGAAGGCTAAACGCTTTGCTGATGCCCAGCAGTGGTTCCAGCATTTGCAGGCAAAGATGGGTGATTCCGCCGCTCTGCACGTTTTGATTGGCCGGGCTTATTCCATAGCGCATTTTCCGGAGCCTGCCGTCGCCGAATTCCGAAAAGCTATCGAACTCGATCCCGGGTATCCCCATGCTCATGGCCTGCTTGGCTATTCCATTCTCGAACTGCGCGGCGAAGAAGCCTACCCGCAAGCCCGAGTCGAATTCGAAAAAGAGTTGCAGGTTCACCCTGATGATTACAATGCGCTCCTGCTTCTTGGTATTTCTGCCGTTGCTTTGCGCGATTTTTCCGCGGCCGAAAGTGCTCTGTTGCACGCCACGCGACTCCGCCCCAATGAAGCATTCGCCTATCTCTATCTCGGCGAAATCTTTAGCGAAACCAAGCACATCCCCCAAGCCGTCGAAGTCCTCGAAAAATACATTCGTCTCGTTCACGATCCCGAAGAAGTTCCGCGCGACATCAGCCGCGCCTATTACCTTCTCGGGCAGGGCTTGCGCCGCCTCGGCCAGCTGGACGAGGCACAAAAGGCGCTTTTGAATTCCCAACGATACCGCGAAGCCAAATTTCGCTACGACACCGAGCACATTTTCGACGAGCCGGGAAAACCTCCCGACGGTGACAGCCACACTTCCAATCGCGTTGAGGGAATTTTAGAATCCGGCGCTCCGGACGAACAGAAAACTGCGCGAGCCATATTCCAAGGAGGCGTCCCGGAAAGCGCTTCCGGGGGTGCATCAACGCAGCTTGCTGAGGCCTCCGAAACCAAGGCGGCCAAGGAATACCGCAGCTTCGTGCAGGAACTTCTGGCCAGTTCTTACAACGACCTTGGGGTCATGCGCGCCAAGGGTTCAAATTTCGCCGAAGCTGCAAGACTCTTCAAACAAGCTGCCGTTTGGAAACCTGAGCTTCCTGGCCTAGATCGGAACTGGGGCCTCGCCTGCTACCGCGCGCAGCTCTATTCCGAGGCTATTCCCCCGCTAGAGCGTCAGCTCGCCGCGTCGCCCGGTGATGCCCTTGTTCGACAACTTTTGGGCCTCAGCTATTTCATGACCGACAAGTTTAACAAGACCGCTGAGGTACTCAGGCCACTTCTCAATAATCCGCCTGATGATGCTGGCCTTCTTTTTGCTTGGGGCACATCTCTCGTCCGAACTCTACAGCCTGAAACGGCTGCAGAAATCTTTCGTCGTTTGCTTGAGCGAAATGTCAACGATCCCAAGGTTCACTTTCTCCTCGGCCAGGCCTATGCACAGCAAAAGGACTATGCGAACGCGCTCGCTGAGTTTCACCGCGCTGTCCTGCTCGACCCAGGTCTCCCCGAGGCGCACTACTACAGCGGTCTCGTTCACCTTCGCCAGAGCGATTTTGAATCCGCTGTTAGCGAATTCCGTTCCGAGCTTGAGATTCGCCCAGATGATCCCCTCGCCGGCTATCACCTGGGTTATGCGCTTCTCCTCCAAGGACAAACCGCAGCTGCTGCTACGATTCTCCGCAATGTCGTTGAAGCCAAACCCGATTACGAAGTGGCACAGTTTGAGCTTGGCCGCGCGCTGCTACTATCCGGAGATGCTACGGGTGCCATCGAGCGCCTCGAGACTGCAAAAAAGCTCCTTCCTGACCGCGATGCTACCTATTTTCAGCTGAGTCAGGCGTACCGCCGCGCTGGGCGATTGCCGGAAGCGGAGCAAGCTTTAGCTGCCTATCAGAAGTTAATCGAGACGAATCGGTTAAAACGTCGACAGAGCCTCGAAGCCATTGATCCCTGATCCCTGGTCTTGCGCGGTGATGTTATTGACAAGCAGGCCCGCCAGTCGAAACTGGCGAAACAAACAGGCTGGAGCCAAGATTGAGATGCCTGTGCCTCAGGCAGACGCCTGGTAAGTCGTGCCTGCTCAGACGGTCGACGCAACACTAGCTCGGAGTTTACTAGCAGGAGTCTCGAAACCTAAGGTCTTTCTCGAGCGTTGATTCAAGCGAAGCCAGAAGTGGTCGAGCTGCGCTTGAGAATAGGCAGACAGATCGGTGCCTCGTAGGTGATCTGAGATGACTGCGGTTTTCGGTGCCCACGATCTCTGCCGTGGATCGGCAGACTTCAGGGGCGAATTGGCGGCGCCATTTTATCCGTTTCAGCATGTACGGGAGTGAAGTCTGTTGCGCTGTGGGCAGCTCCATAGGCTTGACTCCCAGTGCGGCTCCTCTGTTGCTCGGCGAGGGCATTCAATCGAGCGAAGATCGCACGCTCCTCTTCCGCCTTCTCCGGCATCATTGCCTTGGCGTAAGCCTTCGCGAGATTGAAGTGAATTTTTGGACTACTCGGAGCCAGTTTGCTGGCCACTTCCAATTCATGTACAGCCTTTTCTTCATGCCCCAAGTCCAGATAGGCACGCCCCAGAAGATAGTGTGTTTCGGGAGAATCTGGAGCGAGCTCGACAGAACGTTGCGCTGGCGCCATCGCGTCCGCGGCCCGATGCCGCTTCAACGCGATGGAGGCAAGCGTGATGTAAGGCAATTCACTCTCGGGGGAGATTTCCGATTCTTTTCGGAGTTGCACTTCGGCTTCGTCATATTCCGAAAGAGCAGCCAGAGCTGTACCGTATGCGTAGTGCAGGAATGGCGTCGCGGGATATTCTTTCAATAGGGCCTGCAACTTGGGCAAGGCCAGATTATATTTGCTTCCCGTCAGCCACATGGTGACATCCCCTGCAGATTCCACGAGAGCCGTCTTGGCCGGCTCGAGTTGGGCTGGCAGCAACGAAATTCGCAGTAACGCCATCCCCAGCGCTATCCGAATCTCCTTGTCGATCGTTCCTTGACCAAAGACGGAGGCCAAGACCCCAATGGCTTCTTCAAATTGGCCACTTCGATTGAGCAAGATGGCCAGGCGGTATTTTGCGAGTCTCACGTCCTTCGCGCTGCCTCCCAATCCCAGTTCATCGCCGCGCTGCAAATGAATCAATGCGTTGCTATAGTCCTTCATCTCAAATTCAGCTAGTCCTAGCATTGCCCAAGCAGTTCCAAGATTTGGCATCCGCTCTACCAGAATCTTCAACGCAGCAATGGCTTCGGGAAAGCGTCCGCTTGAATAGGAGAGCATGGCCAAACTCCACCTGCCCTCCGGCCATTCAGGACGCAATTGCAAAGCCTTTTGATAGCTCTCAATCGCCAGGTCGGTGTTGCCCGCAGCTTGCGCCGCTGCAGCCTGTTGCGCGAGTTCGCCGAAACTCATAGGGGATGGCGTGTTGGTAAGATTCGCTGCGCCTTGCGAGATCCCCTCGGTTCCGACGGCAGCGTGTATGGAGTACAGACTAATAATCGCTTCCTCCCGCAGCGATTTCTCCGGAGCTAGCTTTGTTGCGACTTCGAGTTCTATAGCTGCCCTTTCCTTCTCGCCTAGCGCTTGCAGAACCTGTCCGAGGGCTCGGTGGGCGGAGGAGGAGTCCGGCGCCAACTTCACCCCTTCTGCTGCAGCTTGCGATGCTTCCTCCGAATGGTGCAGGCGAAGCTGGAGTTGACTCATTTCGATCCAAGGGAGGGAGCTCTTTGGCGAAACGCGAGTCTCTTCCCGCTGCTGGGCCAATGCGTCCTCGTCCCGTGCGGCAAATGCAAGTGCTTTCCCATATGCGTAATGTAGATACGGAGTGTTCGGATTGTCCTTCAATACAGAAGAGAATGCACGAAGCGCTTTGACAGAGTCTCTTTGCGCAATTGCTGCGGCAGCTTCGCCCGCCCCATGGACCAGCGCGTCCAGGGAAGGGTCGACTTCTTCGGGCACAAGCGGCACGCGCAGCAGCGCCAAGCCGAGCAAAACTTTCGCCTGAGGCGAGAATTGGCTTTGTCCAAAGCTGGCAGCTAGGACCGACACTGCCTGTTCAAACTCGCCACTTCGATTCAGAAGCAGAGCCAGATGATAATTTGAGACCCGCGCCAACTGCGGATCGTCCTCGTTTCCTAAAATCAATCCCCTTTTCAGATGGTAGAGGGAATCGGCGTATTCTTTCGTCTCGTATTCACAAAGCCCAAGGAAACTCCACGCCTGTCCGGCGCTTGGAGCGAGGTCCACTAGCTTTTGGAAGGCGGGAATGGCCTCTGAATACCGGTCGCTATCATAGAGCGTCGTTCCCAGGTACCACCATCCCTCCGCCCAATCCGGTCGCATTTGGAGTGCGCGTTTGTAATCGTGAATTGCGTCATCTAATTTGCCAGCTTCGCGTGCACCGTCCGCTGATTTCGCCAAGGATTCAAAACTTGCAGAAGAGGCTTCTCCCGGTGCTTGAGCAAAATTCACGCCCGCAGAAAAGGCCAGCAAAAGGAAGGAGGGAAGGATTCTCGAAAAGAATGGATTCGGTGGTTTAACTCGCAAAACAGATCTCCCGGAGGGGAGTAGAACTCGACCTCCAACGATAGCATAATCAAATCCGAGCGTATGGTTTTATACCTTTCCTTTTTGTTTCTGATATGAGGCGATTATTTCCATTCGATGCTTTGTGAAAGTCCGCCAACTGAAACATCAAAAGTGCCAGGCTCGATGATCCGTTTGTTCTCCGGTCCAATGAAGAAACTCGTGTCGGTACACCAGCCGCAGAGGTGGCAGATTGGAACGACAAAGTCGCCTAAATATGCCTTGACACGTATATACCTTGGCGCGTATATAAGAAGCATGGAATCAGCGTTCGAAATCATTGCGGAGCCGCACCGCCGCGCGATCTTGAGCCTGCTGGTCTCGTCCCAACAGTCGGTGGGAGAGATCGAGCGTCAGCTTGGTATGCCGCAGCCGACCGTGTCAAAGCATTTGCGAGTGCTGCGCGAGGCCGGTTTCGTGGAGTCCACGGTGGATGCACAGCGACGTCTCTACCGGCTGAAACCTGAACCATTTCAGGAGATGGATGCCTGGCTGGCTCAGTTCCGCCGGTTCTGGTCCGCTCACGTAGATGCTCTCGAGCGCCACCTCGACCGCATGGAACAGTCTATGGAGCGGGCCATGGATCGGGTAACACCAACGAAAAGGAAGACAAGAACAAGAACGGCGCGGCGCAAACCGCGAACATGAAAAAGGAGAATGAAATGAAAATCAAAGTGACCAGCGTATACGTGGACGATCAGGATAAGGCCCTGCGGTTTTATACGGAGGTGCTGGGCTTTGCCAAGAAGACCGATTTCAGTCAGGGGCCCTATCGCTGGCTGACGGTGGCGTCGGCCGAGGAGCCGAACGGCACGGAGTTGCAGCTGGCGCTGAACAACAACCCCGCGGCCAAAGCGTATCAGCAGGCGATTTTTCAACAGGGCCAACCCGTCGCCAATTTTTTCACCGACGACATCAAAGGCGACCACGAGCGAATCAAGGCGCGCGGCGCCGAGTTCACGATGCCGCCCACCGACGTGACTGGCTCGACCATTGCGATGCTGAAAGACACCTGCGGCAACCTCATTCAGGTCACGCAACTGAAGCGTTGGTAGAGGGGACGTTCAACCGGATGGCAACCCGTTGGCTAGTTCAGTTGCGCCGGTTCTGGTCCGCGTACGTGGATGCTCTCGAACGGCACCTCAACCGTATGCAGCGGTCTATGGAGCGGGCCATGGATCGGGCGACAGCAACGAAAAGGAAGACCAGGAGAAGAAGATGAGCGAGCGCGAGCAGTACACACCGGGTCCGGCCCGCGGAGCGCAGATCCGAAAGGAAGGAGACAAGTGGACGCTCATTCTCGTCAGAGAGCTGCGCCACTCGCCGAAAAAAGTCTGGGAGGCGCTAACCGACCCGGTGCATCTGCGCGAGTGGGCGCCCTTCGACGCTGATGGGAACCTGGGCACGGTTGGAACCACGGTGAAGCTCACCACGGTGGGAGCGCCCGCGTTGCGCATTACCGAAGCAACTGTGAAGCGAGCCGACGCTCCCAATGTGCTGGAGTACACCTGGGGTGACTTCGATATGCGGTGGGAACTAAAAGCCCTCATTGATGGCGGAACTCGCCTGACGCTGTGGACCAACATCGGTCACCGCTTCATCGCCATGGGCGCTGCGGGTTGGCACATCTGCTTCGATGTTCTGGATCACCTTCTCAGCGGAACTCCCATCGGCCGCATGGTCGGCCCAGAGGCCATAAAGTTCGGCGGGTGGCAGCGATTGAACGCCGAGTATGCCAAGCAGTTTGGTATCGAGTCGCCCAACTGGCCGCATCAGGCGCCTCAAAAGCCGTGAATCGAGGAGGATCGCAAAACAATGCGCCAACCACTGAAGAGCAATAAAAAGGGTCTGTCACCCGAACAACGTAAAGAACTACTCACAGCATTGAAAGCCCGTTTTGAGAAAACCATGAACCGCCATAAAGGTTTGGAATGGGCTGAAGTCCAAGCAAAGCTGGAAGCGAATGCTGAAAAACTGTGGTCACTCCATGAAATGGAAAGAACTGGCGGTGAACCGGACGTTGTCGGCCGCGATGAAAAGACAGGCGAATACGTTTTTTATGATTGTTCAGCGGAAAGTCCCAAAGGCCGCAGAAGCCTTTGCTACGACCGGGAGGCGTGGGAGTCAAGAAAAGAAGATAAACCAAAATCCAACGCCATTGATATGGCCGCTGCCATGGGCGTCGAGCTTTTAACCGAAGAACAATACCGAGAATTGCAGAAACTTGGGGAATTCGATACGAAAACCTCGAGCTGGGTGAAAACGCCTTCGGATATCAGAATACTCGGCGGCGCCCTCTTCTGTGATCGCCGGTTCGATACCGTTTTCGTGTATCACAACGGCGCGGATTCCTACTTTGGCGCCAGAGGGTTTCGTGGCTCGCTAAGGGTCTAAATTTTGCGTGCTGGTGCAATTCAACGATGGGCCTGGGCAAATGACGCGGTATCACCGATAAATGGAGGGCCAGTCAATCATGCAAGAAGCCACCAAGCGTTCGATTTTTCGCTGGATTCATATCATCTGTGGCCTTCCAATGATTGGTTACATCTGTGATTCGCCCTCAAATACTCCATACTACGCGCACATTGTCCGGTATTTCTTTCTTCCTATATTGCTCCTTTCTGGGTTGTGGATGTGGAAAGGCCATGTCGTTCGGCGTCTTTTTTCGAGAAGACCGACCTAGCAATACGCAGCAGCGAAACTACTCGGACGAAAGCAGAACAAGAACTGGAGGCATAAATACCCAATGAATCCATCGGAACGGATTGACGAGCTGATCGCAGGACTCGCAGACTGGCGTGGCAAAACGCTTGCCAGCATCCGCAAGACCATCCTGGAGGCCGACCGCGAGATCATCGAGGAATGGAAGTGGAT
>Ga0187778_10001874_pt1 | contig 14493 bp, 12 predicted proteins | sample 1015_Q2_SP5_20_M_FD_132418 | JGI IMG/M metagenome (GOLD analysis project Ga0187778, IMG submission 132418) | Tropical peat soil microbial communities from peatlands in Department of Meta, Colombia - 1015_Q2_SP5_20_MG | ecosystem: Environmental > Terrestrial > Soil > Wetlands > Peat | place... | reverse complement strand
CGAGGTTGCTTCCATAGGCGGAAGAACGCCACCCAACGCGTCGCCTGACGGCGCGTGTGCTATCTTCAATAGGTTTACCTCATGAATCCCTGTCCCGCATTCATTCTCAAGAATGGCCACATCGGTTGAAAGTTCCAAGCCGGCAGTAAAGGTTTTCGTCGCCACCACGGTGATGTTGACCTTCATCTCCTTCTGGCGCGCCTCGGCAATCGTCCTTTCCGATCTGGCTTCCTCCGCCTACTACGCGGGCGGCGACGCCGAGAAGGTCATCGGCAAGAGCGCTCCCTGGTTCATCCTGGCGGTCATGCTGTTCAGCTATGCCGTGCGGGCGCTCTACATTGAATCGAGCAGCATGTTCGTGCGCGGCGGCGTCTACCGCGTCGTCAAGGAAGCCATGGGCGGAACTCTGGCCAAGTTCTCGGTCTCGGCCCTGCTCTTTGACTACGTTCTCACCGGACCCATCAGCGCAGTGTCAGCCGGGCAGTACCTGGCGGGATTCGTTAAGGACATCGGGATCTACCTGCATCACCCGCTCAGTTTCAATGACGACTATTTCGCAGCGGGACTGGCTGTGGTCGTCGTTATGTATTTCTGGTGGAAGAATACGCAGGGCATCCACGAATCCAGCAGCCGTGCCCTGCAGATCATGCTGATCACCACCGTGATGGTGGTGATCCTGATCATATGGTGCACCATCACGATTCTGCGCACGCCAGTGCAATTACCGCCCAGCCCGTTGAGCTCGGCGGGCGCGATTCCGCTGAACAAGGAATCGCTGGGCTGGCTGAACGGGACCTTCTTCTCCCACGTAACCTGGATTCTTCTCTTCGTGGGCTTCGGGCACTCTGTACTGGCCATGAGCGGCGAGGAGACGCTGGCCCAGGTCAACCGCGAAATCGAGCATCCCAAGCTGAAAAACCTGGAGAAGACCGGGCTGGTGATTTTCATCTACAGCCTGCTATTCACGGGGCTGGTTTCATTCTTCGCTGCGATGATCATTCCCGATAACGTCCGGCCCAACTTTTTCGCCAACCTGATTGGCGGAATCGCCATGTATCTCCACGGGCCGATGAGCCTGAAACTGCTGTTTCACGGCTTTGTCGTACTGGTGGGAGTGCTGATTCTGGCCGGGGCGCAGAATACCTCGATCGTCGGCGCCAACGGAGTTCTAAACCGGGTCGCGGAAGACGGAGTCTTGACCAGCTGGTTCCAGAAGCCCCACCACCGCTTCGGCACCAGCTATCGCATCATCAACCTCATCGTCGGGATGCAACTGCTCACTATCCTTCTCAGCCTGGGCAACGTCTACGTGCTGGCCGCGCTGTACGCTTTCGGCGTGATCTGGAGTTTTGCCACCAAGTCTCTGGCTGTTCTCGTTCTGCGCTTCACCGAACCCGGCGGCCGCGAGTGGAAAGTCCCGGGCAACCTGCACATCGGAAAGATCGAGATTCCCCTCGGACTGATTGCGATTTCGGCCGTGCTGTTCATCACCGCCGTCGTCAACCTGCTCACGAAGTATCAGGCCACGATCGCGGGCGTGACTTTCAGCGCTTTCTTCTTCACCATCTTTACGCTCTCCGAGCGCCGTGTCGCCAAAGAACGCGTTGGCAAACCGGAGCAACTCGACCAGTTCCGTGTTTATAGCAATCAGGAATTGGGTTCAAGAGCGATGGGAGTTCGGCCCGGCAACATCCTCGTGGCCGTGCGCGATCCCCGCAATCTGTACTATCTGCGTCACGTGCTGAGGCACACCAACACGCTCAAGCAGGACGTCGTGGTCATGAGCGCCCGCCTCTACCATCGCGAGCACGCCTTCAGCGGCAGTACCGTGTTCGATGCCACCCAGGTGTTTGATCACTACGAACAAGAACTGTTCACCGCCGCCGTCGCCGTCGCCGAAAAGGAAGGCAAGCCTGTCTCGTTGCTGGTGGTGCCCGCCACGAATGTTTTTGAAGCCATCATGGTGACGGCACAGCGTCTGGATTCCAGCCGCGTCGTCTGCGGCCTCTCCAACAGACTGACCGCCGACGAGCAGGCCAAACTCACCGGAGACGCCTGGGAGCGTATGCCCGAGCCTCGCCCGCGACTGACGCTTGAGGTCTGCGGTCCAGACGGGTCAGTGCGCGAATTTGCGCTAGGTCCGCACGCGCCCCGCATGCGCCCGCAGGACGTCGAACTCATGCACAAGCTCTGGCTCGACATCACCACCGATCCCAAGTACGCCGGCGCTCACCACTACCACATCGTGGCTCTCGCCCTGGAGGAACTGCAGCGGGAACTCAGCACCGAGCAGCGCGCCCAACTCCTTGAGAAGCTTCAAAAAGAGATGGATAATCCTAACCCGCAGTGAGGCGGAGTTTGGCGGGTGGCCGATCCAACCCGATTTTCGTTGGGTGGGGAGTGTGAGCCGCAATCCGCGGGCGGCAACATCACTCCTGTTTTGCTAGGCGGCTGCCTTCTCGCCCTTCTTTTCTGAGCAGCATCCTTTGGCACAACCCTTGCCGCAGTTTCCGCCGCAGCATGCGGCTGCAGTCTTGTCTTTGCCGCATCCGGCGCAGCATCCAGCCTTGTCCTTGTCGCCCTTCATGCAGGACTTGGCGTCGGTGCCGCCGCAGCAGGACTTTGCGTCCTTGCCCGCGCAGCAGGAGGCCATCTCCTTGCCGTCTTTGGACTGCATGTCGTGATGTGCACAGCAGGCGGCCGCGTCTTTCGCGGCTGCCGTTGCCGTCTTGTCGCAGCACGGACACTTGCCCTTTTCCGCAGGCACGGTGCTCTGTTGCGGGGCTGCCGGCGCAGTCTGGGTTGAGGTTTGGGCCCACGACGCAACGGTCAGGGCCAGGATCAACGCGAGCATCTTGTGTTTCATAGATTTCAATTCTCCATGTATGTCTGAATTCCATTGAGGAGCTCACGCCCGTTTCCAACAGCTGGCAGACGCCTGCTCGGTTAAGCCTGCTGATAAGTGGGATTGCGCCTCTGGCGCGGTCGGAGAACTCAGATCCGAAGAACGGTGCTTCGTAAGGAAGGTGATTGCAGAAGAGGGTTTCCCAGTTTCTCGGCTGGAAGCTCCGTCCGATCCCGATTACCGCCGATTAGAGATGCCACCGCTAATCCGTGCGCACCGGGCCGTGCGATCCTGGTCACTGCAGGCAATGATGCGGGACTGTCCGGCGTCGGTTTCGCGCAGCAGGGATGTTGGTCGCCGCAGGGCACTGTCGCCGGGGCCGTCCCGACAAACAGGGATACCGCGAAGCGCGAATGAAGCTCGGGGCAGCAGGAATGCCGGTGCGCCGCCTGACTCGAGTCCGCCGCCTGCAATGTCCTGGGAAGCGGAATCGCCCAACCTTGAGCGAAAGGGACGCTCGACCCCAACAGTGAGGCCATCACAGCAGCGGCGATCAGTCTCCTCGACATTCCGGTAAACCTGGCTCATAGACTCGCACGGTTCGTGTCGGTGAGCTGTGATTGCCGTCACAACCGGGCGTCCGCTTTCTCAGCCCCTCAACAATTGTTCGAGCGACTCCCGTAACTGGCTGAATCGAAAAGTATATCCGCCATTCAGGAGCTGTGCCGGTTCGACCCGCTGGCCGGCCAATAACACGTCGCTTCCCATTTCTCCAAACGCCAGCTTCACCATGAACGCGGGCACGGGAAAAATCGCGGGACGCGACAGCACGCTGGCCAGCGTTTTCGTGAACTCCGCGTTGGTGACGGGCTTGGGGGCGACCACGTTGACCGGGCCCCGCAATGGCTCGGTCTTCACGATGTGATGAATCGCGCCCACCATGTCCGCGACGTCGATCCAGCTCATCCACTGGCGGCCGCTGCCGATCCGGCCGCCCAGTCCCATCTTGAACGGAGTGAGCATTTTCCCGAGCGCGCCGCCTTTGGAGCTGAGCACTACGCCGGTGCGAATCTGCACCGAGCGGATGCCTGCTTCGGCGGCGGGCTGGGTTGCCGCCTCCCACTCCCGGCAAATGTCGGCCAGGAAGCCAGTGCCGGGGGAGCTCTGTTCGTTCAGAACTTCGTCGCCGCGGTCGCCGTAATACCCGATGGCCGAACTACAGATGAAAACCTGCGGTTTGTTCTTCGCCCGCGCCAGCGCTTGGGCAAGATTGCGCGTGCCAACAACCCGGCTGTCGCGAATCTTCGCCTTCTTCGCCGCGCTCCAGCGTCCGACAATGCTTTCGCCGGCTAGATGAATCACGGCGTCGAAGCCGGAGACTGATTCCGGGGCAATCGCCTTCGCCGGATCCCAGGGGATGACTTCTGTTGCCGTCGCCGGACCCAAGCCCGATTCCGCCCGCATCAACCTCGCGATTCCTGCCCCGCTCGCCTCCAAGGACGGCACTAGCGCGGCGCCGATCGGTCCCGACACTCCGCTCACCAGAATCTTTGCATTCCGCAGGCTGTCCATCGTGCGTAATGTAGCAGAGTTCCAGACCCGGCGATCGCATTCTGCAATTACCTTTTTCCTCGTATGCGGCGTCGTCCCGAAGGCCCGCGCACTCTCCAGCGGGCCGAGGGATCTTGCGCGGAGTGTCGATGCGCTCCACGCGAGATCCCTCCCTCCGCCTGAAAAACGGCTCCGCTCGGGATGACGCCATCGAAAAGAAAGCGAGATTCGCGCATCACCATACTGCTGCTCACGCGACCGACTCCGGCTGCCCTCCGGCACCCGCTATAATCACCTCAGGAGCCCCGTCTTCACGCCTGTCCCCAGCGTTTCCCGGGCTGTCCGCGGGCTATAATCCTGCATGGCGAGCTTGCGCGAACAGATCGCTACCACCGCTCTCACGCTCACGAAGTTCCGTGAACTGATGAAGCGGATGCAGGAGAACCGCCCGCAGGACGATCTGACCATCGTCAAGAAGGCCTACGATTACTCCCTGAAAAATCACGAAGGCCAGCTCCGCGCTTCGGGCGACCCTTATCTCATTCATCCCCTGGAAGTCGCACTCGTCCTCGCCGAAATGAAAATGGATCCGGTGGCCATCGCGGCCGGCCTGCTCCACGATTCAGTCGAGGACACCTCAGTCACCATCGGGGATATCCACAAGGAATTCGGCGAGCAAGTCGCTCACATTGTCGAAGGCGTCACCAAAATCAGCAAGATTGACTTCGCCACGCGCGAAGAGCAGCAGGCCGAGAATCTGCGCAAGATGATGCTGGCCATGGTCGACGACATCCGCGTCGTTCTCATCAAGCTCGCCGACCGCCTGCACAACATGCGGACGTTGGAGCATCTGCCGCCCGAGCGTCAGCACAAGATCGCCGAGGAAACGCTTGAAATCTACGCGCCCATTGCCCACCGGCTGGGCATGGGCAAGATTCGCGGCGAACTCGAAGACCTCGGCTTCCGCTTTCTCGATCCCGTCGGCTACGAGCAGGTGGAAAAATCCGTCAACGCGCGGCGCAAGCAGGGCGAGGCCTTCCTCGCCAAAATGCAGCAGATCATCACCCACAAGCTCAAAGAGGCCGGCATCCAAGCCCGCGTCGAAAGCCGCATCAAGCGCCTGTTCAGCATCCACAAAAAACTGCAGCGCCAGCGCATCTCCGTCGACCAGGTCTACGACCTCTGCGCCATGCGCGTTATCACCCGCTCGCTGCAGGATTGCTACGCTGTTCTTGGCATCATTCACAACCTGTGGCGGCCGGTTCCGGGGCGCATCAAGGACTTCATCGCCATGCCCCGGCCCAACTTTTACCAGTCTCTCCATACTTCGGTGATCACCGAAGACGGCACGCCATTTGAGATCCAGATTCGCACCGAGGACATGCACAAGATGGCGGAAGAAGGCATCGCCGCCCACTGGAAATACAAAGACGGCCCGGTCTCCGCGCAGGACGAGCAGCGGCTCGCCTGGCTGCGGCAGGTGGTCGAGTGGCAGCAGGACGTCAGCGATCCGAACGAGTTTCTTTCGACGCTGAAAGTCGATCTCTATCCCGAAGAGGTCTACACCTTCACCCCCAAAGGCAAAGTCGTGGTGCTGCCGCGCGACGCTACGCCGATCGACTTTGCCTACACCATTCACACCGAAGTCGGTCACACCTGCGTCGGCGCCAAAGTCAACGGACGCATGGTGCCCCTGCGCCACAAGCTGCACTCGGGCGACATCGTCGAAATCCTGACGCAGCCCGGCCACAAGCCCAGCCGCGATTGGCTCGGTCTGGTGCGCTCCTCACGTTCGCGCAACAAGATCAAGCACTGGCTCAACGTCCACCAGCGGGAGCGCGCTATCGAAATCGGGCGCAAGCTGATTGAAAAAGAAGCCCGCAAGTACCGCATCGCGCTGAAGGAAATCAAGGACGAAGACCTTCTGAAAGTGGCCAACAACTATGGTCTGGGCAAGGCCGACGATTTGATGTCCGGCATCGGCTACGGGAAGTACTCAGCGCGCCAGGTGCTAGCAAAGCTGCTGCCCGCGGGCGCCACGCCGTCAATCTCTGGCGACATTGAAGCCGAAGGCCTGACTTCACAGCCCGGCGCGATCGCCAGCGTCGTGCGCCGCGTGTTCGGCGATCACAACGCCATCACTGTTCGCGGCCAGGGAGACATGCTGGTCTACCGCGCCCGATGTTGCAATCCCATCCGCGGCGAGGGCATTGTCGGCTATATCACGCGCGGCAAAGGCGTGGCCGTGCACTCGATCAATTGTCCCAACGTGACCAATCTTCTCTACGAGCCCGAGCGCAAGATTGAAGTTGAGTGGGCGCGTGACGAAAGCACTCCTACAGCCTATCCCGTAAAGCTCACCGTTTTCTGCGACGACCGCTTCGGCATGCTGAAGAGCATCACCGGCGTGATCGGGGACGCGCAATCGAACATCCGCAACATCGCCGCCCGCACCGCCAACAGCCAGGCCAGCGTGGAAGTCGTCCTCGACATTGCCGACCTGAAGCATCTCGAGCAGATCATCGCCGGCCTGCGGAAGATTCCCGGCGTGCACGAAGTGCAAAGGCTGCAGAAGATCTAACTCCTGGGGCGCATCCGTTCCCCGGGGGGCTTCCGAAGTTCAATGAGTGTAATGGGGATTTTTCACAAACTAGGTGGCACTTCGCTGCGCCGGTTCTTGGGGATAGAAGTAGCTGATTCTGAATCTTCCCCAACGTTCGAGATCACCGAGAATTTGCGACGCCCTTCAGCGGAAGTGGCAACGGTTCCTATGCTACGCAGCACTGCCGAAAACTCACCGAAGCATCGGGTTTCGACGGGATCGCGGTAAACCACACTCATTTCATCTTGGAACTTCCGGCTGCGAATCGGCGTATTTACAGAGTGTGCAGGAACTCAGTCAGGAGCCTCACACCCAGAAGGGAACTAGATGCGTACGATCATTCTTGCCATTCTTTCCATTGCAGTCGCCTTGTGCACCGCCATCGCTCAAACGCAACCATCCGATGGGGCCGCCTGGTCTCAAGAGGCAGCCAACCACTATGTCGTGTCACCTGACCAGCCTTATGTCACGGCGGGCGGCATCGTTCTCAAACTCGACGTCTGGCAGAACCAGGTCTGGCAGAACAAGGAATCGAAACAGGCGCTGCCCACGGTCATGTACATTCACGGCGGCGGCTTCGAGTTCGGCGACCGCATGGGTGCCGTGCCACAACTGTTTCCGTATCTCAACAAGGGCTGGAACGTCGTAAACGTGGAGTACCGGTTGTCCGGTCAGGCGTTGGCGCCCGCCGCGGTCGAGGATGTGCGTTGCGCCCTGCGCTGGGTCTACCGCAATGCCGCCAACTACAACATCGATACCGATCGCATTGTGGTCACAGGCCACTCCGCCGGTGGACACCTTGCGCTGATGACCGGCATGCTCACCTCCCAGGACGGCTTCGACAACAACTGCCCGGCAAGCGACACGGAAAAGCCGCTCAAGGTAGCCGCCATCGTGAACTGGTTCGGCCCCAGCGACTTTGGAGTTTTGCTGCAAGGCACACCGCTTCTGCGTGCTCATGCAGTGAAGTGGATTGGCCAACAGCCGGATAGCGCGGCTTTGATCAAGCGTGTCTCCCCGATCACTTATGCGCGTCCCGGCCTGCCGCCGGTGATCACTGTTCACGGGGACGCTGACCCGGCCGCACCGTACGAGAGCGCAGTCCGCTTTCATGCCGCGCTCGACAAGGCCGGCGATGCGAACCAGTTAGTTACGATTCCAGGCGGGAAGCATGGTTTCCACGCCTTCGAAGACGCACAGACTCGCGATGCTTACGCCAAGGTATTCGCGTTTCTGAGTGCGCAGGTTCCAGGGCTCTGAAACGGAGATCCGGTGGCGCTGTTGCTTGATCTCAACACTCGAGAAGGTCGCCGTGGGAGTCTGCCCCGCGGACTCCCACCCGCGTTTGCAAAGCTGCACTGGCAAACGCCGCCTACCTCTGTGATACCCTGTGCCCTCTGTGGTTTTGTACTCACCACTGGCCACCAGCCACTGACCACCGCCTATGCGTGAAATCATTTCCATCAAAGACGCTCCCCAAGCCATCGGCCCCTATTCCCAGGCCGTAAAAGCCAACGGATTTGTGTTCACCTCCGGCCAAATTGCCATCGACCCGGCGACGCAGCAGGTCATCGCTGGCGACGCCGCCGCACAGACCGACCGCGTCCTGCGCAATCTTTCCGAGATTCTCGAGGCCGCCGGCAGCGGCCTGGGGAAAGTCGTCCGCGCGACCGTGTTCCTGAAGAACATGAGCGACTTCGCCGCCATGAACGAGGTCTACGGCAAATACTTCAGCTCCGTGCCGCCCGCACGGTCCACGGTCGAAGTCGCGCGCCTGCCCAAAGACGTGCTGGTCGAAATCGACGTGATCGCTCTGGAGTAGACGCGACAACCCACTCCATGGGATGGCAACGGACTCGATTGCAGGCCGGTGGTACACTCTCCGTCATGGCTGCGAAAAAGAAAAGCAGGAAAAAGGCGAAGAAGGCTCGGGCGAAGAAGACTCAAGGAACAAAGAGAGTCTCAACCAGGAAGTCTTCAAAGAAGACGCCCTCCAAGAAGAAAACCGCGCGGCGCAAGGCCGCAGCCAGGCGGACCGCGAAGCCGTCGAGCCGAGCCCCAAAGAAACCCTCTGCTTCCGCGCCACGCCCACGCAGTTCCTCGATGGCCGGCTCGGAGCAGGCGCAGGTCTCCTGGGACGGCACCGATGCCGAAGGCTTGTCGAACCGCGCCGGCGCCGATTCGGAAAGCGTGGGCGAACTCGTCGACGAGGGAAATGCGTTCGAAGCGGGCATCGTGGGCGGCGTTGAGCGGGCCGACGATTCCGATGGCGAGGTTCGAAGCCGCGAGGTTCCCGAAGACGACGTGCCCGAAGAGTATCTCGACAAAGATTAGCCCAGAGGGCCGGAATTGCCTGGGAAAGACTGGCGCTATAATGACGGTCCGGCCCTGGAGCCTCACTGACCGCACCGTTGCACCTGCTGCCGCTTCCCGTCTACAATCTCTTTGGATCGAAAATAAGGGACGCGGAACGCGCTGTGCGCCTCGAACACACCCTCTGATCGAGCCATCGCTTCCCAGCATGCAGGTTGTAGACGCAACCGTGGCGGTGTAGCTCAGGTGGTTAGAGCGACGGTCTCATAATCCGTAGGTCGTTGGTTCGAGTCCAACCGCCGCCACCAATTCGCAAGCGGGCTTTTCGCGAAGCAGTTTCTTCAACCCTTCTTAAGACTGGCGTCTTCAGGACTCCATGTACCCCCGATATTCCGCGCCGCTCCGCCACTGCCCTTCGATGGTATCTTTGGTGGGGATCACAAGCACAGAGTCTCGGTCGTCTCATCCATGGACGTTCTCAACCGCCTCTTCGAGGAGCATTTCCACTCGCCCGTCGTGCGGGTGCAGCCGCTGCAGGGGAAACTCGGTGGCTCCGGCCGCCAGATCATCCGTCTTGCCGGAGAGAAGGCCACAGCCGTCGGCATTCTTTACAACGTTCGCGAGGAGAATGCCGCCTTCCTCGAATTCTCCCGCCATTTCCGCCGGCACGGCCTGCCCGTCCCAGACATCTACGCCGAAGATCTCGACAATGGGGCTTATCTCGAAGAAGATCTCGGCGACACGTCGCTGTTCGAGCTCCTCTCGAACAATCGCAGCGGCGAAAGCATCGCCCCGAAGGCCGTTGACGCCTACCGGAGCGCCATCGCTGTGCTGCCGCGCTTTCAGATCGAAGCAGGCCGCGACCTGAATTACAAGATCTGCTATCCGCGGGGCAGTTTCGACCGCCAGTCCATCGCCTGGGACCTCAATTACTTCAAGTACTATTTCTTGCGCCTGGCGGGCATTCCCTTCAACGAACAGGCACTCGAGCACGATTTCAGCCGCCTGACGAAGTTCTTATTGGCCGCCGACCGCGACTATTTTCTTTATCGGGATTTTCAGTCGCGCAACATCATGCTGCGCGACGGCCAGCCGTTCTTCCTCGACTACCAGGGCGGCCGCAAGGGCGCGCTGCAATATGACGTCGCGTCCCTGCTTTACGACGCCAAAGCAGATCTGCCGCCCGAACTGCGTCAGCAGTTGCTCGATCACTATCTCGAAGTCCTCGCGCATTTCGCCGATGTGAGGCGCGACCAGTTCCTGCATTATTACTATGCTTACGTTTACATCCGCATCATGCAGGCCCTGGGCGCATACGGCTTCCGCGGATTCTACGAGCGCAAGGCGCATTTCCTGCAAAGCGTTCCCTATGCGCTGAAGAATCTCCGCTGGTTGCTGCACAACGTCACGCTGCCAGTTGCGCTGCCAGCGCTGATGGACGCCTTCCACGGCATGCTCGCTTCCGAGAAGCTGCAGGGTTTGGCTTCCGAGGCCGACGCTCTGGCCGTGCGCATCTGGAGTTTTTCGTTTCATCGCGGCCTGCCGAAAGATGAAACCGGCAACGGAGGAGGATTCATCTTTGACGGCCGCAGTCTGCCCAATCCGGGTCGCCAGGAACAATTCAAGGCGCTCACTGGCAAGGACGCTCCCGTCATCGACTACCTCAATCAGCAGGAGAGCGTACACCAGTTTCTGGCCAGCGTGATGTCGCTGGTGGACGCGAGCGTGAGCAACTATCAGCAGCGGGGGTTCAAGAACCTGATGGTCTCGTTCGGGTGCACCGGCGGCCAGCATCGCTCCGTATATCTGGCCGAGCAACTGGCGAAGCACCTGCGCGGCCTCAATGTCGAGGTCATTGTGCGGCATCGAGAGCTCGACAGGCTCGAGTCCGGCAAGGGCGGGGCGGACGAGAGCGTTGCGCCGGATCAATCTCCACCCGAGACCATTCGCCCGGAGCCAATCCGCAAATGAAAGCCATGGTCCTGGCTGCGGGTCTTGGCACGCGCCTGCGGCCTCTCACCAACGATCGCCCCAAGGCTCTGGTGGAAGTGGCCGGGCGCACGTTGCTTGAGATCACGCTCACGCGGCTGCGCAGTTGTGGGACTGGCCACGTGATTATCAACGTGCACCACTTTGCTGATATGGTGGTCGACTATCTGAAGGCAAACAAGAACTTCGGCATGCAGGTTGAGATTTCGCGGGAAGCGGTCCTGCTCGACACCGGCGGCGGATTGAAGAAGGCGGCGGAATTCCTGAAATACTACGGACATTCCAAGAACCCGCCCTTTATTCTCCATAACGTCGACGTAATCAGCACGATCGATCTCGACCGCATGAGGCAGCTTCTATTTCACAACGAGGCACTCGCCGTCGTCGCCGTGCAGGACCGCGAAACGTCCCGCTATCTCCTTTTCGACGATCGGCGCCAATTGTGCGGTCGTCGGGCCGACCGCGACGGGAAACCAGAACTGGTGCGTCCCGCCGATGGTATTCAAGCTTGGGCCTTTTCCGGTATCCACGTAATTTCACCGCGGATTTTTCCACTGATGACAGAGACCGGCGCCTTCTCGATCATCGATTGTTATTTGAGGCTGGCCACGCAGGGCGAGAAAATCCTTGCCTTCCGCGCCGACAAGTACTACTGGCGCGATTTGGGGACGCCGGACAATGTGGCGCAGGCGGCAAAGGACGTGAAACGCCATCTCGTCCGAATCTGACGGCACTGCGCGCCATGTATGGCACCGCAAACGTGTACAATCTTTAGCTTTGACGATGAACGACCATTCGGCCAGGCTTCCCTCTTTCCGCAAACTGATCATCGCCATTGACGGACCGGCGGGCGCCGGCAAGAGCACCATCGCCTCCCGGCTGGCGCGCAAGCTGGGCTACGTCAATCTGGAAAGTGGTGCCATGTATCGCGCTCTGGCGCTGAAGGCGATTGACAGGGACGTTTCCTTCGATGACTAGGCGGCTTTAGTCAAGCTGGCCCTCCATTCCAAGATTCAGCTTGAGCCCATCGTGGGCGGCAATCGCACGCTGCTCGACGGCCACGACGTGTCAACGCGCATCCGCGAGCGCGACGTTACCGAGGGCGCCTCACGCGTCTCAGTTCATCCCAAAGTGAGGGAATGGATGGTGGCCCGCCAGCGCGAAATGGGAGTCCATGGGGGCGTGGTGATGGAAGGCCGCGACATCGGGACGAAAGTCTTCCCCGATGCCGACTTGAAGATCTTTCTCGACGCCGATCCCGTGGTGCGCGAGCAGCGGCGCCTGCAGCAGCAGAAAATCAGGAACGAGGTTGCTGCGGATGTGGCTGCGGAATTGCGCCAACGCGACCTACGCGATCGCAGCCGCGCCGCGTCTCCACTGGTGCCCGCGCCCGACGCCGTGATGATTGATTCTACTTCGCTGACGGAAGATGAGGTTCTCGCCCGGGTGGAGAAACTCGCCAACGAAAAATTGAGCCACTAAGCGGCGGCTTCGCCGCTAACAATGACTCAATGGCTCAATCAGTCAATGTTTTCAATTCCGCTAGTTTTCGCTCGGTTCGACTTTCTCTTTCGGCTCCGGTAGAGACTTGCCTGGCTTTGTCTGCTTCTCTCCACCGACTCCTCCGTGCACGCCCCCGCTTACGCCGCCCGAGATACCTTCTTTCGGTCCGCCGTTCACCGGAACCCTGCGAATCTCAATGCCGTCATGCTCGTTGTTCAGGACGACATGGGCGTTGCCGTTTCCCACGCTTCCGGTGGCCTTCCCCTCGTGCTCGTCGTTGTTGACCTTCAACTCTGGGAAGTCGGACTGAATCTCGCCGTCGCGCGCGCGCGCATCCACGCGGAAGCCGAACTTCTCCGGCAGGCTCAGCTGGATGTCGCCGTTGCGGTTGTCAATCTGCACGTTGCCCAGCGTGCGCATGATCACTTCGACCGCACCGTCGGCATCCTGCAGTCGGGCGTCACCTGACACGCCGTCGAGCCGGATGTTCTTTGACCGTGTCGTCAGATGCAGCGGGCCGGTGATCGCGTCGGCGTGTAGATCGTCGGAATCCAGATCGAGCGAACCGTCAATCCGCGAAAATTCCATGTCGGTGCGCGAGGACTTGAACGTCACGCTCTTCGCGATGCGCGCCAGCTTTACGCTTTCCTGGAACTCGCCGTCCAACTGGGCATTGCCCTTGATGTCGTTGACCGCGACTTCATTCATCCGGCCCTCAATATGCGCGTCACCGGTGATCTGCTCGACCTTGACCGAGCCTTTTTCCTGGCTCACCTTTACGTTGCCCTTGACGTCTTCGACCGAAGTGTCGCCGTGCTGCGCGGAAACGTCGACCGTCCCCTCGCGGTCGGCCAGGTTCACGTCGCCGTGCCGCGAGATAATGAACACCGACACCTTTCGCGGCAGGGAAATGTCGAGATCGGTCTCCACGGGATGATCGCCCGCGCCTTCCACCTTGGCATCAAGCGTGACCAGCCCGCCGATCGTGGTGATCGTGGGCTTGGTCTCTCCGTTGTACTTGTCCGCGTCGCTCTGGCTGTCGGCTCCAATTCGCTTGCGGACTACAACCGCAATCTTGTTGTCCTCAGACACGTGAACGCTGACCGCGCCGTGGTTGTCGATGACTTTCAGACTTGCCCCAGCCGGAAAATCCTGATCGAAATGATCGCTGTAGTTGTAGGTTTCTCCGAACATGTTGGAAAAATCGTTGTCGTCGAAATTCATTTCGTCGCGCAGCCCGGACCAGTTCACGCGCTCCATTTGGTTCGCGATCAGACCGAACACGACGATCATGATCACGAGGAAAATGCCTCCCGGCCCGATTCCCGGCGAGCGCGTGCCTTCGCGCTGTGCCTGCATGTGCTCGATCAGTTTGACCACACCCCACAGGATCAGAAGGACGGGCCAGTAGTGGGCGAACCAAGTCCAAATGTGAGACCAGGAGAGCATGTGCAGGTTGCCGAGCAGGAATACGACGCCGATGATGATCAACACCAGCGGGCCCGCGAACGAGCGGTGGCGCCGCGGCGGCAATGGAGGCTGAAGCGGCTGCACGGAATTCGGTTGAACCGGGCTAGACATTTTTCACCTCCCCTGACGACGGCGGCTCTGGCTGCACGGGCGCCTGTGGCGGCGGCGCGCTTGTCGGCGTTGGAGGCAACGTTTCAATGTGTCCCGCCGAAGAAGCCGT
>Ga0187778_10001873_pt1 | contig 14494 bp, 10 predicted proteins | sample 1015_Q2_SP5_20_M_FD_132418 | JGI IMG/M metagenome (GOLD analysis project Ga0187778, IMG submission 132418) | Tropical peat soil microbial communities from peatlands in Department of Meta, Colombia - 1015_Q2_SP5_20_MG | ecosystem: Environmental > Terrestrial > Soil > Wetlands > Peat | place... | reverse complement strand
CTACATGCTGCGCTGTGCTATTCCAAGGACGAAGCCAGAGGATTTCCAGCGAGCCGAAGATGTGCTTCGGTATTATGAGGAATCTCTGGAGAAGGATACTGAGGTAGCCTCCTGGGGGCACTTGAATTGGAGTTTCCACTCCGCTCTGTACGAGCCCGCGAATCGGCCGAAGATGCTTTCGATCGTCAAGAATCTCAACGTCAACTGCGATCGCTACACGCGCCTCCACCTTGTCGTGACCCGCGACCAACACCGTGCCGGCCCGGCCCACCGCGAACTACTGGCTGCTTGCAAGACGAAGGATGCAGAGATTGCTTCCGCTGCTTTGTGGAAACATATTACGGAAGCCGGTGAGTACTTGAGGGAATTCATCAAGCGACATCGCGAGCAGCACTCGTGAACTGACGCGCGAATATGATCCGACTGACTTCTCGCGTAGTTTTCTAGCGAGCCGCGTCCGCGCGGACGATGCGAATGCCAAACACGCCCGGAACCTCACTTCCCGCGGGAGCTTCAAAGCGCACGGTCACTTTCTGTTTGCCTTGAATCAATTCAGCAGGAATCGCGTACTCGGCGTCAAAGAAGTGTACGTCCTGCTCCGGGCTGCGCCGGTCGGTTTTCTGCTCGCCTACTTTCTTTCCATCAACCAAGATGTCGAATGAGCCGTTCCGGCGCGCATCGTTACTGAAGGTAACTACCAGCTCCATCGGGTGACTGGCTTCCACGGGCAAATCGAAGGAGAACCACTTGGTGCTTCGCCGGCCGTAGCGCTCCAACAGTTGAACCGGCGAAGTCTCTTCGCCCTGTTGATTGAAGTCGCGTTCCGTCTGCATCTGTCCAGGTTGCGCAAACGCTACGGTCGCCGCCTCAAGTTTCTTTTGCTTCTCCTGTTCCGCGGCAAAGGTCTCCGACATTTTCTTCCACTCTTCGGGAGTGACCATATCCCAGTAGATCGCGTACCGCCGCCGCGGCAACTGATAGAACGGAACAAAAGTGATGTCCTTGTCCAGGCCCACGCCGGACGTCGTAAATGTTCCGGGCTTTCCTGCGACTGGTTTCACAAAATCGTCAACTGACTGTGCAGCAGCCACGAGCACAGGAGCGGAATCATCCTCGCCAGCGTTTCGCCGCGCTCGCTGCTCCTGTTGCTCCGGGCCGAGGTCTCCGGCCAGCACCAGGGGTCCCCACATCAGCGCGAATCGGTTGGGGTTGTCCGGCAGAGGCTCCTTACGAAGCGTTTTTGGCAAAACGAGGTCCACCACGTCGCCTTTCTTCCACTCCCGGCTGATTTCGACATAGGAATCGGGCTTCGGCAAAGCCTTCAGCGGCTGGCCATTCACTTTCACGCTGAAGCCCGCGCCCGCCCAATACGGCCGGCGCAGAGCCAATGTGAATCTCTTTGGTGAATTCGGCGTGATCTTGAGAGTCGCGGACTCACCCATCGGGAAATCCGTGTCCATTTCGACTTGCACACCCTCGGCTTTCCAATTCGCGCGCGTGGAAGCGTACAAGCTCACCCAGAGCTTGTCCGCGGATTGATAGTAGATTCCATATCCGTGAAGAGCATGGCTTTCCATACCGCTTCCGACGCAGCATGTAAAATCTTCGAACTTGTCCTGATATTCGTGTTGCACTCCCCGGCCAACCGGCACCATGTAGCACACGCGCCCGTCATCCGGATCCTGAGAGGCGAGGATGTGATTGAAAAGCGCCCGTTCGTGGAAGTCGGCATAGCGAATGTCCGGATCGACCGAGAAAAGGGTGCGCGACATTTTGATCATGTTGTACACGTCGCAGGTCTCGGCCGTGCGCCCGTCGATCATGTTATTCAAGCGGTCAGGCTGGCTCAGGTATTCGTTCTTGCCATGACCTCCGGTGGCAAAGCTGTGGTGAAGCGCAACCTCGTCCCAAAAGTAAGTCGCGGCCCGGTGGTCTGTTTCATCTCCCGTGTAAATGTACCGCGCTAGCGACCCGATCATTTTGGGCACTTGCGTGTTCCCGTGTTTACCCGCAAGAATGTCCTGGCCGGCGGCAAGCGGATCAATCATGACGCGGTGCTCGAATTTGCCGGAAAGAGCCAGCCAGCGTGAATCTCCTGTGTCGGCGTACAGATCGGCGGTTACTTCGTTCATTCCGCCGAACTCGGTTGCCAGCATCTTTTGTGTCTGCTCCTCATCCAGTTTGGAGACGATACTCTCAGCCCAGGCAGCGAACTTGATCTCCACTTCCAATGCCATGCGATTTCCGGTGTAACGGTAGGCGTCCCGGAGTCCGGCGAAGATCTTGTGCTCGACATACCACGGAGACCACAAACCATTCAAATCGAAGCCTCCGGACCGGATGATGCCCTTGCACAGTTCCTGGAAGTGGATCTTTCCGTCAACGCCTTGATTGTCCATAAGGGCGCCCAGGTAGCCATCCCCCTGCGCGTCCTGAATTGTTTTCAGTTCACTTACGATGTAGTCCGCGCGCTCTTTGAAACGCGCGTCACCCGTGGCCGCCCACATGAGACTCACTGCCGAAAGATAGTGCCCCGCAATGTGACCGGTCAATTGCCTCCCTGCACCATCCCATCCTCCATACGGTTTGCCCTTGGGTTCCAGCCCCGCGCGCTGGCGGAGGTAAGCCAGCATGCGGTCCGGCTCGAGCTGCAGCAAGTACTCAGCGTCGAGCTCCTGCGCGTGTTTCAGCGGCCCGCCGGTAAGCCGGACGCTATTCAGCGGGAGCGGCCGGACCTTCAGTATCTTTTCTTCCGAAACTCGTGCAGCATTGGGTGTCTGCGCAAATGCATACCCTTGCACAGATAAAATCACTACGGCAACAAGAAGGACTTTTCTCACCTTCGCCTCCTGGACTTCCCGGAAAGCAGCTCAGACTTCCGCTTTCTACAAGCCGTCGGTCGTTTCGCCCTCAGTTCGGATTCGCAGTCATGGATGCCCGATGGCCCGTAGTGATTGAGAAATATTCGATCCACTGCTTCCGAATCCCTTCTGTTCGTTCGATGAGATCGCGGCTAGGTGTGGCGCCGTGCTGGACGACGATGACCATCCCGGTGTTGAACTGCCGTTGAGATTTGTCGACGCCCGGTGAGCGCTCACCTTCCGCAGCGATGACGTCGTGAATTGTTACCTTGGTCCTGTCCGCTTTGAAGATGGGATGTCCATTCGCGTCTTTGCCGGCAGGGACTAGATTGCGAAGGATGAAAAAGTCGGGCACTTCTCGCGGAAAAATCAGTCCCATGAGATAGAGGTCAAGATACGACCAGCCCGTTGCGGGAACATAATAGTCGTCATCCAGTTGGGTATAGGTTCCGTCAAAATTATCCTGCCAGACGCCGCCTCCCATGATCGATGCCTCTGTAGGCCGCCGGTATGGGAACGCTACCGGAGCTTGCAAACCTCTCGCCCAGTGGACAGGACCTAGGGGAATTGTCTCGTCGCCAACTTTTGCGGACACGAAGGCCGCCCACCTGTGCCCCATTTCGTGCGCAATCTGCGACATGGCGTACATGTACGGAGGTATCTTGCCATCCTGTGAGATCTCGGCCAGTTGCTGCTGATAAAAAGTGATGTCGCGATCCGTGCCCATTGGCGCGTCTGCCGGAGGCCGCTCCTGCATCTGATTGGATCCCGCATACACCGGTTGAATGTATTGCCATTGGAACCTGCCCTGCGTGCAGTAGTTCTCAAGCCCCTCTTGCTTGGCGCCGATTCCCGTGACTGCGCCTCCCACCGCTCCCAACGGACCGTCGCTGGGAGTTCCGGCTTCCTGATTGTCAACGCGAAAGTCCGAGTAGTACGCGAGGAAGTCGAACTTGTCACCGAGGCTCTTGAGGACGGTGCAGGTAAGGTCGCGAGGATTCGGCAACGCGTAATAATGAAAAGCTTCATAGACAACCGAGAATGGACCGTCTTGAGGCTTGAGAGATGACAAGTGCACTTCAGGGTCGCGCATCCCGCCGAGCGTGACCGGGCGAGCGGAGATCCGCGCAACGGGCTGGTCTGATCCGGCCGCCGAGCTTTCGCCTGAGACGATAAGCTGTGTTGCGCCGCGAAGGGGCTTCGGGAGAATTCCCTCAATGGAAATGGTCCTGCCGCTCGTCTTTACGCGGCGCGACACGCCGGGACCGAATGCAAAGTATCGCGAGGTGCTCGCTGTGCCGCGATTGCGAGGTGCAAAGCCGTGAATCGCCCAGACGATCTCGCCACTGGCTGGACCTTCAGACTCAGCGGAAGGCTTGTCCGCTGCAAAGTGCACTCGATATCCGATGCCTGATACTCCTGGTTCCCCTTCAGGCAACACCGGGCCTGCTGTCTCGAACGTGACCTTTAAGAGCAGACCGTCCACAACAGAAAGCTCAAGGTTTTGGAGGTCAAGATGCGCCGCAACGGAAGTGTTCTTCAGGCCCGTAAGCGTGGCAAGGGGTTTCTCTGCCGTCCCAGAAACAAGTGGATAGATCCCGATGATGGCATCTTTTGCAGCAAGCTGCTGATAGGACATCTCAATGGAGCCATCTTTAAAGAGCACTGCCTGGAAGCGGTTGATTGTTTTCGTCCAAGTGAAGTCTTGAATGTTGCCCCAAGGTTCCGTTACATCCCACGTCACTACGACGCGGTCCGCAAGTTCCTTCACATAATTTTTGCCGGACATGCGCGGCTTAAAAAAAACGCAAATCGCCGGAACAGTGTTCACCAGGTTCGCTGCCCCTTCACTAAGCGGATCGAAGCGGCCAATCGATACGCCGCCCTGATCGCGGGGCGTAGGGCCCATTCCGAAGCCAGGCGGATTATCTGCCTCGCCAAAGCGAATAGATCCGGTAACTCCAACGGAGAATGAAGTCCAAGTCTTGCCTGAGAAAGGAAACGCAAAGTTGTGCAGCGTAACCTCGTGACCGCTTAGCTCTTGGCCAAAGTCCGCGTCCCAACGCAGCGGAGAGCTTTCAACACGATAGCCTGCACTTCCGGGAGTGAAGCGAAGCGTACGTTGCCCTAAATCGAAAAGGTTCCGCTCTCCAAGCGCGTTTTTGTCCAATTCCAGCAGAATCAAGTTTCCGAGAACGGAGGCTTTGCCGATGGGCTTTCCCGGCATGTCACGTTCTTGAGCAACCGCTGCAGTTGTCGGCAAAAGGATGGCCGCCAGCATCAACAGTAATTTCGGCAAAAGGCGACTGGTTTTATTCACATTTCCTCCGTGCCTGCAGGCAATTAGCGCCCGCCTTTGCAATTCGGCAGACGAAACGAGCCGATCTTGGTCCGATAGCTTCCATCGCCTTCTTTCAGATAGTCGCCGACATACCAGAACGTGCACTCATCACTCGGGTCCATTGCCGTTGTGGTGTAGTCTTCCCAACGCAACGTGTTCTTTTGCGACGCTTCCCCCTGCGCCAGCACGGTCTCATGCAGCGTCAATTGGCCCTTTGGATCCCCGGCCTTTCGCGCGGCGAAGCGTTGCCCCGGAAAATTCGGTACCTCGCCGAAGGAGTATCCGACGCCGATGTCGCCCTTTCTATCCATCGCGATGCTGGGCATCCAGCGGTAAGACCCTCCCGGCGCATAGGTTCCCTGCTGATACAGCACGGGATCGCGCTGGTTGTCGAGACGGAACTCGTACCATCGCACGCCACCGCCACCTCCCTGCGTAGCGACCGAGTGCGCGGCGACGATCGACTCGTGCCCCCCCACCCTGCGGTAGACGAGTCGTTGCATGATCTTGTCGCCCTGCACATCGAGCCGGCGTTCGGTACCCGGTTGCGAGACGCAGCTTGTCAACTGGCCGTTACAGAGGTAGTGATACGGCGCGACATTGATTTTCACCGGCCCATCTGCTTTTGTATTCGCGGGATTGCCCCAGTCCACATGGACTTTCCAAAAGTAGATGCCATCATCATCGAAGATGTTCTTGAGCTGCGTGCCTCCAGCCGCCATCATGATGTTCGGCGCTCCCGGTGGCGGTAACTTCCGGCCTTCAATGTCGGCGTTGTTCAAGAAATTCACGCCGTCAATGACGATGCATTGCTCAGTGGCGGGTTGTCCCGCGAGCATCTTCGCGCGATCCGCGATGCACACGTGTTTCTGTATCACGTCATCGCCTGTGCTGGTTGGCACGTAATAGCCGTCCGTCCAAACTGCAGGCCTCGGATAGTCCGGAAACAACGTTCGCTCGAACGCGTAACGAAAGTAGGTGCCGAGCGGGTCCGGCCCGGTGCTGACTGCGTAGCACATCGCCCACACACCCTCTTTCTTCTCCGGTGGTCTTTGCCCGCGTTGCGGTGGAGGAGGCTGAGGCGGACTCGCAGGAGGCGCAACCGCCGCACCCGGCGATGACGATTGGCCCGTCTTTGCAAGCTGCCCCGCAAGGACCGGCTCGCCGGGAACCACGGTGCTCTTCCCGGGAAAGTCGTCTGGGCTAATTCGCGAGAATATCGGCATGACAATCAACCAGCGTCCCGCAAGCTGGTCGTAGCGGACCACGGCGTCCCCATTGTTGCGGGCTTCGCAGGCGCCACCGAAGCCCGTCCATATCGATTTCGTGGCCACGGCTCCGTACAACACATTTCCGCTCTTCTCGTATTTCTTACCCTTCTTCGAATAAATCGCGATTCTGGAATTGACGATTTGCATGATGTGATCGGGGCCGGCAGCGAGGCTGTCGTCGGAAGGGCTGCGAAAGCTAGTCGTGCCCTGCGGACCTTCAAATCCAGCGCCCAGTCCGTCGAAGCTCTCCAGCAGTGGCACCGCTGGCCGAGCGCCTTGAGACGTTTGCTCAATGGCAATGCCCGCAGGACTCAAAGTTGGTGGCGGTACCGGCGGAGGTATAGGTTCGTCGCGCCTTTGCTCTTGCTCCGGAGCTGGAGCTTCGGAAAACAGACGAAGTGACGAGCCGCACCCCCTCCTTCCGCAGTCAGGCAACGTAGTTACGTCGCTTGAAGCCTGCATCGACGCAAGCGGCGGCGAAACGTCGTAATGCGTAGCACGATGGACGAATACGGCACCTGCTGCTGGACCGGTTGCCTTAATACTTGCCTGACCGCGCTCCAGGCTGGCGCCATTCACAAAGGCAAGAAACAAAACTACGAGTGCAATTGTTGAAATCAAGGGAGCGGTTAGCGTCCCAAATGGCCACTGTGACGGTTTACGTTGTGGAAGGTGCGCGGAACAGTTTAGCCGAGTGATGCGTGTCACGGCGGGACTGGGGGTCTTCATTGTAGCGTATACAGTATACAAAACGGCCCGACATGAACAGCCCATTGCCATCACTCAGTGAAACCCATTCGGCTCCGACCCCGCCTGAGCAGTTATTCAACAACGGGCTCGTCTTTAACATCATGCGATTTTCCATCCACGATGGGCCTGGGATTCGAACAACCGTATTTCTCAAAGGCTGTCCGTTACGCTGTGCCTGGTGTCACAACCCCGAAGGCCTAGTGCATGAACCCGAAGTAGTTTATTTCGAAGAACGATGCATTCGGTGTGGCGACTGCGTATCGGCATGTCCGCACGGCGCGCTTGAGTTGAATCAGCACGTGCTTCGCAATTCCGCTCTTTGTCGGCACTGTGGAACTTGTGTCGACGCTTGTTCGGCGGGCGCACGCCAACTGGCGGGTCGGTGGATGAGTGTGCCCGACGTGCTCGCCGAGGTGCTCAAGGACGAGCTCTTTTTCGACGAGTCCGGGGGGGGCATCACACTGTCCGGCGGTGAGCCACTGATGCAAGCCTCGTTCGTGGAAGCACTGCTTGTCGCTTGCCGGAATCGGCGGCTTCGCACCGCTGTCGATACCTGCGGTCATGCCCCCACCGAGGTCTTGCGGCGAGTTCGCGAAAACGTGGATCTGTTTTTGTACGACCTGAAGCTGATGGATAGTGACAGGCACCGGCAGTTCACGGGCGTGGGGAACGCTCTCATCCTGCGGAACCTGAAAATGCTCGCTGAAGACGGGAGTGCTGTAATTATGCGGATTCCGGTTATTCCTGGAGTGAATGACGATGCGGATAATTTAAGTGCTTTGTCCGCATTTTTGCTCCCACTTGGTCTCAGGAGGATTGATCTTCTGCCCTACCACCGGATCGCCAGCGACAAGTACAACAGGTTCCATCTGCCCTACACGATGGGGGGCGTGGACCCTCCCACCGCCGAACACATGCAAGCAATCGCCGCACGTTTGGGCCGCGACGGGTTCAATGTGCGCATTGGAGGGTGATATGAAGGAGCGGGTGACCAGACTCAGACAAGCATCCTTGCAAACAAAACCGAGCTTATCCATAGAACGCGCGGCCCTGCTCACGGAGTTTTACCGTCAGGACAAAACTCCATCCGTTCCAATCCGGCGCGCTCGCGCCTTTCAATACTTGATGGAACGCAAGGCAATTTACATCGGGAGGGATGAGTTGATTGTCGGCGAGCGCGGTCCGCAGCCGAAGGCAGCTCCTACTTTCCCCGAGCTATGCTGCCATAGTTTAGAAGACCTCGACGTCCTGAATTCGCGCGAGAAGATCTCCTATGCTGTGGACGCCGAGACCCAGCGGATCCACAAGGATGAGGTGTTTCCTTATTGGCATGGGCACGCAATGCGCGACCTGATCTTCGCGGAGATGACCCCGGAGTGGAAGAACGCGTACGAGGCCGGCATCTTTACCGAGTTTATGGAACAGCGCGCACCGGGACACACCGTACTGAGTGACGTTATTTATCGCAAAGGCTTGTTGGATCTGAAAGCCGATATCGCGTCCGCATTGTCCCAATTGGACTTCTTCAACGATCCGGAAGCCTCGGCAAAGAGAGATGAGTTGCGCGCCATGGCGATAGCGGCCAACGCGGTGATCCGCTTTGCCGAGCGCCATGCGGAAAAGGCTGAAGAGTTGGTCAAAACGGAAGCCGATCCTGAACGGCAAGTGGAACTGCTGAGAATTTCGCAGGTGTGCCGTCGCGTGCCGGCACACGCGCCGCGTGATTTCTGGGAAGCCCTGCAAGCCTACTGGTTCACGCACCTTGGGGTTGTAACGGAACTCAACACCTGGGATTCGTTTTGCCCGGGTCGTTTCGATCAGCATCTTTACCCCTTTTATCAGAAAGGCATGGAAGAGGGCTCGCTGACCAGGGGTCAAGCCAAGGAGCTCCTGGAATGCTTGTGGGTGAAATTCAACAATCAGCCGGCTCCCCCCAAGGTCGGCGTAACCGCCGCAGAAAGCGCGACCTATACAGATTTTGCCAACATCAATAGCGGTGGGCTGAAGCGCAATGGGTCGGACGGCGTAAACGATGTCACCTATTTGATTCTGGACGTCATCGACGAAATGCACTTGCTGCAGCCCTCTTCCAATCTCCAACTGAGCAACAAGAGTCCGGACGCATTTCTGAAGCGCGGCCTGGAAATCGTGCGCCAAGGCTGGGGGCAGCCGTCTATCTTCAATGCAGACATGGTCGTGGAAGAGTTGTTGCGTCAGGGGAAAGCGCTCGAAGACGCCAGGTTTGGCGGAATTTCGGGTTGCGTCGAAACCGGCGCTTTTGGAAAGGAGGCCTATATCCTGACGGGCTATTTCAATCTCCCCAAGGTCCTTGAGATTACATTCAACAACGGAGTGGATCCACGCACTGGAAAAAAGATAGGAGTTGAGACAGGAGACCCGCGCGCTCTGAATTCCTATGAGCATCTGCTGGCCGCCTTCCGCAAGCAGTTGCACTATTTTGTCGACGTGAAGGTTAAGGGCAACAACATCATTGAGCGGCTGTACGCGGTCTATATGCCCGCGCCGTTCCTGTCCCTGCTGGTGGATGACTGCATCGCTAAGGGCAAGGACTACAACGACGGTGGCCCGCGCTACAACACGACTTACATCATGGGGGTCGCCCCGGGGACATGCACGGACAGCCTCGCTGCGGTGAAGTATCACGTATTCGATCGCAGGACTCTTCGCATGGCCGAACTACTCGATGCGCTCACACATGACTTTGAAGGCTATGAAAAGCTGCGCCTTCGTCTGTGGAACAAAACCCCAAAATATGGCAACGACGACGACTATGCCGATGCGATTCTTAGAGACGTATTCAACGCCTTCTTTGACGAAATCGACGGACGGAAAAACACGAAGGGCGGCTTCTACCGTGTGAATTACCTCTCGACGACGTGTCACGTTTATTTCGGCTCCATGACTGGAGCCACTCCAGATGGACGCCGCGCCTGGGAGCCGCTTTCGGATGGTATCTCACCAGTTCAGGGTGCGGATCGTCATGGGCCCACCGCGGTAATCAAATCCGCAGCCAAGATGGACCACGCCCGAACCGGAGGAACTCTGCTGAACCAGAAATTCACGCCCCACTTGTTGCAGGGGGAAGAGGGGCTCGACAAAGTGGCGCGGCTAGTTCGCTCCTACTTTCGCATGGGCGGCCATCACGTGCAGTTCAATGTGGTGACCGCAGCCACGCTACGCGCGGCACAGGCCGATCCAGACAAATATCGTGACCTAATCGTTCGCGTGGCTGGTTATAGCGATTATTTTTGTGATTTGACCCGCGCGTTGCAAGACGAAATCATTGCGAGAACAGAACACGAGGCGTTCAGCCCCGCAGTTTTGGAAACCGTCTGAGCCGGCAGGGCTAACCGTGTCGGCTCTGTCAAATCCTTTTTTGAAAACACTGCTCGGTTTGCACTCCGAAGAATTGGCGTGTGTTGGCATATCAGGGCGCAGGCAAGCATGATGCCCAGGATGGCTTAAAAGGCCGCTGCTCTACCACTGAGCTACGCCCCTGCGGGAAGAACTGTTCATTGTAGCATGCACGCGGAGCGCGCCAAGAATCGCAACTCGTACCCAATTTTCCTGGCCGAGCTTTCGCAGCTCTCACTCCTCACTTTTCCGCGCAGTTCCTGCGGAGCGCGCCAATTTCTTTTCGCGTAGTTTTCGCGGCTCGTATGATGCAAATCCCTGCGCCAAATCATGGAAGAGAGATTCCTCGTCGCTTCGCTCCTCGGAATGAGAGGCGGAAAAACTGCGCGAACTTCGCCGCGCCGAATCTCCAGCGAGTTACGCGCTCCGAGTCACCATTCAGGAACACGCACAGACTCTCCGGCGTTCTTTTCCTCCCTTTTTCCAGCGCGCTTAGGAAATGGCTTCGGCGCGAACGCGGGCACGCGTGCGCTTCCATTCAAAATGCTTGCGCAGCTTGGCCTGGTGCTTTTTCACCTGGGTCTCCAGGTCCAGGAACGCTTTCTTGCAACTGGGGCGCACGGCCGGCCCCTCGCCGATCGCGTGCAGCGTTCCGGTGGGCATGGTGAGATTGAGAATGCAGGAAATTTCCTCGGTGCGCGGGTTTTTCGAAAATCCCCCGCGCAACTGGAGCAGGTCCGGCGAATACGTTTTCAGCAATCTCTCCAGTTTTGCAACATGACGTCCGACCTCAACTTCAACGGGCTTGTGATACTCGACATGCTTGTAGTTGATGGAGAGTTTCATGTCTGCACCTGTAAGGAACAACAAGGAAGGGCGGCGGGAAGCGGAACTGGGATTCGTTCCACATCGGCCAAAGCATAGCAGCCTGCGGGGCGGAGGGCAACCGTCAGGAGTACCTGAGAACCGGTACGTTGGATAGCTGGGAATTTGTGACAGCGGTCACTTCGCGAGCTTCCTTCCGAATGGTCGCTTGCAATTGACACTTGGAATTGACACTTCTGTGGCCTTGCCACTACTCTGCTCGCGGCGCGCCTCCCGCGCGAAGATGCATGCCGCAACGCAAACGCAAAACCTCGGCTGAAGCTCACCTTCCTGGCATTTCTCCGCAACCGCGCAGCGGCGGTTCCCAAGCGAACATGGGGGCACCGCACATCGTGCGGGTTGGCCCGGCAGGCTGGTCGTATCCGGACTGGGCCGGCTACGTTTACCCCTCGGGACGCGCGAAAGGCTTTCACGAAGCGGCGTACCTCGCCGAGTTTTTCGACACCATTGAAATCAACACTTCGTTTTACCAGCCACTGAACCCGGATCACGCCAAGCATTGGGTCGAGCTGGTAGCGCCGAATCCGCGCTTTGTGTTTACGGCAAAATTGTGGCAGCGCTTTACGCACGATATTGTCTCCGCCACGTCCGGAGCGACCGCGGCGGACGAACGCGCGGTGCGCGCCGGCTTCGACGTGCTGCGCGAAGCGAGAAAGCTCGGCGCAGTGCTGCTGCAATTCCCTTTTTCGTTTCACCGTACAAAAGAAACGATGGCGTATCTTTCGGCGGTGCTGCTGCGCTTCCGCGACTATCCGCTGGTCGTGGAAGTGCGCCACGCGACGTGGAATTCGCCGGAAACGCTGGCGCTGCTCCACGAACACGGCGCGGGCATCTGCAACATCGATCAGCCGATTATTGGCAGATCGCTCGCGCCCTCGGCGCAAGCGACTTCCCCCGTGGGCTATGTACGGTTGCACGGGCGCCGCTACGACACCTGGTTCAGCGACGACGAAACCATTCCGTCGCACGAGCGCTACAACTACCTCTACACGACCGAGGAGCTCGAGCCCTGGGTGGCCCGCGTGCGCAAAGTGAGCGGCAACACGCGCGAGACCTTCGTGGTGACCAACAATCATTTCCAAGGCAAAGCCGTGGTGAACGCGCTGCAACTCATCCACATCCTGAAAGGCAGCAAAGTGAAGGTGCCGGAGCCGCTCCGCCAGCACTATCCCCAGCTCGACGAAATTGCCGACACCCCGCCCGCCGCGCCGACACTGTTCCCGATGGGACCGGGAAGTAATGACGTGAAGAGGTAAGGATGTAAGGATCGGAAGAGACCGGAGAGCAGAGGCCTGTGACGAGTAGGTAGGTGCGTTCCAAAATGGGAAGAAAGTAGGTACACCCCCGTGTTTTTCGTAAGAGTGGCAAACAAAGGAGATAAGTGAAGAAGTGGCCCCTCGAAGCTCGGGGTAAACGAGTGGCGAAAAACCCCGGAGAGACCACCGGGGGGTGTTGCAAGTGTGGCAAGGAAAGGACTTGCGGGAATGGGTTTTGGGATCTGTGGCAAATAAAGGGGTTACAGGAAAAATCTCGGAAGTGTGGCAAGGAAAAGAGTTAGAAAGCATAGAAGAAAGATCCCCTCGAAAACTCAGGGCAAGCTCTTCGACTCGCTGTGCTCGCTCAGGATGACTATCCTTGTCGGATAGTCAGTTAGAGGTACCGCGGGGCGGGCGAGCATGGTAGAAGTGGCACGGAAACTGTGCCCGAGCAACCCAACAACTATGGCAGATTAGTACTGTTTGTCAAGCAGAAAATAAGTGGTTTGGATGCTAGAACTTGGAGATCCTTTCGAAAGGTCGGGGCAAGCTCTTCGGATAGTCGAATAAGTTGTGTGGATGCTGTGGGTTGCGCAGAGAGAAAAAGAGCTCCGCTCATGGCAAAACAGGAGAATGTCAGGTCTTCCGAGCCTCGGTCGTTTGCACAACCAAGTTTACTCGGCGTCAGGAGCCGACGCCCTCATCTAATCAGCCCTCCAACACGCCTTGTCAAGGAACTGGGAGATTCTCTGCGCTCCCTAGCACGTTCTTCGCTTTAATTTCTTGGTAACAGTCACCACAAACGAGTTTGACCCTGGTTAAGGCTTCGCTCTCATCGTTCCAGGTTCCTCCGTGCTCGAGCCGAACCCGTTCGCAAGCTGAGCACCAAGCGTCAGGATAGGGGTTCCCAAGGTCTTCTCTGTCGTAAAAGAAACCCAACCGTGCACCGGAGACGAGATGCTCGCACACAAAAGCCTCGCGCTTGTCGCCGTGTCGGACGCAGTTAACAGTGCGCTGTCGTTGGTCTTGAGATGATTGTTTCGCTTCCATTTCGTGCCCTCTGTAGAAAATCTACTCAATTATACGCCTCTATGGTTGGGGAGGTTCGCCCGGTTGTGGCGGCTTGGGCTTAGGCAGCTGCCATTTTGTGCCGGCCGGCGGAGTGTTTGACTTTTCGATATTGCAGGTCCTGCAAGCGTGGACAGCGTTTGCCTGCTCGTTGGAACCACCTCCGGAGCTAGGGTTGTAGTGGTCCGTCTGTCCTTCATTACCTGGTGGCTTCACACCACTCTTGGACTGTTCCCCCTTTACGGTTTCTTGTCCGCAATACTGGCATTTGCTATCCGCGTTTGCCCGTGCGGTGTCTTTCGTTTTTTGGCTGAACCCGCTGTTTTGTTTCGGGGCCTCAATTGCATCTTTGACGAGGTTCTTGCCTCCCTGCAAGGCTCCGTTCGCCGCGGTCGCTGTTACCAGGGCCTCCACAGGCGTTAGGACAAGAGCCGCACCTCCTGATGCGACGTCTGTTGCGACGCTTCCAACTACAGTTGTAACGGCGGTTGCACCACCAACAGTAAATGATATCGCGTCGCCTAGTGCTTGGCCGCTCTTGAAGTCGGTACTCCCATTCTCGACTCTAGGGCTACCAACAAAGTTGCTAGCCAGTGCATTTACCGCCCCAATGAAAGTATCCCAGCCGTCATGGCCGTCGAGGTCGGCGAAGGATTCGGGGTCGTCGGCGACCATGGAGTAGAGGTT
>Ga0187778_10001872_pt1 | contig 14495 bp, 12 predicted proteins | sample 1015_Q2_SP5_20_M_FD_132418 | JGI IMG/M metagenome (GOLD analysis project Ga0187778, IMG submission 132418) | Tropical peat soil microbial communities from peatlands in Department of Meta, Colombia - 1015_Q2_SP5_20_MG | ecosystem: Environmental > Terrestrial > Soil > Wetlands > Peat | place... | reverse complement strand
GGGGGACAACGTGGCGTTGACCATCGAGCTGATCACGCCGGTGGCGATGGAGAAGGGGTTGCGGTTTGCCATTCGCGAAGGCGGTCACACGGTCGGAGCCGGCACCATCAGCGAGATTCTGCAGTAGGTGTTCTTGAAGAAAGATAGGGAATCCTCGATCACCAGGGCCGAAGGCAAATTGGGTGTTGCGCTTTTCGGTCCACCGTACTTCGAGGGGTCGAAAACCATGATGCGGAGGTGAATGAGCGATGCCCCGAGAGATCATCACGATGCAATGCGGTGAGTGCAAAGAGCGGAATTATTCGAAGACCAAGAACCGGAAGACGACACCGGACCGGCTGGAGCTTAAGAAATTTTGCCGCCGATGCCGTAAGCATACGCCGCATAAGGAAGTGAAATAGGCTCGGTCGCCGGGCTGCCGAGGGGTGGCCGAAGGGCCCCGCGGAGAGCGAGGCGAGGATTTAGGGGCGTAAGCTCAACGGCTAAACTGCCGGTCTCCAAAACCGGACTTGGGGGTTCGAATCCCTCCGCCCCTGCCAGCAATTCCAATTCAGCCAGCGGGAAGTAGGGTGAGCGGATGGGAGCGGAAGCGAAGCGGATGACAAAGTCAATCACAGCGGCCATGGGTGAAGAAGGCCTTGCCGGCAAGCTGAAGGCGTGGCCGGAGCGAGCGAAGACCTTTTATCAGGACGTCCGCGCCGAGATGCGCAAGGTCACCGCCCCCTCGTTCAAGGAAGTTCGGGCCACCACCACGGTGGTGATTATTGCCGTCTTCCTGTTTGGCTTGTATTTCTGGATTGTGGACAACACCATCGGGAGTGCGATTAATCAGGTGTTCAAGTATCTGACCCATCGCTGAACCGAAGGAAGGAAATTTAGTTTTGCGGCGCTATATGGTGGAAGAGGAAGAAGGGAAAAACCAGGCCGAGGCCAGCGGATCCGAAGGCCAGCCGTCCTCCCCGGCTGAGGGCAGCTTTATGCCTGAGCCTCCGCGGAATCCGAATATGAAGTGGTACATCATCCACTCCTATTCCGGGTTCGAACGTAAAGTGAAGGAATCGCTCGAGTCGCGCATCCAGGCCTTCGGGCTGCAGGAGAAGATCGGCAGGGTGCTCATCCCGACTGAATCCGTAACCGAGGTGCGGGGGGGGAAGAAGTACACGAGCGAACGCATGTTTTATCCCGGCTACGTGCTGGTCGAAATGGATATGGATGATCAGGTTTGGCACGTGGTGAAATCCACACCGCGCGTGACCGGATTTGTGGGCACCGGCCAGCAGCCTACCCCGCTCTCGGACGAAGAAGTGCAGCACATTGTCTATCGTGTCGGGGAGTCCAAGGATAAGCCCAAGCTCAAGGTCAAGTTCGAAAAGAACGAATCGGTGCGAATCACCGAGGGCCCCTTTGCCAGCTTCACGGGCATCGTGGACGAGGTCAATGAAGACCGCGAGACGCTGAAAGTAATGGTGACCATTTTTGGCCGCTCTACTCCGGTAGAACTGGAATTCAACCAGGTGGAGAAAGTGGCGTAACGGTTAGATGTCAAGCTGGCTCGAGAGATAAACCATGGCGAAGAAAGCGACAGGTTCGGTCAAACTTCAGATTGCGGCGGGGAAAGCGACCCCGGCTCCTCCGGTCGGGCCGGCACTCGGACAGGCGCAGATCAACATCATGGAGTTCTGCAAGCAGTTCAATGCCAAGACCAGTGCCAAGGAGCTCGAGGGCCTGATTATCCCGGTGGTGGTCACGGTCTACAGCGACCGATCCTTCAGCTTCATCACCAAGACCCCGCCGGCTTCGGTGCTGCTGAAGCGCGCGGCCGGCATCGCCAAAGGATCGGGTGCGCCCAACAAGGATAAGGTCGGACGGGTCACGGCCAAGCAGGTCGAAGACATTGCCAAGCAGAAGATGCCGGATCTGAACGCGGCGTCGATCGACGCGGCCATGAAGAGCGTTCGGGGGACGGCGAGGTCGATGGGAATTGAAGTCGTAGGATGACTCTCCCCTCGCGAGGCGGGAGCGGGGCAGACGGAGAAAGCAATGAAGAAACCTGGCAAAAATATCACCAAGGCGCGGCAAGCGGTCGAGAAGCGCCCCTATCCGCTGAGCGAAGCTGTTCCCCTGCTGCAGAAGGTAAAGTACGCCAAGTTCGACGAGACCGTGGAAATCACCATGCGTCTCGGGGTGGATCCCAAACACGCTGACCAGATGGTTCGCGGCACCGTAGTTCTGCCCCACGGACTGGGCAAGTCGAAGCGGGTACTGGTGATCGCCGGTGGCGAAAAGGTGAAAGAGGCCGAGCAGGCAGGCGCGGATCTTATTGGCGGAGAAGAGATGGTGGAGAAGATCAACAAGGAGAATTGGACCGATTTTGACGCTCTCATCGCCACTCCGGACATGATGAAGTCGGTGGGACGCCTAGGCAAGGTCCTGGGGCCGAAAGGACTCATGCCGAATCCCAAGACCGGTACCGTCACCTTCGATGTTGCCCGCGCCGTGCAGGAGGTCAAAGCCGGCAAAGTGGAGTTTCGCACCGACAAGACGTCGTTGGTTCATGTGCCGGTCGGAAAGATCTCCTTTGCCCCGGAGAAGCTGATTGAGAATGCTACCGTGCTGATCACGAGCGTGGTGAAGGCAAAACCGGCAGCCGCCAAGGGCAAGTATGTGAAGGGCTGTTATCTGAGCTCGAGCATGGGGCCGGGGATTGCGCTCGATACCAGCGCAGTCGAGGCGGCGGCCAAGGTCTAAGCAGCGGAGTTGTCGAGGGAAGAAAAGCGATGGCGGTTTCCAGAGCAAAGAAAACGGAGCAGGTGGAAAAGTTAGGCCAGGAGTTGAAGACCGTCTCCAGTCTGATTGTGACTACTTACAGCAAGATGACGGTGGCCCAAGACGCCGAACTGCGCAAGACCCTGCGCACTTCGGGGGCAAAATATGCCGTGGTCAAGAACACTTTGGCGGAGCGAGCGGCCAAAGGCACGAAGGCTGAAGCGGTCTTGCAGAACCTCACCGGAGTGACCTCCATCGCTTATACCCGGGGTGATCCGGTTACCCTCGCCAAGGCGCTTTCGAGATACGCCAAGGATAATCCGGAACTTACCTTCAAGGCGGGAGTGGTCGAAGGGCGCGTGATTTCGATCGCGGAGATTCAGGCGCTGGCCACCCTGCCTTCGAAGGAGGAAATCTACTCGAAACTGCTGTTCCTGATGAAGGCGCCTGGGCAACAGCTGGTGGGCGCCATGCAGGCGGTGGGCAGGAACCTGGCGGTGGTGGTGAACCAGGGAGTCGAACAGAAAAAGTTTCCCGAGCAACCGGCGGGAGCCTGAGTGTAAGTTGGCAAGGATATTGGGAAGAAACCGGGGGCGCTTCTGGCTTTATCGAAGTTGGCCGCGGATCAATGATCGATTGACTCGAATTGGAGAATAGATAATGGCGGATCTCGCGCAGTTGGAAGAGCAAATCGTTGGACTGTCGCTGCTGGATGCGGCGGAACTGGTCAAAAAACTAGAACAGCGTCTCGGCGTTTCCGCCGCAGCCGCCGCCCCGGTCGTCGTGGCAGGGGGTGGTGCGGGGGTCGCAGGAGGCGCAGCTCCCGTGGAGGAGAAGACCGAGTTTAGCGTTATCCTCAAGCAAGTGGGCGCCAATAAGATCAATGTAATCAAGGCCGTCCGCGAAGTCACCAATCTGGGCCTGAAGGAAGCGAAGGACCTGGTCGATGGCGCGCCCAAACCGGTGAAAGAAGGGGTTTCGAAGGAAGAGGCAGAGAATATCAAGAAGAAGTTTACCGAGGCCGGAGCAACCGTCGAGGTGAAGTAGCCTTCGGTCGGAGGGAGCAAGGTGCGGGGCTCGGCCGGCAGGCATGGCCGCCGGCGGGCGCGCAACCGAACAGAATGAATCTGGTGAAGCTTGGGAAGCGGTGTTAGCATCTATACAAGCACCGGCTTCCTGCTTGACCGACGTGAGCGCGAATTACCACCCGGTAGTACACAGAAAGTGGAGCGCGGTCGCGGAGATGGGTTGGCAGACGGTTTCGCGGGCAGGGCGGAACCGGAACAGGCCTTAAACTACTGGCGCGGAAACGACATATTCCAACAAGGGCCAAGCGCCGTCCATGGCGCCTGAGGGGAGCTTTGCCCCCGCAGGCGAATCCGTGTTTCTTACGCCTTGCCTGCGCCTTGAGGGGCTCCTGGCTGCCCCCATCACCTTTGCCGACAGCCGCCGAGGCTGAGGCCACAAAAGTTTGGGAGTAACTGAATGTCGAACAGCAACGGATTCCGTACCCGCTTTGATTTTTCCAAGATTCCCGCAACCATCCAGATTCCGAACCTGATCGAGGTGCAGAAGCGCTCCTACGACCGCTTCTTGCAGATGGACCGCCTGCCGAGCGAGCGCGAAGATGCCGGTCTGCAAGCCGTGTTTCAGTCGGTCTTCCCGATTACCGATTTTCGCAACGTATCGCAACTGGAATTTGTCGACTACGCGATTGGAAACTGGGAGTGCAAATGCGGACATCTGAAGGGGTTGCATCACCTGCGTACCACCTGCCGAAACTGTGGCTCCACGGTGATCACCGACCCTTTTCATCCCGGCGACGTGCTGTGTTCAAAGTGCGGCACCTATAACGCCAACACCCCCGACTTCTGCAACAAGTGCGGCGACCCGGTCGGATTACAGCTGAAATACGACGTGGCCGAGTGCGAGGAACGGGGCATGACCTACTCGGCACCGCTCAAGGTCACCATGCGCCTCACCATCTTTGATAAAGATGCGGAGACCGGGAATCGCTCGATTCGCGACATCAAGGAACAGGAAGTGTTCTTCGGCGATGTTCCCCTGATGACCGACAACGGCACCTTCATCATTAACGGCACCGAACGGGTCATCGTCAGCCAACTGCACCGCTCGCCGGGTGTGTTCTTTGAGACCGCGAACAACCGCACGTATTTCCTGGGCAAAATCATTCCCTACCGCGGTTCCTGGGTCGAGTTCGAATACGACCAGAAAAACGTGCTCTACGTGCGCATCGATCGCAAGCGGAAGTTTCTCGGGACCATCTTCCTGCGTGCCCTGGGGCTGCGCTCGAGCGAAGACATTCTGCGTACCTTCTATACGGTGGACCGGGTGGTGATTCGGGACAAGAAGCTCTTCTGGACGGTGGAGGCGAATCCCGACAAGCCCACCAATCTGTTGGGCATGAAGCTGGCGCGCAGCATCAAGACGAAGTCGGGCGAGGAGATCGCCCATTCCGGTCGCAAGATCAACAGCGCCATCCTGAAGGAAATGCACAAGGCGAAGATCACCGAGATCGAGGTCGACCTCTCGGATCTCGAAGGCGCCTGGGTGGGCGGCGATGTGGTCGACACCACGACCGGCGAAGTCCTGCTCGAAGCCAACTCGGAGCTCACCGCCGACAAGCTGTCCAAGATTCTCGACTCCAACGTGGTCGAGATGAATCTGTTTTTCCCCGAGCGCGACGATGTGGGCACGGTCATTGGCCAAACCCTGAAACGCGATTCGGTTACCACCCCCCAGGAAGCGCTGATCGAGATCTACCGCAAGCTGCGCCCCGGGGATCCGCCCACGCTCGATACGGCCACCGCGCTATTTCACGGCATGTTCTTCGATGCCCGAAAATATGACTTCTCCCGGGTGGGCCGGCTGAAATTTAACATCAAGCTGTTTGAGAAGGGCGACGCCACCAATCTCGAGAACCGCACCCTCGAGCCGGAGGATTTCTACGCCACCATTCGCTATCTCCTCAAGCTGCGCAAGAATGTGGGCGCGGTCGACGACATCGATCACCTGGGGAACCGCCGCGTACGTGCCGTGGGCGAGTTGCTGGAGAACCAGTTCCGCATTGGATTGGTCCGCATGGAACGCGCCATCAAAGAGAAGATGAGCGTGTATCAGGAAATGTCCACGGCCATGCCTCATGACTTGGTCAACGCCAAGCCGGTGATGGCGGCGATCCGAGAGTTCTTCGGGTCCTCGCAACTTTCCCAGTTCATGGATCAGACGAACCCGCTGTCGGAGATCACCCACAAGCGGCGTCTGTCCGCCCTGGGGCCGGGGGGGCTGTCCCGCGAACGCGCGGGATTCGAGGTGCGCGACGTGCACCCGACCCACTACGGACGGATCTGTCCCATCGAGACGCCGGAAGGTCCGAACATTGGTTTGATCTCGTCCTTGAGCTGCTATGCCCGGATCAATGACTACGGCTTCATCGAGTCGCCCTACCGTCGGGTCAAAAACGGTCGGGTGGTCGATTACGTGACCGTCGTCAATGCCGGCGACAGCGAGCTCAAGGTGGGCGATCACCTAGAGCGCCACGAGATTGAGCGCATCAACGCCGAACTGAAGGATCGCCGCAAGAAGCCGGTCGAAGTGGCGCCCTATTCCTTTTATCTCTCGGCCTGGGAGGAAGACCGGCATGTCATTGCTCAGGCCAACGTGGAACTCGATGACAAGGCGCGGATTGTGGGCGAGCTGGTCAACGCGCGCAAGGCGGGAAATTTCGTGCTGGTCAACCGCGACGAAGTCGACTACATCGACGTCAGCCCGAAGCAACTGGTTTCGGTGGCGGCTTCGCTCGTGCCCTTTCTCGAGCACGATGACGCCAACCGAGCGCTGATGGGGGCGAACATGCAACGCCAGTCCGTGCCTCTGCTGAAGGCGGAAGCCCCGATCGTCGGCACCGGCATGGAAGGTGTGACCGCCCGCGATTCCGGCGCGGTGGTTCTGGCGCGGCGCAACGGGATCGTGGATTCGGTCGATTCCGAGCGCATCATCGTGCGAGTGGAAGGCGAGCACCATCCCGGGCAGCTCTCGCGCGAGGTGGGCAGCGATATCTACCAGCTCACCAAGTTCAAGCGCTCCAACCAAAACACCTGCATCAACCAGAAGCCGGTGGTCGAGAAGGGAAAGCGCGTGGTGAAAGCGCAGGTCATCGCCGACGGCCCCTGCACCGATCATGGCGAACTGGCCCTCGGCCGCAACGTGCTGGTGGCGTTTATGCCTTGGCGCGGCTACAACTTCGAGGATGCCATCCTGGTCTCCGAGAAGCTGGTGAAAGAGGACTACTACACCTCGGTGCACATCGAGGAGTTCGAACTGGAATCGCGCGACACCAAGCTCGGGCCGGAGGAAGTGACGCGGGACATCCCGAACGTCAGTGAGTCCATGTTGCGCAATCTGGACGAAGCGGGTGTGATCCGTATCGGCGCCACGGTCAAGCAGGGCGACATTCTGGTGGGCAAAGTTACCCCCAAGGGGGAAACCCAGCTGACTCCGGAGGAGAAGCTGCTGCGCGCGATTTTCGGAGAGAAGGCGGGCGACGTGCGCGATGCCTCGCTCTACTGCCCGCCGGGCATCGAGGGTGTCATCGTCGACGTGAAGATCTTTTCTCGCAAGGGACAAGAGAAGGATGAGCGGGCCAAGGCGATCGAGGCGGCGCATATCGCCAAGCTCGAAAAGAACCTGTCCGACGAGATCCGAATTCTCACCGAGGAGCGACTGAAGCGACTCGAGAACATCCTCGGCGGTAAGGAGGTGCAGGCCGACTTGCATGACGAGCGCACCAACAAGCGCCTGCTGACCAAAGGCCTGGTTCTCGATCGCGATACCATCGAGCGCATTTCCACGCGGAATCTGAAGCGCATCAAGTATGCCGACAAGGATCCGCGGGTGAACGAGCAGATCGACGAGATCGAGGAGATGACCTCGCGCCAGATCGACGTGCTCAAAAAGATCGTCAACGAGAAGAAGGAGAAGCTCACCAAAGGCGATGAGCTGCCGCCCGGGGTCATCAAGCTGGTGAAGGTCTACATCGCCATGAAGCGCAAGCTCAGTGTGGGCGACAAGATGGCCGGGCGTCACGGCAACAAGGGCGTCATCGCGCGCATTTTGCCCGAGGAAGACATGCCTTATCTCGAAGACGGGACCCCGGTCGAAATCGTGCTCAACCCGCTGGGCGTTCCCTCCCGTATGAACGTCGGCCAGATTCTTGAAACTCACCTGGGCTGGGCGGGCCACGAATTGGGCAGGAAGATCTCTCAGCTGCTGGCGGAGAACACGAAAGAGGATGCCATCCGGCGCGAGCTCAAGAACCTGTTCAAGGATACGGTGCTGACCGACAGCATCGCTGACCTCAGCGACGAAGAGCTGATGGCCATCGCCCCCACGTTGAAGCGCGGGGTCTTTACCGGCTCGCCGGTCTTCGATGGCGCGAAGGAGTCCGAGATCAAGGCTTTGCTGCGACAAGCCGGTTTGCCGGAGTCGGGCAAGACCTACCTTTATGACGGGATGTCCGGCAGCCGATTCGAACAACCGGTCACCGTGGGCTACATCTACATGCTGAAACTGTCGCACTTGGTCGACGACAAGATCCACGCTCGTTCGATCGGTCCGTACTCGCTGATCACCCAGCAGCCGCTGGGCGGCAAGGCCCAGTTTGGCGGCCAGAGGTTCGGCGAAATGGAAGTCTGGGCTCTCGAAGCCTATGGGGCGGCCTTCATTCTGCAGGAGCTGTTGACGGCGAAGTCCGACGACGTCTATGGCCGAACCAAGATTTATGAGGCCATCGTGAAGGGCGAAGCCGCCATGGAACCGGGGGTACCGGAATCGTTCAACGTTCTGATTCGCGAGTTGCAGTCCCTCTGTCTCGACGTGGAGCTGATTAAGGTGGGAGAACGCAAGCCGATCCCGGCCGCCGCGGATTGAGGCTCAAGCGATCGAGCCGCCGCGCCTGCGCCGGGCGGAGGATGATAGGGAAAACTGGCCGATTCTGATGCACCTCGATGGATCGCGCCAAGTCAAGGCTGGTGACCCTGCCTCAGGGGCCAGATTCGAGGAGCCGCCCGCGGCGGCGAACGCCGCAGGAATTGGAGGAACACCTTGTTTCGTTCGAGTCCTTTTGATTTAGCCAATCCAATCGCCGATTTCGATTCCATTCGCATCAGCTTGGCTTCTCCGGAAAAAATCCGGAGCTGGTCGCACGGCGAAGTTACCAAACCGGAAACCATCAACTACCGGACCTTCAAGCCGGAGCGCGATGGCTTGTTCTGCGCCCGTATTTTCGGCCCGGTAACGGACTGGGAGTGTCTTTGCGGCAAGTACAAGCGCATGAAGCACCGCGGCGTGATTTGTGACAAGTGCGGAGTGGAAGTCACCCTCTCCAAGGTGCGCCGCGAGCGCTTGGGCCACATCGAGCTGGCTTCCCCTTGCTCCCACGTGTGGTTTTTCAAAGGATTGCCCAGCCGCATTGGGCACCTGCTCGACATCTCTCTCCGCGATCTCGAGTCCGTGCTGTACTTCGAGGCCTACGTGGTGGTGGAACCCGGTGATGCGCCGGTGCGGGAGCGGGAAGTCATCAAAGATGAAGCCAAATTCCGCGAGTTGGACCAGCAGTATCGGCCCGCCGGCTTTAAGGCCATGATGGGCGCGGAAGCCATCAAGGAACTGCTCAAGCGCGTGGACGTCGAGAACCTCTCGAGCGAGTTGCGGGAAAAGATGAAGAACGAGAGCTCGCTGCAAAAGCGGCTCAAGTACGCCAAGCGCTTGAAAGTGGTGGAGGCCTTCCGCAAGAGCGGCAACAAGCCGCACTGGATGATTCTCGACGTAATCCCGGTGATCCCTCCCGAGTTGCGCCCGCTGGTGCCGCTCGACGGAGGCCGCTTTGCCACCTCGGATCTCAATGATCTCTATCGTCGCGTGATCAACCGCAACAACCGGCTGAAGAAGCTGATGGACCTGCATGCGCCGGAAGTGATCGTGCGCAATGAGAAGCGCATGTTGCAGGAGGCGGTGGACGCTTTGTTTGATAACGGCCGCCGGGGACGGGTACTGCGGGGGGCCAACAATCGCCCGCTCAAGTCGCTCTCGGATACGCTCAAAGGCAAACAGGGCCGCTTCCGTCAGAACTTGCTGGGCAAACGCGTGGACTATTCGGGCCGTTCCGTCATTGTGGTCGGGCCGGAACTCAAACTGCACCAGTGCGGTTTACCCAAGAAGATGGCGCTCGAATTGTTCAAACCCTTTATTTATCACCGCCTGGAGCAAACCGGCCATTGCACCACCATCAAGCAGGCCAAGGAAATGGTGGAACAGCAGGAACCCGTGGTTTGGGACATTCTCGAAGAGGTGATCAAGGATCATCCCGTGCTGTTAAACCGTGCTCCGACCTTGCACCGCCTGGGCATCCAGGCTTTTGAACCGGTGCTCGTCGAGGGCAAGGCGATCAAGATTCATCCCCTGGTGTGCACGGCGTTTAACGCCGACTTCGACGGCGACCAGATGGCGGTGCACATTCCCCTTTCGCCCGAAGCCCAGGTCGAAGCCAGCGTCTTGATGTTGTCGTCGCACAACATTCTGTCGCCGGCCTCCGGTCACCCCATCACGGTTCCTACCCAGGACATGGTGCTGGGCCTCTACTATCTGACCAAGACCAAGCCGGGCGCCAAGGGCGAGGGCCGCGCCTTTGCCAACATCGAAGAAGTCTTGCTGGCGCTCGAAGCCGGCGAGATCGAAACCCTGACGCCGATCCGCCTGCGCTATACCGGCGAAGTCATCGACCTCAGCCAGGCCTACGACGATCAGGACATTACCCACACCGATCCGGTGACCTATGACGGTGCTTTTCTGAACACCTCGGTCGGCCGCGCCATCCTGAACGACCAGCTCCCCGAGGGCATGCCCTACATCAACGGCCTGCTCAAGAAGAAGGGAATTGGGGCGCTCGTCAGCTACTGCTACTTGAAATTTGGGCTCGAGACCACGGTCAAGATGCTCGATGAAGTCAAAGAAATGGGATTTCGCTTCGCCACTCGCGCCGGTCTTTCCATCGGGATCGACGACATGGTCATTCCGGACAACAAGAAGGCTCTGGTGCGCGATGCCGAAAAGCAAGTGGTCAGCGTGCAGCAGCAATATCTGGACGGGGCCATCACCAATGGCGAACGCTATAACAAGGTCATTGAAATCTGGTCGGCGATCACCGAAAAAGTTGCCGACGAGATGTTCGCCGAGATGCAACAGAGCGATAAGGAGGGCTCCATCAACCCGATTTACATCATGGCGGACTCCGGCGCTCGCGGATCGAAGCAGCAGATCCGTCAGCTCTCCGGAATGCGCGGCTTGATGGCCAAGCCTTCGGGCGAGATCATCGAGTCCCCGATCACGGCCAACTTTCGCGAAGGGCTGACCGTGTTGCAGTACTTCATCTCTACCCACGGTGCCCGCAAGGGCCTGGCGGATACGGCGCTCAAGACCGCCGATTCTGGCTATTTGACCCGGCGGCTGGTGGATGTCGCACAAGACGTCATCATCAGCGAGTACGATTGCGGGACGGTCGACGGCATTTATGTCTCGGGTATCGTCGAAGCCGGCGAAATCATCGAGCCGCTGCGCGACCGGATTGTGGGTCGGGTCTCGCTCGAGAAGATCAAGGACTACGACGGTAACGTGGTCGTCGACATCAACCAGGAAATCACCGAGGAACTGGCGGGAGCCATTCAGGCGGCCGGCATTGAGCGAGTTAAGATTCGCTCGGTGCTGACCTGTGAATCGAAACGCGGGGTGTGCGTCATGTGCTACGGCCGGAACCTGGCCTCCGGACGCCTCGTCGAGTTGGGCGAAGCCGTCGGGGTCATCGCCGCCCAGTCCATCGGCGAGCCGGGAACCCAGCTCACGATGCGCACCTTCCACATCGGCGGCACGGCGTCGCGAGTCTCCGAGCAGTCGCGCCTGGAAGCCAAGAGCAACGGCCTGGTGCGCTTCATCGGTTTACAGACGGTGAAGTCCAAGGCGGGCGATCTGGTGGTGATGAACCGTCAGGGCTCGATCGCCGTGGTCGACGAGAAGGGCCGCGAACGGGAGCGTTACTCGGTGGTGTACGGCGCCAAGGTCAAGGTCAACGAAGGCGATCAGGTCCAACTCGGCCAAGTCATGGTCGAATGGGATCCCTATACCTTCGCCATTCTCACCGAAATCGGCGGAACCGTGCAGTTCAAGGACTTGCAGGAGGGAGTAACGCTGCACGAAGAAGTGGACGAAGTGACCGGGTTGTCCCGCCACGTGGTGGCCGACTCGCCGGATGAGAAGCGCCAGCCGGCGATCGTCATCAAAGGCAAGGGCAGCAAGCGCTATCTCATGCCCTCGCGCGCCCACCTCATGGTGGGAGACGGGGACACCGTGCATCCGGGTGACGTGCTGGCCAAGATTCCCCGCGAAACCACCAAGACCAAAGACATCACCGGAGGTCTGCCGCGCGTGGTCGAGCTCTTCGAAGCCCGCAAACCCCACGAGACCGCCGTCATCAGCGAAATCGATGGCACGGTCAAGTTCGGCGAAGTCTCGAAGGGCCAACGTAAGATCTACGTGGTGGCCGACAACGGCACGGAGAAAGAGTACTCGGTGCCGCGGGGCGTGCACATCAATGTCCAGGAGGGCGAACGCGTCAAGGCGGGCGAACCTCTGATGGACGGACCCTTGAACCCCCACGATATCCTTGCCGTGCTCGGGGAAAAGGAGCTGCAGGCTTATCTGGTCAATGAAATCCAGGAAGTCTATCGCCTGCAGGGTGTGAACATCAGCGACAAGCACATCGAGGTCATCGTTCGTCAGATGATGCGTTGGCGCAAGGTGGAAGATGTAGGCGACACGTCCTTCCTGCTCGAACAGCAGGTGGACAAGTTCAAGTTCGGGGAAGAAAACGAGCGGGTGATCGCGCAGGGTGGGCGTCCGGCAACCGGCCGGCCGCTACTGCTGGGCATTACCAAGGCTTCGCTTTCGACCGATTCGTTCATCTCCGCCGCCTCCTTCCAGGAGACCACGCGCGTGCTCACCGAAGCGTCCATCCAAGGCATGGTGGACCACCTGCGCGGTTTGAAGGAGAACGTCATCGTGGGTCGACTGATTCCCGCGGGCACGGGCATGGAATACTATCGCAACGTGCGCCTCTCGCCAGAGATGGAAGAGGCCGCCGCCAAGGTGCAGGAGGAAGTCTCGGCTGCCTACGAGGAAGCCGAGCGTGCCCTCGAGCTGATGCGTCACGAGGGCGAGACCGAGGAGCTCACCGCGGAATAGTTTCGTCGGGAACGATCACCGATCAGGCCGCCAGTAAGAAGGCGGCCTTTCTCTTAAGGTCTCTCTGCCTAGGCACGCGGGGAACGGGGCGGGCGCCTCACTTCAAATCGATTCGCAGCACGATATTGACCCGCTTGCGATCGTCGAATTGGCTCACTGTCTTGGTGTCGCTCTTGCGTCCCTGGTATTGAGCGTAGACCTCGTAATCCACGTTGGGGGAGAGTTGGGGGAACTGATAGGTGCCATCCGGGCCAACGATATAGCTGGTGACCGCATGGGTGCGGGTGTTGGAAAGGTAGACGACAGAGTTGACGACCGGGTTGTCGTGCTTATCGAGAACCTTGCCGGTGAGCATCCGCCCGGTGGCGGGTTTCTCCTTGGAGTCGGAGGGCATGGCTGCCGCAATCTGCACCATGAGCAGAGTGGCCATGACAACTCGCACCAGACCACAGGGGGGCGCGCCGGGATGCTTATGAGAAATCACCGTCTTCGGCTTCCTCTTCCTCTTCTTCCTCGTCGTATTCTTCCTCCTCGACCGGCTTGAGCTCTATGGGGCTCACGGTGATCACTTCGAAGTCGGTTCCGCACTCCGGGCAAGAAACGATTTCACCTTCATCGACTTCATCTTCCTCGATGTCCAGATTGTTCTCGCATTCAGGACAGGAAACCATAATTGCCCTCCCTTCTATGAAACCCTCTCCTGTTAATAATTAGTGAGTCTTCGCTCACAGGTCAAGTGCTCGATCCCGATAACTGGAGGACGGTGGCGAAACCGCCTGCTTTGCCCACCAGGTGCGGTATTCGCCCCGCCATTGAGGGCGGCTACTTTTCCAGGAATTCCGTGAATGCGCCGATCTTGCCGTAGTACAACCGGATGCTGCACTGCTTGGGAGCAACGTGGGCAAAGGATACTTGCAGTTGCCTAGGCGGGTAGTCAATTTCTCCCAGTTCCATGGGGCTGCGTGCAACGTCCTGTTTCTCATCGTACGCAGCTCCCGGTGCAACATTGCGGTTCACAATCAGCGTCCATTCTTTCCGGTTCGGGATTACGTACATGCTGTAGGCCCCGGGAGAGATGGTTGCGTGGTTCAGCGTCAGGGCCGTGTTGGTGAACAACGTCATGGGCAAGCCGCCCGGTAACCATACTTTGCCGTTGTGCGGCTCATCTTTGGCACTGGCAACCGTGTCCTTATAACGGACGCTGACCTCCTGGCCATCGTCAAAGTCGCACACCGCAGTGGCCAGGTTCGATTCCGCCTGGGGCGCCTGAGCCGACCAGCGCGCCTCAATCATGAGCTGGCTAGCCAACAAGACCGAAACCGCTAACGTGCGCACTCTTGCATACCTCCCCTTTTGGAATGCAATGCGCTGATATTGTACGTCGGGGCTCGGCCCAGCGTCACCGAAAGATAACGGGG
>Ga0187778_10001869_pt1 | contig 14504 bp, 15 predicted proteins | sample 1015_Q2_SP5_20_M_FD_132418 | JGI IMG/M metagenome (GOLD analysis project Ga0187778, IMG submission 132418) | Tropical peat soil microbial communities from peatlands in Department of Meta, Colombia - 1015_Q2_SP5_20_MG | ecosystem: Environmental > Terrestrial > Soil > Wetlands > Peat | place... | reverse complement strand
GCGATGTCAGATGCCTCACTCTCGCCCGATGACATTGACTATATCAATGCCCATGGGACTTCCACGGCGCAAAACGACCCCACCGAGACGCTCGCGATAAAAGAGGTATTCGGAGAACGGGCGAGAGAGATCCCTGTGAGCAGCAATAAGTCCATGCTCGGCCACACCATTGGGGCAGCGGGGGCAATCGAGGCGATCCTCACGCTTGTGGGAATCAACCGTTCGATCATCCTTCCGACCATCAACTACGAGTTTCCCGATCCGAAATGCAACCTCGATTATGTCCCCAACGAGGCGCGGAGAAAGGAACACCGCATCGCCCTCTCTAATTCCTTCGGATTCGGAGGGCAGAATGCATGTCTCTGTATCGGCAGGTACGATACGAAGGGGGACCAACCTGCGAGTCCGGTGGGCAGCCATGCCGCATGACCGTGTGGTGATCACAGGGGCAGGCGTCGTGTGTGCCCTCGCCGACAGTCCGTTGTCCCTATGGAATGCGCTCATTGCCGGAGGCCATGGAATCAGGCCCATAGAAGGTTTTGATGCGCGCGGCTTTGATTGCGCCTTTGCTGCCCGGGTGCACCGTCGCCACCCGGATGACCTGGGGATTGAACCAAGGGACACCCGCATTATGAATACCCATTCCTCCATGCTGATGAAGGCAGTACGTGATGCCTTTGCTGCGTCTGGCCTTGATGCGTCCCCGGTCCCGAGGGAGTCCATCGCGTTTTTTGCAGGCATGGGAATGGTTGATTACCGCGTGGAGGATCTTCTGCCTGCGGTCCTGAAATCTCTCGACACCCGAGGAGCGCTCGATTACTCTGTCTTTTATTCCGAGGGTTACAGGGATATCCATCCCCTGTGGCCTCTCTCGATGCTGAACAACATCAGCTTCTGTCAGGTAGCAATAGACCTGGACATCCAGGGAGAGAATACAGTGTTGTCCCCCCACGCGGACTCGGGCGCTCAGGCAGTTTCAGAGGCGATGAAGTGCGTTGAGGACCGAAAGTGTACTGCCGCCCTTGCGGCCGGTGTGAGTGAGACGATCACACCGCTTAGCCTTGCACGCGGCCTTCTCTCAGGCATCCTCAATACGAGCGCCGGAGCCGGTGAAGACTGCGTGAAGCCTTTTGATGTGAACCGAAAAGGGACAGTGCTCGGCGAGGGATGCGGTGTCGTAGCGCTGGAGCTGAGTTCAACAGCAGAGAAGCGGGGCATCGTTCCTCTCGCGGTGATGAGTGGCTATGGAGCCGCCTTTGGTCCCGAGACAGGACTCCCTGGGCCCTCAGTAAGGGCGCTCGTCGCATCAATGAAAAGCGCCCTCGCCCGGGCAGAGATCGGCCCCTCTGACATCGACCTCATCATCTCCCATGGCGAGGGAACCCTAGGCGGAGACAGGAACGAAATCGAAGCGATCCAGCAGCTCTTTTCAGAATCTCTTGGGCGTCTCAAGGTCTTCTCTTCAAAGGCTGCAGTGGGGCATCTGCTTGCCGCCGCGCCTGTCGTCGACCTTGTCCTGGGAATATCGATCCTCACAAGCGGCCTGATCCCGATGACGCTCCATACCCGCACTCCTGATCCCTCAGTGCGGTTTACCCTTGTCACCGGTGAGCCCATGAGAGCTGATGTGGGGAGGATTCTCATCAACTGCCAGAGCAGCGAGGGCCACGCTGCGTCACTTGTCGTTGAAGGCATCAGCCGGTAGGTCAGACCATGCGATTCCTGTTCTATGATTCGGTGACACAGATCGAGAAAGGGGCATCCATAACAGGGCTGAAAAGCTTTTCGCTCACCGAGGAATTTTTGAGCGGACATTATACGAAGAGGGCCGTCGTGCCCGGCGTGCTCCTGATTGAGGCCATGGCACAGCTCCTTGGCTGGCTCATCATCTATTCCCATGAGTTCATGCTCTCCACATTCCTGGCCCTTGCGGAGGATGTCATGGTCGCTCCAGACCTGAGGCCGGGTTTCACTGCCGAGATCCATGCCGAGCTCATCTCGACCTCGAAGAGGGACTCACTGGGAAAGGTCAGGATGTGCATCGGGGACAAGGAGATTGCTCGGGTGAACCGCATCATTTATGGCCACATCCCCAGGGTCAATCCCGAAGACCTCAGGAAGCTCTTCGGATATTACAGCGGCCTGGACGGTGCGGGCCAATGAAACGCCGGAGGGTCGTCATTACAGGCCTTGGATTGGCAACCTGCCTCGGTCTCTCCGTAGAGGAGAACTGGCAGCGCGTCCTGAACGGCGAGTCGGGGATACGGAAGCTTGCCTGCCCATGCTGCGACAGCTCGCCCATTCAGGCGGTCGGCGCCATACGGCAAGAGGATATGCAGACGATAGACAAGGAGTTCAGGGAAGAAACAGAGACCGAAGGAGAGGCAAAGACGCTCATCGCCCTCTGGGCAGCGCAGAAGGCATTGGACGATGCTGCCCTTGCCAGAAAGTACGGTGATCGTGAACGATACGGTGTCGCCCTTGCCTCGGGAATCGGGATCAACCGGTTAGAAGATATTGCACGATGGATCGGCAAAGACCGCGTCTTTGATATGGTCCGCTTTGGCAAAGAGCTTTCAGAGGTGCACAGGGAATCGCTCATAAGGAATGCGTCTCACCGGTCTTCTGCGCTCATCGGCAAGAAGTTCGGACTGCACGGAATGAATGCCACGGTGACTGCCGCCTGTGCGTCAGCCACCCAGGCCATAGGCATCGGCTACCGGGTGATCCAGAGAGGAGAAGCTGATGTCATGGCTGTGGGCGGCACTGATACGATGACCAATCCCGTCGGTCTTATCTTCTTTGTGCTCCTGAATGCCGCGTCCACCTCCCGCGAAGAGCCCGGAACCGTCTGCAGGCCCTTTGACAGAAAGCGCTCCGGTCTGGTCATGGCAGATGGGGCCGCAGTCGCGGTCCTCGAGGAGGAATCGCACGCACTCCGAAGAAAGGCGCGGATCTATGCTGAGGTCGCCGGATACGGGGCATCCCTCGACGCATACCAGCTCACGCGCCCTCATCCCTCAGGCCGGGGCGCGGTGCACTCAATGATATCCTCCCTTCTTGATGCAGGACTTGGCACTGATGAGATAGACTATATCAATGCCCATGGAACAAGCACAAAGCTGAATGATGTGGTCGAAACCGTGGCCATCAAGGAGGTCTTCGGAGAGCACGCATACAGGATTCCGGTCAGTTCGAGCAAGTCGATGATAGGCCACACCCTCGCAGCCTCGGGTGCCCCTGAATTTGTCTTTACCGTGCTGAGTGTTCAGCGGGATGAGATCCACCCTACGATAAACCTCTCGCAGCCAGACCCCAAATGCGATCTCGACTATGTTCCGTGGGTCATGAGAAGACAGACGGTCAGGGCCGCCATCTCAAATTCCTTTGGGTTTGGTGGTCAGAATGCATCGGTAGTTGTAAAAAAATACATGTGAGGGAGATCAATGAAGATAGATCTGACTGACAAAATAGCACTCGTGACCGGAGGTGCGCGAGGGATCGGAAGGGAGACGAGCCTCTGCCTTGCAGAGGCAGGTGCACGCGTCATCATCGATTACCACAAGTCGCAGGACGAGGCCGAAAAAGTGAAGGAGCAGATTGTCCGCTCAGGCCATGATGCCGAAATCTTTCAGGCGGACATAGGCGTGCCCGATGAGGTCGGGAAGCTCTTCGCATTCATCAGAAAAGACTATGGCCGGCTTGACATACTGGTGAACAACGCGGGCATCATTAAGGACAACCTCTTGTTGAGTATGACGCTCCTGGAATGGGAAAAGGTCCTGGATCTCAACCTGAGAGGGGCCTTTCTCTGCACCCAGCATGCCGCAGAGATGATGCTCTCGAGCCACTCAGGGAAGATCATAAACATTGCCTCCATCAGCGCCATCAAGGGAGGAAGGGGCCAGACGAACTATGCTGCGGCAAAGGGGGGGCTCATCGCCTTCACGCGCGCCTGTGCGGTCGAGCTCTCAGGAAAGGGGATACTGGTGAACGCGATCCTGCCTGGCGTGATCACGACCGATATGACGACGAGAGTGAGAAAGAGGGCGGGCGAGATGATTCTGAAGGAGATCCCCAGAGGAAGGCTCGGCGTGCCTGTCGACGTGGCGAACCTCGTCGTTTTTCTTGCTTCTGACAAGGCTGACTATATCACTGGGCAGGCAATCGTGATTGACGGAGGGCTGAGCATCTCATGAGTCGTATCCATCAGGGAATTGATATTGTTGACGTCGAAAAGTTCAGGGCTGTCCTCACCCATAATCCCGGACTTGCTGACGAACTGTTCACCGAAGGGGAACGGGAATACTGCCTGTCGAGGAGAGACCCCTCACTGCACTTCGCAGGCCGTTTTGCGGCAAAGGAGTCGTATCTGAAGGCTATGGGAACCGGTTTCCGCGGAACGGGTATTGATCATATTTTCCAGGAAATAGAGATCCGTGCAGCGAATTCGGGCAAACCCGAGATTGTGCTGCACGGCTGGGCTGCAAAGATGGCGGAGAGACGGAAGATATATCACTGCAGTGTCTCGATCTCACATGCGTCCCGGTACGTAGTGGCGTCGGTCCTGCTCACCGGTGAGTGAGATCGGAAATCGGAGGAGAGATGCGCTATTTGTTTGTTGACCGTATCATTGAAGTGAGGGCGGGGGAGAGGATCCGGGGGGTAAAGAACATCGCCATGAGCGAGGATTTTCTCGAATACCATTTCCCGCGAAACCCTGTAATGCCCGGTATGCTGCTGATCGAGGCGTTGGTGCAGCTGACCGGATGGCTGGAGGCTGCGTCGTCTGACTTCGGGAACTGGTTTCTGCTCTCAAGAGTACGGTCTTCCAAGTTTTACAGCTTCTCACTCCCAGGAGACCAGGTTGAACTCACAGTCGAACTCTCACCCCAATCAGGGACCGATACCAGGATCTATACAGGAACCGCAATGGTGGAAGGGAAGAAAAAGGCATCTGCCGAGTTCGAGGGTGAGATAATCCCCTTGGAGGAGATCGAGGATATCGACAGCCAGCGCCGATTCTTTTCCCTGCTCACAAGGGAAGGGATATGAGCAATAAACGGCAAGTAGTGATTACCGGCATGGGGCTGGTAACCCCCCTCGGTATCGGTGCAGAGGAAAATTGGAGGAACGTGCTGGCGATGAAGACCGGCATTGCACACGTCCCTGCCGATGAATTACCACTCTTCATGCAATATAAGGGCAGTGTCTCTGAAGTGATACTAGACAGGGATATCACTCCAAGCATCCAGCGACAGATGAAATTTCTCAACCGTGGCTCCTTCCTGGGATTCGCCGCAGTTCATGAGGCGTTCCTTCAGGCAGGGGCAGACCTTTCTGATACAGAGCCTGGCAGAAGGGGACTCTATATTGCATCAGGCGACCTGACAACGGCGGAGTGTCACTTCATGCATGGGGCCCTCAGCGATGCAACAAAGGATGCATGGCAGGCGATCGATCGCAAAACACTCAATGAGTCAGCACTCTATAAGGTTAACCCGTACTTCCTTCTCGAGTCGATCCTGAATAATTCCTTTACCTGCGTATCAGCGTTTCTCGAATGTATGGGTCCGAATACCTCGCTGGCGAGCCATTCTCCCTGCGGAACGCAGGCCTTCGAACTCGCATGCCGCAGCATTGCGGATGGTCAGGCGGATATTGCGGTTGCGGTGGGCTGCGGAAACTGGATAACCGAGCTGCCCCTTTACGAGATGAAGGGGCTCGGGATGCTCTCCTCCTGCCATACAGGCATACATTCCTACAGACCCTTTGATGCAGCAAGGGACGGTTTTATCGCAGGAGAAGGGGGCGCAGCCCTTTTCCTCGAAACTGTGGAGCGCGCTGAAAAACGGGGAGCAAGAATACTGGGAAAGGCGAAGGGGTTTGGAAACAGTATCGCCTTGTCCGATGACGACAGCCTCGCCATCCATCCTGAGGTAAGTGCACGGAGCATGAAGCTGGCGCTCGACGCAGCGGGCAATGACCTTAAAGAATACGCCTTTATCTGCGGGCATGGACTCGCCTCGGAGGAGGGAGACAGGTCTGAATTGAGATCGATCATGAACGTCTTCGCCGGCAAAAGGTCTGATATTCCAATATGCGGGCTGAAACCTTACACAGGTCACCTCGGCGCAGCGAGTGATATCGGAGAGATCATCCTCGGAATGCACTCTGTCAGACAGGGGATCGTGCCCGCCACACTGAACTTTGTTGAGGCAGAAAGGGACTTCCGGCATCTCAGAATATCGGGGGCCTGCCAGCCCTGTCATGGTTCCTCCTTCATGACCGTGAGCTACGGAGTAGGAGGGCAGTCGTGCGTTTCTGTGATTTATACCCTTTAGGTCCAGAAAGGGCCCTATCATCTTTTCCGGCCGTCGTAACCAATGACACAACATCATAAAAAGAAGAGGGGAAAAAGGCCTATCATACAGGTCATGGAATATCTGTTGGTCTATGGGCTCCTTTTGTGGTCGCGGATCATCCCCCTCCGTGGAATCCACATTATCAGCAATCTTCTCGGACGTCTCTTTTTTATCTTGGTGAGAAAGAGACGCGCCATTGCCATCGAAAATCTGAGGAACGCCTTCGCAGGAGAAAAGAGCGAAGGGGAAATACAGTCGATCGCGCGTGAAAGCTGCACATCCTTCTTCCTCACCTTTCTCGAAATCGCAAAGTTCCGGTACCTTTTCAGGCAGCCTGAAGCCTTCGAAGCATTGAGAAGGTCATCACAGGGGTTGGATGCGCTCTTCAGGAAGGCAAAGCAGATACACGATGAGAGCAAAGGCTGTATATTCGTGACACCTCATATCGGCAATTGGGAGCTTCTTCCCCATGTGAGTTCCATGATGGGCATACAACTTGCCGTCGTGGTGCGGCCTCTCGATAACAGGTACCTCGAACGGTTGATATTCGAGGACCGCGCTGAAAGCGGTCAGGTCATCATCCCCAAGAAAAATGCGTTCTTTATTCTGCAAAAGACGCTCCAGCAGGGAAAATCCATAGGCATGCTTCCCGACCAGAGCACGATGCGCGGTGTCCTGGTCGACTTCTTCGGTCGCAAGGCAACCACCACACCTGTTCCAGCCCTGCTGGCAGTCACGTATAAAAGGCCGATCGTCGTCGTCGCCTGCTGCAGGAAGCATGACGGGTACGGTTTTGAAGGATTCGTCTCCGACGCCCTCTGGCCCGGCGAATACACGAGCGAGAAAGAGGAGATCATCCGTCTTACGGAAGCGATGAACAGGGAGATGGAGAAGGTCGTCCGGACATATCCCGAACAGTACCTCTGGATGCACAACAGATGGAAAAGGTATAAAGGCAAGAGGGAATTGCTGACATAAGCCCCCTGATCCTTCTCACCAGGCAGCGTAGCAGGAGCTATTTTTGCCCCACAGGAAATGAGAAAACATTACGCGACCCTTAGATTGGTTAACCATCCGCTTCACTCCCCAGTGGTTCTATATGGACAACCACATCAACGACCGCCTTTATGTTCCCCTTTATTCTTTCTTCAGCAATGTGGGCTATCTTATGCCCCTCACTGACTGAAATATCAGGGCTCACGGTAACATGCAAATCTATAAAAATACAGCTGTTGGTGCCTCTCGTCCTGACTCTGTGACAATCAACAACATTATTTATCCCGCACACGATTTTCTTTATCTGTTGAGTATCCACCTGCCTCCGGTCTGCCAGAACATCCGCTGCTTCCTTGAGTATCCCTATCCCTGCCCTTGCCACAAGTATTCCCACAACTGTACCGACAATGGTGTCAGCCCTTGTGAATCCGAGCTTCATAAGAACAAGTCCTGCAATCACCCCTGTGGTTGCATAGATATCGCTTTTGGTATGCTGTGCATCGGCAATAAGAAATTCGCTGTTAAGTTTATTGCCCATCCTCTTTTCATATGTCGTGACAAAGATATTGACCCCGAGCGTTGTGATCATAATGAGAAAGCTTTCAGGAGTGACACTGACTCGCGGTTCACTCTTTATAGATTCATAAACCTGTTTGAATATCTCAAAGCAGGCCAGCGACATCATGACACCAATGAATATGGTAAAAATGGTCTCTATTTTCCTGTGTCCGTAAGGATGCTCTTCATCAGGAGGGTGGAAGGCAAAATATATACCGACAAATCCCATTATGTTCGATACACCATCAAACATAGAGTGAAACCCGTCAGCAGCAATCGAAACTGAATGGGAGAAGTATCCATAGCCTATCTTTGCCCCCGAAACACAGATGTTGCAAAAAAGGGTAATCCACAATACTCTTCTGATTGCTGCTGACCTGTCCGTGGTTTCTCTATCCATCAGCACCAACCCCGGCTATCTTGCAGGGATGGCCACATCATGATCTTCATATATCCTCTGTGTTGCTTTCTGGTCACATGCCTTGCAACCGGCAATCGCCACCATTAAACGTCTTTAAGAAATTATACCAGCTACTCCAACAATTTTCTGTCCGCCGCACCATTCGCTCTTGCCCCCAAAGATCCCGGCAGGGGAAAGGAGATTGTTCTGCCAGCCCTTTAAAATTTCAATACATTATCGTTTTATATATGACAATTATGTCAGTTATTTTAGGGCATCTTTTCTCTAACTGTCTGTTACTTAAAACTTTTGTGCTCATGGCATATGAGTTGCAAATATACGAACGTGGATAAAAGGAAACTCTTGAAATGAATATGTATGCCTTCGGGATGTCTATAGGATTTTATTTATTCATTCATTTTAGCAGGATAGCATCATTTGTCAGATTGTTATTTATGGTTATCTCATATGCCGGTAATTTTGCTGGTGCCAGGGAGATTTGAATTGAAAATTTCACGCTATGGTCATAATCCCGTAACATTATTTTATTAAGCTATAGGCATTAATCCAGGCAAGAAAGGGGGTACTACCATGAAATACATAGCGTGCGGAAGGGAGATGTGAGACAGGGGAACTCATTATGAGTGTTCTAACATTAAAAGAAAGGAGGGAATATGAACGCACTCGCAAAAGAAGCCAGAGAAAAATCGGATGCATGCCCTTATTGCGATGCCAAGGCTGATGTATGCAAAGCATCTGTGACATCACTCAAAATAGGGGCACTGGTGAGATTCAAACGCTGCAATAGCGAAAACTATGACAACTGTGCATTATTCTTGGCAAAGTGTCTCAGGAGCAGGTGGCAATACAATTACGGATTCTGACTTGACTCAGTTGTAGTCTTTTCATAGGATCCGCTTAATTGCTCAAAGGAGACTTTGGAGTGATATTAGCCTCTCTATCAGCTGTATCGTAACATTCAGTGAAGATGAGTTCGGTCACTTTTGCCTATCCCAGAGTCTCCGCTTGAACACCTCCCCCTTTTGACTAAAAAACAAAAATGACAGATAAAAACAGTGGCCGAGAGTGCATGTGCTATACTGATGCCTAGTCGAACAACCAGCCATCCACTAACCTCACCCACCGGAAAAAAGGCGGAATGCGTAAGCCCTTGAAAAATATGACGTGCCTGGAGGGATTCGACGAACCCTGACCCACTGCTTAGAAGTTATACCGTGCATGCCCCTCGGCATTCTCCCTTGTTCTCTAATGCTTGACGGTGTTTGAAAAATGGCAATGTTGAGGATAGCATCTTCCACGGTTATCCCCTGTTTTCTCCTGTTAACTGCACAATTACTGTACAGTGCTCAGGTCAGATTATGGCCTAAGTCCAAGGGTTATTGACTTTGGGTTCATATTTTGATAATTTTGTTTTTAGAAACTACTGTCAGCAATGTTGAAATTCTCAAATTAAATTCTTGAATGTAGGAGACCAATTATGAAAGAACACGAAGAGGTGGAACATTTAAAGAGATTACCACGGGTAGGACAAATAGTAAAAAGTAAAAAATATGGGACATTATGGCGAGTAATGGAAAAGCGGGAGGTTTGGCAAAGCGCGGATATAGATCGCCTTGTCCCCGGGATTTATCTTTCCTACTGGCGAATTAGGGAGGGCACGATGCCCGGTGTCGGAAAGCTCTTGGGTTACATTTATACCGCATACGACAATACGTTCGAAGCAAACTGGGAAATTGTTAAGTAATGAATATCAAACTATTAGCATCCACAGTCTGTTTTGAATTACTTGTTTAATAACTCCACTGTGGCATTCTGATAATAAATTGTAATTATATCCTATGTGCGAATGCATTTTCGCTCTCTGTCTTCCATAACATTGTAAAGTCGTGCGATCTTTTCCTCTCACCTGCGACTTTCACCCAATACTGGTCATGGCTATTTTTACGGTGTGCACCGACCCAACAGTGACACTATTATGAAGCATTAGTACTTACCGATAAAAACCTTTTTCCCCTGGAAGGCTAAGAGTGAGTAGTATATGTCGCGATCCGCGCGAGAGTATCAACCAATCTAGTAGCGGATATATAAGATATTACCTTGCGGTTCTTATTAATTTTAAGGGCCATTTAGCGACCCTGAAATGAATCCGAGACGACTTTGTTAAACTGTCAACAGACTGTAAGCATCTTTAGGGGGCACAATATCACGTTCTTGTCACCCCGATGTCCCTTTCGATAAAGCGTGCGCATACAAAGCAGAAGAAAGCAGCACAAATGATAGCAATGGGGGTGATCAGGAGTGCTGTTTGCAGTCCCCACATATCAGAAAGCCACCCGAGAATGGTTGGAGAGATTGCATCCCCCAGCGCATGGATGAAGAAGATGTTTATCGCAAATGCCATCGCACGTATTTCGGGTTGTGTTATCAGCACGATAACAGCATTCAGCGGCCCCGTATTGAGAAAAAGAAAAAATTCACCCAAGAAGACTGCAGACAGACATCCCCAGAGAGAAGAGGTAACAAAGGCATAAACCATAATCGGTATACCGATCATGAAGCCCCAACCGGAGACTACAAGGTACCCCTTTTTGCTTCTTTGCTGGAGGCGGTCCCCAAGCCATCCCCCGGCTAGGGTGCCGGTTATACCGGCCAAAACGGTAATAGCACCGAAAAGGGTATTCCCTTGCGCAACGTCTAACTGATGTACACGGTAGAGAAAAGTGGGAAACCACTGTGCCAGTCCGCCCAGGGCAAATGTCATAGCGGCCATAGCAACAGTGTTAGTCATAAATGAATGGTTTAGAATACGTCTATAATCCTTCCATGACTGCACGGTCCAACTTAATCGAGACACTATCTTATCTGTTCGCGGATCGCGGAGTAAGTGGAGAGGTATTACAAGAAGGAGTCCTGGTATGCCGACAATCAAAAAGGCTGCATGCCAGCCCATGTTTCGCCCTATTATTCCCCCCAGAACATATCCAAGAGCGCTGCCTACAGGGATTGCCAGATAGAGGGAAGAGAGAACCCGTCCGTGTTTTTCCCTAGGGAAGTAGTCAGCTAATAAAGCGGGAGCAACCGTTCCGAAACTCGCCTCTCCTATCCCGACTGCAGTTCTTGCCACAAACAGGGATTTATAGCCTTCTGCGAGAGCTCCCCCTACCGTTGCAAGACTCCATAATGCCAAGCCTCTTGACGCCAGTTTAACGCGTCCAGCGCGGTCGCCCAACAACCCTATAAGGGGAGCTGACATCATATAGCTAAACATAAAGGCACTGCCGAGAAAACCTAGTAGGGTGTCTGAAAGCTGAAGGTCGTCCTTAATGAGTGGGAAAACGGCATAGATGACTTGTCGGTCAATATAATTCAACATGTTGGCTGCGATCAGAAGGGCCAAGGCATAGCGGCTATATGATGCTGACATTGATGCCTGATTCATGAGCCTGTCACATATTATACACAGCAGCTAGGTCGTAGGGCGAGGCTTTTGGCCGACACTCACCATCGATATTTTGCAGGTAAGACCGACCACATCACAGGTATTCCGAAACGAAACTGCTGCTGGTTTCCGAAAGTAACTGTAACAAGATGCGTAAGTCGGCAGCGCAACCAGGATAAACAGAAAACATGACCTGCGCATTGCAATGCATTGTCATTCGTTCTATTGTGACCAACGACATCAGTGTTGAGCTTAGCTTGGAACTTCCTTTGCTGGCCAGAGCGCAGCAAGGGCGAGAGCCACCGCAATGCCTAACGATACTTCCACAAATCGGTGAACTGCGATTAGATATGGCGGTCTTCCTCGTTCTAATAGTATGACAATTGCGAGCGTGACGCCTGCGAATCGATAGGCACTCTGGTCCAGGCGCAGAATAGGGCAGACCAAACCGAGTGCAAAGATTGCAACGCCGAACACAATAATTCCAGGCTCACAATAGCTGGCAAGTAACCATCCCGAAGCCGCACCTACTGCAGTGCCGATAAAGCGTTGCTTTGAAACGGTCCATGCCGCTCCGAGCGTTGACTGCATTACAATGAGCGTTGTTATAGCCGCCCAGTAAGACTCCGGCATGCTTAACAAGCGCGCAAGAGCCAACGATGCGGCAGCCGCTATTCCTGTGCGAATCGAGTGCTCCAGCCAAATGCTTCCCAATGCCGATGAAAACCAACTCCTGGTCTTTAGGCGTGACATATCTCCTCCTTTGAGCGGCGGGGCACTCTGCACAATAGGCAATACGAACATAACTGCGGAACAAGGGTTGCACCGAGGGAGCCAAGATCGCTGGATATGGGTCGGGTCTCAGACATCGTCTGTGCCGCTAATATCTTTCATAAATACTGTCCTTACGGGATACGGAATGACTATTCCTTCCTGCTCGTACCTTTTGTGAAGCCGCATGATCACTTCATGCTGGATACTGGACTGACTGTCGAAATTTCTTGTGCGCATAGTCAGTGAAAACTCGATACGTGAATCAGAAAATCCGGTGTATTGCATAAATGGCGTAAACTCGGGAACACCGCCAGGTACCTCTTGCATGACTTCTTTCGCAACTTCGACGGTTATCGCTTCCACCTTCTTTAAATCACTTTCATAACTGACACCAACGTGAACTACGATAAAACTCTCCTCATGAGGCAAGGAATAGTTTGTGACACTCACAGAGGCAAACTTGGAATTTGGAACAACAATAATATTATCCAACTGCGTTCTGAGTTCTGTTTCCCTCCAAGTCATATCGGTAACATGTCCTTCCTCGCCGGTGCTCATTTTGATGTAGTCTCCCACTCTGAGCTTGCCCGAGGCGATAATATGAAGACCTGTAAAAAGGTTGGCCAGCGTGGTTTGAAGCCCCAAAGCTACCGCCAATCCTCCCACGCCCATTGCAGTCACCATCGGCGTGATGGATACGCCAAGTAAATCCAGTATTATTGTAAAACCGATGAGATAGACCACCAGCTTCATGATGTTTAAGAAAATAGTAAACCCGGCAATAGCGCCCTTTGTTTTTTCCATGTATATATTTATGAAACCGGCCGCAAACCTGGAGGCAATGATGGTGCCAGTCCAAATCATCAACACGTGAAGGATCTTTCTCAAAAGTTGGAAGAGAGTTGCATTCATAGAAAAGTGGTGTATTGCCCCGTAAATACCCAGAATGGAAAATGACAAAACAAGCATATATCGAAAAACTATGATGGCAACTTTGCTTGCCTTATCATCACTTTTCGTCACATTTTTCCTGAGGTTTCCGATTACCAATACCTCGAGAATAATTCCGAGAGCGATTCCACCGAGTATGAAGGCAAAAGGGATAATTACCTGTGATGGTACTGATAAGGGATCATTTTTCATTTGGCTCTAAAATCTCCAGCCAGGTTCGTCCAGCATTGCTTTACTTACCTGTTGAATACGAGACCCCCCTCGGTCCAGCTAAACTATCATCCTCTACCGAGGAAGTCGGCACTGATTGCCGATAGTACTATGCACAATTATATCAGAGTCTGGAAGTGAGAGGTACGGGAGGCAAGCAACTGTTTTGGCAGCATCTGTTGATAAGTAGTGAATTGAGCCATCGTCAAAACCTCGTAATTCCTTTTTCTATCCTGACTTCTCCGGTTTGCCTATTTATTACACTCTGCAAGAAGTGAGTAATCTCAGTGACTTCTGGCGATGCTATGCCATTTCTGAAGTGAAGGTGATTAGTCCCATTTGCAAAGACCCATTTTGCGAGACTTTCCTCAATCTGCCGTATCGAAGTACCTCAGAAATGCAGTATCAAAGCGTCTTGAGCAAGAACTCGCTGACGAAGCCCCCTAAGGAGAACGATTACAGAGGAAGAAGGCTTTGCCCAAATGGTCTACGAATCAAAGAAGGTCGCGTCGGTAATCATTCTCTGTCACAGTCTTAACATTATTGGTCTTCCTTGACGAATTGTTTGAGGACATGCTATTTTCACTTCGTGATTTTTTTCCTGAGGCATTCTGAGATTTTGGTTTATTGAAAAGGGGGTAAGCAAATGGCACAAGGAACAGTGAAATGGTTTAACGAGAGTAAGGGTTTTGGCTTCATTACCGCTGAAGATGGCACAGATGTTTTTGTGCACCATACGTCAATCCGAGGCAGTGGTTTTAAGACCCTTGCTGAAGGTGACAAGGTTAGT
>Ga0187778_10001868_pt1 | contig 14507 bp, 6 predicted proteins | sample 1015_Q2_SP5_20_M_FD_132418 | JGI IMG/M metagenome (GOLD analysis project Ga0187778, IMG submission 132418) | Tropical peat soil microbial communities from peatlands in Department of Meta, Colombia - 1015_Q2_SP5_20_MG | ecosystem: Environmental > Terrestrial > Soil > Wetlands > Peat | place... | reverse complement strand
CTCGACCAGAAATACCTGCAAGCCGCATTGTTCATGATTCTTACTGCTGCGATCCATCCTCTGATGTCGGTGTTTGCTCTTTCTATTTGCCTGCTACTGCTCGGCACAAACAACAAGCTGCCGTGGTTTGCGGCCATATTCCCGTTTGGTATCTCCTTGGCTCCGCCTCCCGGTCCATACCATGAAGTGGCCCTTACCCATTCCTACTTCTACCTCACCCGCTGGCAATGGTATGAGTGGTTGGGTGTAATCGGGCCGATTGTGATCCTTTCATGGTTCGCGCGTCTGGCCCGGGCTCGGCAATGGCAAACCGTAAACCTGTTGTGCGCCACGCTGGTGATTTACGAACTGGTTTATGTAGTTGTGGCGCTGGCGATTGACATTCCGGTGCGTTTCGAAGCGTTGGCGCGCCTGCAACCAATGCGATCACTGTACTTGCTCTATATCTTGATGCTGGTGCTGACCGGCGGCATGCTTGGGAAATTTGTTTTGAAAAATCATCTGTGGAGATGGCTGGCGCTGTTCGTGCCTTTGTGCGCCGGCATGTTCTTTGCGCAACGCGCGCTTTTCCCCGCCAGCGCTCACCTCGAGTGGCCTTGGGCTCAGCCTAAGAACCAGTGGGTGGAAGCATTCCGCTGGATCCAGAGGAACACTCCTGCGAACTCCATCTTTGCCCTCGATCCTAAGTACATGAGCCTTCCCGGCGAGGATGAGCAAGGATTCCGTGCCATTGCGCGGCGCAGCAGTCTGGCCGACGCCATCAAGGATTCCGGGGCCGTCTCGATGTTTCCTGCGATGGCCGACGAGTGGTGGCGGCAGGTGCAGGCACAATCAGGGTGGAGTAAATTTCAATTACAAGACTTCCAGCGCCTGCAAAGAGCTTATGGAGTGAACTGGGTGGTTCTGCAACCGCCCGGCGTCGCGAGGCTCGACTGCCCCTACCAGAACTCAACGGTGAAGGTCTGCCGGCTGGAGTGATGCAACCAGTTCTGGTTATGTGCTCCAGCGTCGCGCTGTAACCCGCAGGTCATCATGCACAGCGTGTGACAAAGTCTCCCTTTTGGCGGAAGAATGCCTGAAGTCATCTACTGGCGAACTGCCCCCTGCCGGAAATCATCGCTGATCCGGCTCCCCGGTGATCCTTCGTGTCCTCTGTGGTCTGTGGTTGCTCACCACAGAGGTCAAGGAGTTTAACGGAGGAGATCCGATTTTCGGGAGAGCAGGTCGACCTCTCCCTTTAACCTTTCAGCTTATTTTTCCGAGAGGATAAAACCCACGGTGACGGTTTCGTTGGGACTGACGGTGACTTTCTTTTCCACAACTTTCGGGCTGTTGAACACCGGCCGCTCCACCCGTTTTTCGGTGAGCACATCGAAGGTAGCTTCCTCACGCGCAACGCTCCAGCCCTCATGCCAGGCAACGATCACGTATTCTCCCGGAGGAACATTGGTGAGTTCGAATCTGCCGCTCTCATCGGTGACCGCATAATAAGGGTGCGACACCACGAACATCTCCGCATTCATCCATACGTGTCCGCCATTGCACTTCAAATTCACCAACCCCGGTGACTGCATCTGGCGCGAGATGACTTGGTTGGGGAAAGGAAAAGGAAGGTTATAACTGGCCGCGCCATCCATGTGGATGGTGTGAAGGGTGGCGTCAGAACTTTTCATTTCCAGCAACTCATTTCGGGGCACGAGCAAAATATGAGGCTCATAACGGCAATGTCTCTGATCGAGGAAGCGCCGCTGTTCGGGCAAATCAAAGGCTTTGCCCCGTGAGACATCTTGCAGGTATACGACCGTATTGGCCACGCCCCCTTGCGGGCCGATGATCAGGCGCTCTAAATCGCGCATCTTGGCAGATTCGGGATCACAGATTTGTGGATCCTTGGTGATCGGAAGAGTTGTCAAATGCGGCTGCGGCCCGGCCCATTTTACTGTTCCGGAGATGTTGCCGCCGTTAGCGAGAGAAATGGCCTGATAGCTGTCCTGGCCCCAGGCGTTCTTTGCGGAGCCGGAAACAAAGACCAGAAAAAGGCCAATACTGACTGCTTTGTTCATCCTCACCCACTGTTGTCACTAATCGTAACAGCGCAAGATCGGGACGCAAGTGACGAAGGTAATGATCCGCCAGTATGGCAACATGCTAATCGGCGTGACTGGCGGCCGGAGAGACTGGTCTGGCGAGATCGACCTTGCTGCGGCGCCAGCGCAGCCGGTCCATATAGAGGTACACCACGGGGGTGGTGAACAGGGTCAAGGCCTGGCTGACGATGAGGCCCCCAATAATGGTCAGACCCAGCGGCCGGCGCAGTTCCGAGCCCGTGCCAGTCCCAAGGGCGAGAGGCACTGCCCCCAACAGCGCCGCTGCCGTGGTCATCATAATGGGACGAAACCGCAGGATGCAGGCCTCATGGATGGCGTCGAGGGGTGACCTGCCTTCCCGCCGCTCCGCGTCGAGTGCGAAGTCAATCATCATAATCGCGTTCTTCTTGACCAAGCCGATGAGGAGGATGATGCCGATAAAGCCGATTACGTTCAACTCGTTGTGGGTGATCTTAAGCGCCAGCAGCGCGCCCACGCCAGCCGACGGTATGGTCGACAAAATGGTCACGGGGTGAATGTAGCTTTCGTAGAGAATTCCCAGCACGATGTAAACCGCCAAAACAGCGGTCGTGATCAACACCCATTCGTTGGCTACAGAATCCTTAAACGCGGCAGCTGTGCCTTGGAAACTGCCATGAATGGTTGCCGGAAAATTGATTGAGCGCTCGGCTTTTTCGATGGCATTGGTTGCCTGTCCAAGAGAAACGTCAGGTCCCAGGTTGAATGAAATGGTCACCGCCGGCCATTGGCCCTGGTGACTCACTGCCAGTGAAGTGTTCGCCGGTCCAAAATGAGCGAACGCTGATAACGGCACAATGTTGCCGGTGGAGGAACGCAGATAAGTATTGTCCAGCGTGTCAGGGCTCTGCTGAAATGGCGGCGCCACCTCCATCACAACATGGTATTGATTGAGTTGCTCGTAGATGGTGGAGACGAAGCGTTGTCCAAAGGCGTCGTACAGAACATTGTCGATGTCCTGGGCGGCGATCCCCAGGCGCGAAGCCGTATCGCGATCGATGATGACATTCAATGCCAGACCTTTGTCCTGCTGATCGGTATTCACTTGCCGCAGGATGGGCAGCTGCCGCATTTTAGTTAACAGCTGCGGCGCCCATTCGTTGAGCTCATTCAGATCTTCGCCCTGCAGCGTGTACTGATATTGCGCCTGGCTCACGCGCCCGCCGATCTGAAGATCCTGCTGGTTTTGCATATAGAGAGTAGCGCCCGGCACTTCTGCGAACTTACGGGTCAGTTCGAGAATCACCTGGTCGGCGTTCAGCTTGCGCTCACCCAATGGCTTCAGGGTGATGAACATGCGCCCTTGATTCATGGCGGTCGTGCCGCCGCAGAACCCGATCATGGTCGCGACATTGGGATCCTTCATGCCAATCTCGACGTAGCGTCGCATTTTGCGGCTCATGGCATCGAAAGAGATGTCCTGGGCGGCCTGTACCGAACCCTGGATTCGCCCAGTATCCTGCTGGGGAAAGAAGCCCTTCGGGACTTCCTTGAACAGATAAATGCTCAGGCAAGCCGTGGCGATCGTGATCACCAAAACTGCGAACTGATGCCGCAATACCCAGCCCAACGCAATGCGATAGATACCCAGGACTGTGTCAAAAATCTTCTGGCTAGCCTGGTATGCACGGCCGTGCTTCTCTTCACCCAGTGATTTCAGCAACTGCGCGCACATGGTAGGCGTGGTCGTCAGTGATACGACCAGGGACACGCCGATGGCGACACTGAGCGTGACTGCAAATTCGCGAAACAATCGACCGACAATGCCGCCCATCATCAAAATGGGGATGAACACGGCGACCAGCGATGTGCTCATGGAGAGAACGGTGAAGCCGATCTCGCGCGCGCCATGAAACGCGGCTGGAATCGGTCCCATACCTTTTTCAAGATAACGGGTGATGTTCTCCAGGACCACAATGGCATCATCGACCACGAAACCGGTCGAGATGGCAATTGCCATCAGGGATAGGTTGTCCAGACTGTATCCCAGCAGATACATCACACCGAAGGTGCCAATCAGTGACAGGGGAACAGCGATGCTGGGGATGATGGTGGCGCGCACTGTTCGCAGAAACGCAAATACGACCAGAATGACAAGAATTACGGAGATAATCGCCGTGACTTCAATGTCGTGCAACGATGCGCGTACGGTCAGTGTGCGATCGGCGACGATGTCGATCTTAATAGATGGAGAAATAGAACCCTGCAGTTGCGGGAGCAATCCCAGTACGTTGTCGACGGTTTGGATAATGTTGGCACCCGGCTGGCGCCAAATCAGCACAATCACCGCTCGTTTGCCGTTCGACAAACCGTAGATGTGAGCATCTTCGACCGAGTCCACTACATCGCCGACATCGCCCAATCGCACGGCGGCCCCGGTCTGGCGGTTGTAGCCGACAATCAGGGGGCGATACTGATCGGCGTGCTTGATCTGGTCGTTGTCATTGACGTTCCAGGCATTGACCTGATTGGAAACTTCGCCCTTGGGGCTGTTTGCATTGGCCGCGTTTAGAGCGGTGCGTACAGCATCCAATCCAATTCCGAACTTATTGAGCTGATCGGGATTCAGTTCAGCCCGGACTGCAGGATTCGCCCCACCACCAACGTAGACCTGTCCCACGCCGGGAACCTGCGCCAGCTTCTGAGAAAGGACGGAGTTGGCCTGATCGTAGATATTCGGCAACAGCATGCTGTCCGAAGTCAGCGACAAGATCAGAATCGGGGAGTCCGCCGGATTTACTTTTCGATACCAGGGATTGCCGGGCAGGTAAGAGGGCAGTTGGTTGCGGGCAGCATTGATGGCGGCTTGCACGTCACGCGCGGCGGCATCGATGTTGCGGTTCAAGTCAAACTGCAGGACGATGCCCGTCGCACCCAACTGGCTCACCGAGGTCATCTGATTAATGCCTGCGATGCGCCCGAATTGCCGCTCCAGCGGCGTGGCCACAGCCGAAGCCATGGTCTCCGGGCTGGCGCCGGGAAGGCTGGCTGAAACCTGGATCACAGGGAAATCCACTTGCGGTAGTGGGGCCACCGGCAGAAACGTGAACGCCAGTGCGCCCGACATCAATAGCGCCAGCGTCAGCAACGAGGTTCCGATCGGACGCTTAATGAATGGGGCAGAAATATTCATCTAATCGCCCACTGCCGGTTCTTCGGTGGGATGCCGAAATCCAAATCGCGCAAATTTGCTGGCCAAACGGTCAAACCAGAGATAGACGACCGGGGTTGTGTACAAAGTGAGTGTCTGACTGAGGATCAAACCACCCACGATGGTAATTCCCAGGGGATGGCGCAATTCCGATCCCGTGCCTCTGCCCAAGGCCAGCGGCAATCCGCCGAGCAGTGCGGCCATGGTGGTCATCATGATGGGACGAAATCGCAGCAGAGCGGCCTGGAAAATCGCCTCCTCCGGAGGTTTGTGCTCGACGCGCTCGGCTTCCAGCGCGAAGTCGATCATCATGATGGCGTTCTTCTTCACGATGCCAATCAGCAAAATGATGCCAATGATCGCAACCACGCCCAGATCATTCCCCGTAATCAGCAACGCCAGAATTGCTCCCACGCCAGCTGAGGGCAGGGTGGAAAGAATCGTGATGGGGTGAATGTAGCTCTCATAGAGCACGCCCAGCACGATGTACACGGTGATGATGGCGGCCACAATCAGCCACGGTTCACTGGAGAGCGAATTTTGAAATGCCGCTGCCGTTCCTTGAAATGCGGTGTGCACGCTGGGAGGCATGCCAATTTCTTTTTCCGCTTGGTCGATTGCCTTGGTCGCGTCGCCCAGTGATTTTCCCGGAGCCAGATTGAACGACAGCGTGACGACCGGAAACTGGCCCTGGTGATTCACTGCGAGCGACGTGGAGGAGGTATGGATCTGGGTGAACGCGGAAAGCGGCACCTGCGTGCCGGTGTTCGATTTCACGTACAGGTCCTTAAACGAGCCCGGGTTCTGCTGGAACTGCGGATCGACCTCGAGCACTACGTGGTATTGATTGAGCTGGGTGAAAATGGTCGAGACCTGACGCTGTCCGAAAGCGTCGTAGAGCGTATTGTCGATCTGTGCCGGCAGAATGCCGAGGCGCGACGCCGTGTCACGATCGATGACCACATCGGCCTCCAGGGCGCCGGTTTGTTCGTCGCTGGCCACGTCGCGTAGTTCCGGCAAGGTGCGCAGTTTGTCGACCAGCTGTGCAGATAACCGCGACAGCTCCCGCGCATCGGTGTCTTCCATCGTGTACTGGAATTGCGTGCGGCTCACCCGGTCTTCGACGGTGAGGTCCTGGACCGGCTGCATGAACAAGGTGATGCCCTGGACCTGCGCCAGTTTCGGCTGCAAACGCACAATGATGTCGGATGCGCTCGCGTTGCGCTCATCCCGAGGTTTCAGGTTGATCTGAATGCGCCCGGTGTTCGGCGTCAGGTTGATGCCGTCCAATCCAATGAACGAAGAAAGGCTGGCCACATCGAGATCCTGCAGAATGATGCGAGCCAATTCCTGTTGATGCTCGGCCAACGAAGCAAATGACACACTCTGCGGGGCTTGCGAAACCCCAAGAATTACGCCGGTGTCTTGCACCGGAAAGAAGCCCTTAGGCACGATTACGTACAAGAACAAAGTCAGTACCAAGGTGCCGACGGTGACCAGCAAGGTGGTGGTCTGATGACGCAGAACGAACTTCAGGGTGTGACCATAGAACTCAATAACCCGGCTATAGAAATTTTCTGACGCTTTGTAGAAGCGGCTTTGTTTCGAGGGCTCGGTATGCTCGAGCAGCTTGGCGCACATCATGGGTGTCAATGTCAGTGACACCACGGCGGAAACCAAAATGGTCACGGCCAAAGTGACGGCGAACTCACGAAACAGGCGGCCGACAATATCTCCCATGAACAATAACGGGATTAGCACCGCGATGAGGGAGACCGTCAGCGAAACGATGGTGAAGCCAATCTGCCCGGCGCCTTTTAAGGCCGCGTCCAGCGGCGAATCGCCTTCCTCAAGAAAGCGGGAGATGTTCTCGATCATCACGATGGCGTCATCGACCACAAAGCCCGTGGAGATAGTCAAGGCCATGAGGGTGAGATTGTTCAGGCTGTAACCGAGCAGATACATCACACCGAACGTGCCCACAATGGAAAGAGGAACCGTGACACTGGGGATGGTGGTAGCAGGAAGATTGCGCAGAAAAAGAAAAATCACCATCACGACCAGCACCACCGTGAGCATTAGCTCGAACTGCACGTCCTTTACCGAGGCGCGAATCGTTTCGGTGCGGTCGGTGAGAATGGTAACGTTCACAGCGGCCGGAAGCCCGGCCTGCAATTGTGGCAGCAGCTTCTTGATGCGGTCCACAACGCTGATGATGTTCGCGCCCGGTTGACGCTGGATGTTCATGATGACGGCCGGGTCAAGGTTCATCCACGCGGCTTGCATCACGTTCTCAACGCCATCCGTCACGGTGGCAACGTCCGACAGTCGGACGGGAGAACCATTGCGATAGGCAACTACGATAGGCCGGTATTGATCGCCTGCGAGCAGTTGGTCATTGGCACCGATGGTGAACGACTGCCGTGGACCGTTGAGCGTGCCTTTGGCTTGGTCCACATTGGCCGCCGCCAGAGCGGTACGGACATCTTCGAGGCTCAGGCCATAGGCGGCCAGGGTCGTAGGATTGGCCTGGATTCGAACCGCCGGTTTTTGACCGCCACTGATGGAAACCAAACCCACGCCAGTGACCTGGGAAATTTTCTGCGCGAGGGCGGTATCGGCGAGATCCTCCACCTTCGAGAGCGGAAGCGATTTTGAGGTGAGCGCCAAAGTCAGGATGGGGGCGTCGGCGGGATTCACCTTGCTGTAAATCGGCGGATTGGGCAAATCGACTGGCAGGTAAGTTTGTGCCGCATTGATCGCGGCCTGCACCTGTTGTTCCTCGACATCAATATTCTGTTCCAGGCCGAATTGCAGAGTGATAACCGAGCTGCCGAACGAACTGGTGGAGGTCATCTGGGTCAGGCCGGGAACCTGGCCGAATTGCCGCTCCAGCGGCGCGGTTACGGACGACGCTATTACGTCGGGGTTCGCGCCCGGATAAAACGTCATGACCTGAATGGTGGGATAGTCCACTTCCGGCAAAGCCGAAACCGGGAGCTGGCGGTAGGCGACGATTCCAACCAGCATGATCGCAACCATCAGCAGCGCGGTGGCTACCGGGCGCAGAATAAAAATGCGTGATGGATTCATTTGCCCGAATTTCCCGAAATCGGTCTTTGCGCAGGCGGGCTGGCCGAAGTTGCCGCCGGCTGCGGCGTTTGATTCCCTGGCGCCGCCGGAGTGCGAACCTGGATTGGGCTGCCGTCCTGTAGTTTGTCCTGACCGTCCGTGATTACCACATCACCGGGCGCCACGCCACTGGCGATGTTGGCGAGATTTTCCTGGATGAAGGCGATCGTGACGGGTTTGATTTCTGCGGTATGGTCGGGCTTCGCCACGAAAACATAGGTGCCTTGCGGTCCGCGTTGAATGGCCGCCGCAGGAATCACCGTGCTGTTCTTGCGAATCTCTAACAGCAAATGGACATTCACGAATTGGTTCGGCCAAAGTGCATTTTCCTTATTGTCGAAAACCGATTTCAGGCGGCCCGTTCCTGTGGTTTGATCGATCTGGTTGTCGATGGTTAACAGCGTTCCGGTGGCCAGTTTCGTCTGATCGTCACGGCTGTAGGCATCGACTTGCAGGGTATTCCTCGCCATGTGCTGCGCCACCGTCGGCAGATGATCTTCCGGAAGCGTAAACAGCACCGCGATGGGTTGTAATTGCGTGATCACCAACAGCGGATTCGTATCCGTTGCGTGGACGATATTGCCGGGATCCACCAGGCGCAGACCGACCCGCCCGCTGATCGGCGAAGTGATGTGGCAGTAGACCAGGTTCAGTTTGGCGCTATCGATGGCCGCCTGATCGGTGCGAACCGCGCCTTCAAGCTGGTCAACCAGGCTGCCTTGCGTATCGACCTGCTGCTGCGACATCGCGCCCGAGTTTTGCAGCAGTCCCTTATAGCGTTCATAATTCAGTTTGGCATCGCGCAGCGAAGCTTGGTCTTTGAATAGCTGAGCCTGCGCCTGTTCTAATGTAACCTGATAGGGACGAGGGTCAATCACCACCAGAAGGTCGCCTTTGTTAACGAACTGGCCTTCTTTGAAATTGACCTGCACCAACTCGCCATCGACCCGGCTCTTGATGCTGTCGGTGTAGAAGGCGGAGACTGAGCCGAGACCCGTGAGGTAGTAAGGCATGTCCCGCCGCTCAGCGGTAGAAACCGAGACCGGTACCGGCTGGGCCACATTGGCGCGGGCAGCTCCTGGCTTAGGATCACTGCCTGCGCAGCTAACCAGCATCAAGCAGAACAACACACTGAATGGCAGCAGAAATCCCAACGGCGTAGGCACACGAAATCCGCCCTTTGCTTCTTGTTGCCCGGAAGCCGACACGCCGGGTTTAGCTCTCATTATGTCCTCGTCCACCAGGAAGAAAGTATAAGAACTGATCTAAGCTATAGCGGCCCTAAGAGTTGGACGTATCGCTGGCAACTTGGGTTGCGCAAACTTCGTGACGCCGCTCCGGAGACGCGTTCCTTCTTCTTCAATCTTATTCCGAAAGATGGCCCACCCCCAAGTCTTTACAAAGATTTACCTCTATTGACTGCCCTTTAAGAACAAAGATGGTCACTGCGACAAGACTCGATTTCGATCCAGCATCAAAGGCTGACACGAGCACCGCAGGTCGCGTATATTGCGGGATGCCTTCCGCCATGCCCGGGCCAAAATCCAAGCCGGTCATCACCATTCGTGACCTTCACCGCTTCGAAGATTTAAAGCAAGTGGAGGCGGTAGAGCGGGAAGTGTGGGCACTCTCCGACCTGGACGTCATGCCGCTGACCTTGGCAATCGCGACGCGGGAAGCGGGCAGCCTATGGTTAGGGGCCTTTGATGGGGCAAAACTGGTGGGGTTTGCCTTCGGTATTCTCGGCCTGGAAGGGAATCGGCCGAATATCCACTCGCACATGCTGGCGGTGCTGGAGCCCTATCGGTGCCTGGATGTTGGCTACAAGCTCAAGCTGGCGCAGCGCGAGCGAGCTTTGGCGATGCGCGTGGGGGATGTTCGCATTATCCAGATTACCTGGACCTTTGACCCTCTGCAGAGCAGAAATGCTCATCTGAATTTCGCCAAACTTGGGGTGGTTGCCGAATCCTACAAAGTTGATTTCTATGGACCGGAAACCTCCAGCGTTTTGCACCGCAACGGCACTGACCGCCTGTGGGTGAAGTGGCCAATTGCGAGCCGCCGCGTGCAAGACCGGCTTCAGGGCAAAGATAACCGGCACGAAATGCTGGACACGCTGAGGACGCTCCCAGCACTGGTCCACTTCAATGGCGATGGCCGCCCCAAGCGGGCTGATCTGGCTGACGCTGTGCAGCGCCAGCGGATCGCAGTAGAAATTCCGAGCGATATTTTATCGATGGAACAAAAAGATCCCGCGCTCGCGCGCGAGTGGCGCATGGCCACCCGTTGGGCCTTTACCGAGTCAATGAAGGCGGGATTTTTCGTCGCCGAATTCTGCCGCACCGTCCGCGGCCAGCAAGGCCCAGGCGTCTATCTGCTGGAAAAAGGCAAAGTTGAGGAGTACGTGCCGGAGTTGGCGTACTCCTGATTGCTCGCTCAACCGGCAGCGAGCAGTGGGTCAGTTTTTCGCTTGGGTGAGGGCCGCCAACTCGCGCCGGGCATCCTGGGCCGGAGCAAAATCCGGATCGGCGTTCTTCCAAATGTCGAGCAATTGCTGGTAGCTTCGCGTGGCCGCAGTTTTGTCGAATTGCGCCTGCGCCCTCGCCGTCCCCAACAGGCACAGCACATAATCCGGAGCTTGCGCCACGCCCAACCCACCTTCCCCCAAGGCCAGAGGGCGGTAGCGGAGCCCGGGCTCAAAGTCGGTTACGGCTTGTTGCGGTTTCTGCAGTTCCAGCGACGCGCGTCCTAACAACTGTGAAGCTTTCGAAACGAGCAAATAAGTTGCGCTCGACGACAATAGAGTCGCCACCTGCTCGGGATGATGCTGTGCTAATGCTGCGGCAGCCTTCACCTCCGGGGCAACGACGTCGCTATAAAGCGTGTTCGCTGGCTCAGCTGTCGCCGCAGCTTCCACTTCCTTCAATGCGGGACCGGTTTCGCCACAAAGAGACAGCGCCAGAGTCGCATCGGGAACGGTCGCCATAGAGTGATCGAGTGCCAGGCCCTTGTGCGCCGCGTCCCGTGCCGCATTGCAATTCGATACCAGAGCATCATGTACGGCCTTCACTGCGTAGTACGAACCCGCGGTATCGGGAATATGCTGTTGCTCGGCGCGCTTGGCGGCGTTTTCCCAGTGCTGATCGGCTTCGTGCATCCGGCCCAGATACAAATAGAAAGTTCCCGTGCTCGCTTCCAGTCCAAACCCATCCGGCCGCCCCACTGCCCACTGGAGGTGTTTTTCCCAGTCCGGACGTCCGGACATAAATTCCTCCAGCATGGCATTGGCCTGGTAACTTACATTGTCTCCGCCACCCTGATCGAATGCTTCTTTGAGGTAACGTCTTCCTTCGTCCATACGATCGATAGTCATCAGTGTACCTGCGGCATTGTTGGCTGCGACATTATCCCAGCGGGCAATTTCCCAGGTTTTCTTAAATCCTTCCGCCGCCCGCTCGAAATCTCCAACAAAGCCATAGGCAGTAGCAAGGTTATTCCAAGCCGCCGCATCACGCGGATAAGTGGTAACGAACAGCTTGTACGATTCGATCGCTTTCGGCATGTTGTACCGCTGCAGCGCATACTGCGACTCGATGTACATGCGCTCGCGTTCGGTCACCCGTTCTCGTAGCTCATAGGCTTTTTTCAGATACTCGGCCGCCTTCGAGACGGCGCCAACGTTGCCATAGGCCACTCCCAGCCGCGCCCAGCCCATGGCAAAACTCGGGTCAAGCTGGACGGCCTGCTCATAAAAAGATGCCGCTTGCGGGAAGTCCCGCCCGACGCGGTGCTCATCTTCACCCAGCGAAAACGCGTGGAAGGCCTGCAATGAAGCGGTCGTCACGTTGGTATATGGCGTGGTCAGCTTTTGAATCGATGCCATTGACTCTCCCAGCCGCGCGCGCATGGCCGTCGCCGCCTGTGAAACCGCCTGCAGCACGCCGGTTTTGTCATTGGCGGTGACTTGTTCGCGGGCAAAAACCTCGCTGGTGGCCACGTTCACCGCATTGATCTGGATGACATAAGCCGAGCCCAGGCTGGCAATGCTCCCCGCCAAATACGCTTTTACTCCCAGCCGCTGGCCGAGTTGCTGCGCCAGTTCCGGCGTGATCTTCTGATCTTTTGATTGCCCCAGATATTGCAGATTGCTGTGCAGCTCGGCGTCGCTGACCAATTGCAACAACGGCGATTGCTCCAGCTGAATCGCGAGCGCTTCTTTCAGCGTGGAATCGAAAACCGGATCGCCAGTCTGGTTGGTGAAGTCGGCCAGAATCAACTGATCTTTGTCGGTCAATTGCACGGTCTGATGCTTATGCAAATAAAATCCGCCGCCAATCGCAGCCAGGACCAGGACGACCACTGCCGGAATCATCCACTTCCAGCGATTTCGCGGAACGGGAGCGATAGCTCCAGCTGCGCCGCTGTCCGATGCGACCGTGGCTGCCCGTGCCGATCCGCTGGTCTTCTGCGCGGCTGTGGGCGAAGCATCGGAGACGGGCGCGGTATAAGCGGCATGTGACGAGGCGCTCGATACTGGGCTCCGGCCCGACTCCCAATCCCGTTTCAGCCGGAGCAGTTCAGCTTTGATGTCGATTGCGTGCTGATAACGCAGATCGCGATCTTTCTCCAACGCGCGGTTAATCACTTCTTCGAGCTTGGGTGGCAGATTGGGATTCAGACGAACCGGCGCTACCGGCGTCCGGTTCATGATGGCCTCAAAAATCACGCCTGAGGTTTCTCCGAGGAAGGGCACTAAGCCGGTGGCCATCTCATAAAGCACAATGCCAAACGAGAACAGATCCGTGCGCGCATCGAGGGCTTTGCCCCGCACCTGTTCCGGCGACATGTAAGCGACGGTGCCCAGGGCCGAGCCGGGACTGGTCAAGTGCTGCGCGCTCATCCCTTCGGTCTTGGTCGCATCGGTCGGGTCGAGCGCCGGGCCCGCTTCCTGTGTGACTTTGGCCAGACCAAAGTCGAGAATCTTCGCTGCGCCGCGCCGGGTCACAAAAATGTTTGCGGGCTTGATATCGCGATGAAGGATGCCCCTTGCATGCGCCGCATCCAGTGCGTCGGCAACGTCAATGGCAATGGAGAGCAGGGTCTCGATTTCCAGAGGGCGATTGCCGATCAGGTGCTTCAACGTATCGCCTTCCAGATACTCCATGACGATAAAAGCCTGATCGCCCTCTTCGCCGATGTCATAGACAGTGCAGATATTGGGATGATTGAGCGCCGACGCAGCTTGCGCTTCGCGTCGAAACCGGCTAAGCGCGGAGGCATCGCGAGTCACGTTTTCAGGTAGAAATTTCAGGGCCACAAAGCGGTGTAAGCGTGTGTCCTCCGCCTTGTACACGACACCCATGCCGCCACCGCCCAGCTTTTCGATCACTCGGTAGTGAGAGATGTTCTGGCCAATCATGTTGTTTGAGGATGTCCCGTGGACCGCTAATCCCGAGAGTTGCCGGTGAGCCATCTTAGGGGGCAAAGCGAAGTAAAGTCAACGCGAGGGAAACCAGCGTAGTGGGCGAGTTTGAATTTCAATCTGCGGGCATGGCAGTTTGGCAATTCAAAATTCCGACCAATTCTTCTAAAGACCACACATGATTGCTTAGTCCGACCTGCAGGCTCGGAAGCAAACCCCGGCTGCTTCGCGGATGTTCATGGTTTTCTCTTTCGCCGCATAGCCCAGGCGGTGAAAACGCATCCAACGGCCACGCCCGCCAGAAAAATGACCGCAAGGAACATGAGTATCCGCGGGAGTGCGCCGCCAAAGGCACTAAGTCCATCAGCTATCAGCATGGTCCCAATTCTAGGCTTACCCCGGTGTTTGTGTCACAGCGTCTCCGACTTAGATCAGTGCCCAGTCGCCGCATTCGTGAAAATCCGCCCGGACGCCCGAAAATCGAGGCATTTTGCGATAGTTTGAACTTCTTCGGTCGCCGTGAGGGACCACAAACTCAGGCTGCACCAGTGGCTTGCGCGAATTTGACGCCGTATCAGTCGCGGGAACCGGCAAAAGCTGCCTTGCCGAAAATCATGGATTCGAGCCTTTTGGAAATAAATTCGACGGCGCGACCGTGGCGCCCACGATTCGTCGG
>Ga0187778_10001867_pt1 | contig 14510 bp, 18 predicted proteins | sample 1015_Q2_SP5_20_M_FD_132418 | JGI IMG/M metagenome (GOLD analysis project Ga0187778, IMG submission 132418) | Tropical peat soil microbial communities from peatlands in Department of Meta, Colombia - 1015_Q2_SP5_20_MG | ecosystem: Environmental > Terrestrial > Soil > Wetlands > Peat | place... | reverse complement strand
GGTACCTTTCCGCCCATTCCCGCGCCTGCCCAGACCTTTCACTGTAGTCTTCTCGTTCACGAAGAATCCGACAACCACGCCGATAACAGACGCGAAGATGTCCAGTGACAGTAGCCCCGGCGAAGAAGCGAGGTTGCTCGGAATGTCGGCATTCCCATACATGAAGTAAAGCCCTGCGACAAGTATCGCCTCAAGGACAAGGAAACCAATGATTCCGGCGATCCCGAACTGCGCCAGCCTGAAGAAGTGGTATTTCCTGTCCATCTCCCTGACTCTCTCCACCCCGCATCATTCACCTCCGGGCCGCGTTCTTATCCGGAGGGATTCCATCGGCCGGAGACCGGGGCCTATGACGTGGAAAAGAATCACTTTCGGCCACCCCTCTCCATGTTTTCGTTCCCTTAAGCCTGACCGCTATTATCTAGCGAAGCAACCACGGCGTTTCAATGCCATTCGCACTGATACCACCCCAACCATCAACAGTTGGACGCACCGCTGGCGGTCTGACAGTCCGCGAGGTCAGGTGCAACTCCCTCCTTCACCCACTCGCGTATCGAGGGTCAACAGGATACACTGCTAACCTGTACCGGGGCTGCACCCACGGTTGTGTTTACTGCTACGCCCCGTCCCTGACGCACGACGAGAGGAGATGGGGATCATACGTTGACGTGAAGATGAACGCCCCCCCAGGTCCTGCAGAAGGAACTCAGGGGAATGAGGAAGGACGAGGTGTTTCTCTCGAGCGCCTCCGACCCATACCAACCGGTGGAGGCAAGGTATGGCATAACAAGGCGATGCCTCGAAGTGCTACTTAGTCACAGGTATCCGGTATCGGTCCTGACCAGATCTCCTCTGGTCCTCAGGGACCTCGACCTGCTCAAGAGGTTCGAGTGGGTCAGGGTTGGAATGTCCATCACCTCCGTTCCGGTCAGACGTTTCGAACCGGGCGTCCCTCCACTCCAACGAAGGATCGATACCCTCAGTAAACTCTCGAAGGCAGGGATATCGACCTGGGTCTCGCTTGCTCCCGTCATTCCAGGTATCGTCCTGGTCGACATGGAGGAGCTCTTCGAGGAGCTGAGCAGTGCCGGCGTGTCATACGTGTCCTTCAACATCCTCAGGTTTGCGGGGTACGAAGAATCCAGGTTATTGTTCGAGGCGACAGCAGCAATGGGAACAGCCGAGGCATTAGCGGGGGAGGAGCAGATCATAGCGAAGCTGTCTGATTTGTTGAGAAGGTACTCCATGACCCCGAAGGATGAGATGATGGGGTGGAGGCCCGACACCTGTAGCGCTCCGTCTCTCGAAAGGTTTCAGTAGTGCACCCCCAGCCATCGACACCGTTAGCAGCGAGCCAGATTAATTAGGAGCATGCACGGGCGGAGACGCCATGGCCCTCGACCTTCCTGCTGGAAAGATTGCCAGACCGATAATCACCATCGAGGAGCAGGCCACCGTTGTAGGCGCCTCCAAGAAGATGGCGAAGAACAACAGGGGGAGTATCGTCGTCACCAAGAAGGGGGCGACGGTCGGCTTCCTTACCGAAAGGGATGTCCTTAGGAGAGTAGTCGCGAGATCTCTTTCCCCGCGCACTGTCAAGGTGAAGGATGTGATGTCGAAGGCTCCGGTCACCATCGACAAAGGCAAGCCGCTGCGACAGGCGATCGATCTGATGAACAGGAAGGGCATTAGGAGGATGCTCGTGACGGACAAGGGAAAGATAGTCGGCGTGTTCACGCTTAGGGACATCGTTCGGTACATGAGAATCTGTGTGCAATGCGGAAAAGAGATCAAGTCCATCCTAGAGACAGACACCCCCGACCTCTTCATCGAGTGCGAATGCGGCTCTAGGTATCACAAGTCCTGCGCGGAGACTGTGGTGAACTGCGTGACCTGCGGCAAGACCCTGGTAACCAACGTGGTCTACCCAGAGCCATCAGAGACTTTCGCAGGATAGATCCAGTCACCGATAAATACCAGCCCTTAGTGTGGCCAGACGAATGAACACAGGTTATGCTGTTGCAGTGCTCGGCGTCCTGGGCGTCATACTGGGCGCCGGGATGTACGCGGCTCAATGGCACAAGACGATAGGCCTGGGGGGTCTTGGCATCGGAATACTGCTAATTCTTGTCGGCGTTTGGATGGCTCGAAGCATGAAGCCCAAGGCCATGTCCCAGCCAGCTCAGCCGACCCAACCATAGAGAAATCCGCAACATTTGCCGTCGAGAGCCCGTATCTGTTAGGCTCAATGTGTATAGCCCTCAGCGTTAGGTCGAACCTAAGTGCTGGTCAATGATGACAGAGGTGCGCCTCCATGGGAGGGGCGGCCAGGGTGTCGTGTCAGCCGCTCAACTGATAGCGGACGCTGCGGTCCTTGAAGGGAAGTACGTTCAAGCCTTTCCTGAGTTTGGCGCCGAGAGGTCAGGTGCCCCGATTGCTGCCTACGCTCGGCTTAGCGACGGTCCCATTGAGATTCACTCATTCATCCGCAACCCTGACGTTGTGATGGTGGTAGACAAATCCATGGCCTTGTTCAAGAGCACGACCCAGGGCCTTGCTAAAGACGGCTGGTTCATCTGCAACTACGACGGTTCCCCGGATGAGCTGCGCTCCAAGCTCGAACTCCAACCGTCTGTGAAGGTCGTCACCCTCGACGCTACCGGCATAGCAATGAAGTGCCTGGGGAAGGACTATCCCAACACGCCGATGCTCGGTGCGCTCCTCAAGGCAACGGGGATCGTCGACACCGAATCCCTGGAGAAGGTCCTCGGCGACCGTTTCAAGGGGAAGGTGCTAGAAGGGAACCAGGAGGCCCTCAAGCTCGGATACGATGGAGGGAGCGCTGCTTGAGCTGGAAGCAGCTCGAAGAGGGTGCGGTTGTCAAGGGAGGAACCTCAGCGTCCTACATCGTCTCGGGGTGGAGGGTCAAGAGACCTATCATCAACGAGGCGAAGTGCACCAATTGCCTGATCTGCTGGATATACTGGCCAGAGCCAGCCATCGTCAGGCGCGAGGGGGCTAAGGTCACCATCGACTACGATCACTGTAAGGGGTGCGGAATTTGCGAGACGGAGTGCCCCCCGAAGGCGATAACCATGGTGAGGGAGCCGTGACGCTGGCTCAGACTCTGCGCGTTGCCGCGCTTCAAGGAGACGAGGCGGTGGCAGAAGCGGTCCGCCAGTGCGATGTCGACGTCGTGGCTGCCTACCCCATCACGCCTCAGACGATCATAGTGGAGAAGCTTGCCGAGTTCGTCGCAAGCGGCAAGTTCGTGGGGGAGTTCGTCCCAGTCGAGTCTGAGCACAGCGCCCTTTCCGCCTGCGTCGGAGCCGCGGCGACGGGAGCTCGGGTCTTCACAGCGACCTCCAGCCAGGGTCTCGCCTACATGCACGAAATGCTCTACAACGCTTCAGGCATGAGGCTCCCGATAGTGATGGCGGTGGCAAACAGGGCCCTAAGCGCCCCTCTGGTCCTCAACGCTGACCACGGAGACATGATGGGTTCGAGAGATTCGGGGTGGATACAGTTCTATGCCGAGAACGTGGAGGAAATCTACGACAGGACGATCCAGCTGTTCAAGCTCTCCGAGGACCCTCGGGTGATGCTGCCGTCGGCAATCAACTTCGAGGGTTTCATCCTGTCTCACGACAAAGAGAGGGTGCGCCTCCTCGACGACGAACCCATCAGGAAATTCCTGGGAAGGCCGAGGCCGAAGCACAAGATCGACCCTGAGGCCCCGCTTACATTCGGCGCCATCGCAACTCCGGACACATACTACGAGTTTAGGATGCAGCAGGCGGAGGCAATGAAGAACGCCCTTCACGTCCTTGATGAGGTGGAGATGGAGTTCGAGGAATTCAGCGGGAGGAGATACGGTGCCGTGGACGCTTACAGGACCGATGGTGCCGACGTCGTCATGGTCGTCAACGGCAGCGCCGCAGGGACGATGAGAGCAGCCGCCCGGGTGTTGAACTCGTCGGGAGAGAAGGTGGGGGTGCTCGCCATCAAGCTTTACAGGCCGTTTCCCATGGAGCAGGTGGTCTCGCACCTGGCCCAGACCAAAGCAGTCGTGGTCATGGACAGGAGCCTCAGTCCGGGCGCGCCGTCGGGACCGATATCCGAGGACGTGAAATCTGCCATGCAGCTTGCGGGGCTGCCCAAGCCCATCATGAGCGTGGTCTATGGCATCGGCGGCAGGGACCTATCGATCGATGATGGGAAGAATATCTTCGGCATGGCGAAGGAAGGCAGCACCTTCGGAGCATCCACAGTGATGTATGGGGTGAAGGCCTAGTTGTACGAGCCTATCAAGGGACTGAAGGAACTCCCTACCGAAGAACCTCTCTCCCCGGGCCACCGTCTCTGTCCTGGCTGTGGCGCCTCCATCGTCGTCAGGCAGGTGCTGCTCGCTGCCCCCAAGGACACCATCGTTGCAGAGGCGACGGGGTGCCTCGAGGTTTCCACTGCGCTCTACCCCTACTCTGCCTGGAACAGGCCTTGGATTCATTCAGCCTTCGAGAACGCTGCCGCGGTGGCGTCAGGAATCGATTCAGGCTTCAAGGCCCTGGCACGGCGCGGCGAGGCTAAGGAGCATCCGATCATTGTCTTCGGAGGCGATGGGGGGACCTACGACATAGGCCTCCAGGCTCTCTCAGGAGCCATTGAGCGAGGGCATAGGTTTCTCTACATCTGCTACGACAACGAGGCATACATGAACACTGGGATTCAGAGATCAGGAGGGACGCCGCTGGGCGCCTGGACCACCACGACCCAGGTGGGCTCAGCCCGTGCGGGAAAACAGGAGACGAAGAAGGACCTGGTGTCCATCGTTGTCGCCCACCATGTCCCCTACGCAGCAACAGCGTCCATATCCCACTGGCGTGACCTGATGACGAAGGTTAGGAAGGCCCTTTCAAAGAACGGTCCTACATTCCTTCACGTAATTGCCCCTTGCACTAGAGGGTGGCGGTTCGACTCCGAGAAGACAATAAGGATGGCCAGACTGGCCGTCGAGACCAGGCTCTTCCCGCTCTACGAGGTGGACGGAGGGGTCTACAAGATCACCTTCCCAGGTTCGAGCCCCAAGCCTGTGGAAGAGTATCTGAAGTTTCAGGGGCGCTTCTCGCACCTCTTCCAACCCCAGAACGCCGGGGAACTCGAGGCCATCAAGAAGGGGGTCAGCGAGAACTACAGACGGTTGGAGACCCTCTCCCAATTCACGAGCCAGATGTATCCCCAACCGACAGTGTAGCCCTCCCGATTTGCTCGCAATTGCTCACAACTGTACGGTTCCATTTAAGACGCTGACGGACGCCGCAAGCTTTCATGTCGAAACAGAAACTCCAGGAGCACAGACCTACCGCTGAAGAACTACTAGAGAAGGCAAAGAAACCCTCTCTTCTCTCTCCTCCCCTGCACAAGTTCTACGGGGGGAAGCTACAGGTCATGCCGAAGTGCTCCATCACAAGCTACCAGGACTTCGCCATTTGGTACACCCCTGGCGTCGCTGCAGCCTGCAAGGAGATCCAAGTCAACCCCAACATGTCATTCGAGCTCACCAACAGGTGGAACTTCGTCGCAATAGTCACCGACGGCACCCGGGTTCTAGGCCTGGGGAACATCGGACCGGAGGCAGGCCTCCCGGTCATGGAGGGAAAGAGCATCCTGTTCAAGTACCTTGGAGGGGTCGACGCATTCCCACTCTGTCTTAAGACGAGGGACCCTGAGGAAATCATCCGCACCCTCGAGATGATCCAGCCCAGCTTCGGAGGCATCAACCTGGAGGACATCGAGAAGCCAAAGTGCTTCCACATCCTCGAGGAAGCCAGGAAGAGGCTGAATATCCCAGTCTGGCACGACGACCAGCAGGGCACCGCCACGGTGATACTTGCGGGCCTCATCAACTCCTTCAAGTTGGTGGGGAAGGATCCGAAGGACAGCCTCATCACTCTGGTGGGCGCGGGAGCATCCAACACAAGGACCGCCTACGTCTTGACGAAGTGGGGGATCAAGCCGGGGAACATTATGATGGTGGACACCAAGGGCCTGATCTACCCAGGTAGGGAGGACATCAAGGCGGAGGATGACCGCTGGAAGTACGAGCTCTCTCGGATCACAAACGCAGAAGGGAGGAGAGGAGACATGGCTGACGCCTTCAAGGGCGTCGATGCGGTCGTAGCCGCCGCGAAGCCCGGTCCTGACGTAATCAAGAAGGAATGGATCAGGACCATGGCCAAGGACCCAATCCTTTTCGCCTGCGCTAACCCCGTCCCTGAAATCTGGCCGTGGGAAGCAGAAGAGGCCGGAGCAAAGATCGTGGCGACGGGCAGGAGTGACTTCCCCAACCAAGTCAACAACAGCCTAGGCTTCCCTGGCATCTTCAGGGGAGTGCTGGACGTGAGGGCCACGACAGTCACTGACGACATGTGCGTGGCTGCTGCCACCGAGCTAGCGAACTTCGCCGAGGACAGGGGAATCAACGAGAAGGACATCACCCCGCGGATGGACGAGTGGGAGGTGTACCCGAGGGTGGCGGTCGCCTGCGCCCTGAAATCGATCGACCAGGGCGTGGCGAGGATCAAGCCCAGCAAGCAGGAACTCTACGACAAGGCGGTGCACATGATCAAGTGCGCCAGAGAGAGCACGGAGCTCCTCATGAAGGCGAACGAAATCAAGCACAGGCCATCGGAGAGGGCCCTCCTGAAGGAAGAGAGACAGAAGTTCCCGGTACACATGCACGGAGGGGGTTGAGCGGCCCATTTCCTGCCGCTAAACTCCCCAACCCAATTTTCAGGCTACTTCTAGTGTTCTACACCTGCTGACAGTTTACCGGTTCACTTTAGCGCTCTACGTCTCATGAAGGCCGGCCCATACCTCTCGGCGATTATGCTCAGCACCTCATCTGGATGTTCCTTTGCCAGGTGCTCGAGGAACTGCCGCGCCACCTTCGCGCCCATTGCCGGACCTGCTTCGAACGCCTTGTCGGCAAGGTCCATGCACGTTTGGCACTCCAAAATGGTTGGCGTCTTGCTCACCTTCGCCAGAGTACCAAGCTGTTTTTCGAAGAGCTCGTGCACTTTCCTCAACCTCTCCTCAGGGTCAAGCGTCCTTAGCAGGTCGAGCCTTTCGCTCCTGGTGAAGAACGGAGAGTAGGCGCACAGATCGGAGAGCTTCCCCGGCGAATCAACGTCCTTGAGGAAGGATACGATTTCTTGGGGGATGCCTGGGACGATTTCGACGAACTCGTCTATCTGGGCGAATACAGCCTTCATCAGCTCAGCGCTTCTGGAATGAACGTCGCGCACCTCTTCCGCCCTCGAAAAGCGCACCCGGACATAGGGATCCTCGGCAAGAACGCGGTTGATCTTTACCCTCCAGAGCCCCTTCCAGATTGTCTGGGGGCCCGCGCCCGTGGAGGGTTCAGTCCTCCTTAGTAGCACCAGTGTCCCGATTGTCCCCACCGCCGAATCAACGCGGGGAGAAGGAATCAGAACCACCAGGTTGTGCTCCCTGAACGCCTGCGCGGCGGCGGCGGCGCTCCGCGACTCGTGAACCGTCATGCTTACCTCCATCTCAGGAAAAACCACCGCATCGTCCACCATGATTGCGGGGGCTTCGTAAGTCCCGTCCATCGAAAATCCGAAGTCCGAAGTCATTCTGGCCTCGCGCCCGGACACTTTTCCGGGTAATAAAGAGCAGGCCGCCCCTTTTCAGCTTTGGATAGGCATCTTCATTTGCCTCTTTTAGGGCAGAAGCCGATCCCGTTGTGTGGGATTTGAACGCGCCCTGGGACCTCATTGCAGTTTGGCTCGCACTATCGGGTCTAGCGGGCTTTGTCCTAATGGCCTTCGATAAGCGACGAGCCGGGGAATATGGCCGGCGCATACCTGAAAGGACCTTCTTCACCCTGGCGCTCATCGGAGGCACCTTCGGAATCCTGCTGGGAAGCGTGGCGTTCCATCATAAGACCAAGAAGGACTCCTTCAATGCGGTAATCCTCATCTGCGCGGCTCTTTGGTTAGGCGGACTGTTCGAGCTGGTCAGAGTGATCGGGCTCCCTTCGAGCTAGCCGTCACTACCTTCCCAACTTTGCCCCAACGTCCAAATAGCACACGGGCGCCCTCCCGTAACATTCGCTTGCGAATAGGCGTCCTCTCCAAGAGCGTGGAATACTGGACGACGAAAAAGATCATCAAGGCCGGGCGCTTCAGGGGATATGAGACTGAGTTCTACAGGACGGGAGACGTCCAGCTCAGGGTAGACGATGTTTACTTCGACGCCTTCCACGGCGCGATGTCTTTCAGGGAAACCGATGTAGTGATCCCCAGAATTGGCAGGAGCCTTACAGATTTTGGCGTCCTTCTCCTGAACCACTTGGTGCTGATGGGGGTTCCCACCACTCTCTCCGCGACTGGGCTCGCGACGGCGAGGAACAAGTTCGCGACGATGCAGAAGCTTAAAGCCGCGGGACTCAGAATTCCCGAGAGTTTTCTCGTAGCCTCAAAGATCAAGGCGGGGGACGTCATCGAGCAGACCCCCCCTCCGCTCATCCTCAAGCTTCTGTCGGGAACACAGGGGGTTGGCGTCATGAAAGTCGAGAAGGTGAGCGACGTGGGGCCGATAATTGACACCCTGGTCGAGCTGAAGCAGCTGATACTGATTCAGACCTACGTCCCCAATCCGGGGGAAGACATCAGGATGTTCGTCGTCGGAGACCAGGTGGTTGGGGCCATGGTGAGGAAGGCGGGCCCCGCGGAGTGGAGGAGCAACATCCATCTTGGAGGCAGGGGGATTCCATACCAGAGCACCGATGCCGAAGGGGATATGGCGGTAAGGGCGGCGAAGGCGGTAGGACTGGAGATTGCAGGGGTGGACATGATAATGGCCAAGGATGGGCCCTACCTAATTGAAGTGAACGCGTCCCCGGGGTTCAAGGGGCTCATGAAGGCAACTGACGTGGACGTGCCGGGCAAGATAATAGAGTATGCCGTGGAGAAGGCGAAGAGGTAGGTTGGGAGACAATCTGAAGAAGGTAGTCCGGCTAGTGCAGAGGGTTGTCGTGACAGGGCCTGGAGGAGAGGAAAGCGTCCGGGCAAAGGTAGACACGGGAGCGGACAGGACCACAGTCGACGAAGCTCTTGCAGCCCGACTGTTGCTCGTACCCACAGGCTCTAAGGTGGCAGTCAAAGCGTCGGCAGGGGGGAAGAGTGTAGAAAGGCCGCTTGTGAACGCCGCGGTCACACTTGCGGGGATAAGGTTCAACCTCAAGGTAGGTGTGGCAGACAGGTCCCAGATGAGATACGCCGTAATCGTCGGCAGGGATATCCTCAGGTCCGGAGACTTTCTAATCGACCCCAGCCGGAGGAAAAAGAATGCCCAGCCTTAGCCAAGCCCGCCGCCCATGACTTCGGTCGCGATTGCCTTCAGACCGTCCACTAGTAGCTAATAGTATCTTGAGGCAAGGTAACTTGTAAGTTCCAAAAGCCGGGACCTCGCCTCCGTGTCCGGTGCAGGGCCGAGGATCTCTCGCGCCCTCTCGGTGTAACTCATGACTCTACTCTTAGCGTATTCGAGAGACCCATTCTCCTCAATCAGTCCCCTTAACTTCGCAACTTCGTCGACCCTGTAGGGCCCAGATCTGTTTAGCAGCCCGAGGATGAACCTCCTATCGTCTCCCGAGCATTGGTTAAGGCAGTGAAGAAGTACTACGCTCTTCTTTCCCCCTCGTAGATCGGTGAAGACCGGTTTCCCCAGAGTCGTCTCGTCCCCGACCAAGTCGAGGGCATCATCCTGTATCTGATACGCCATCCCTAACTCCTCTCCGAACTTCCCCGCCAAACCCGCCTGCTCTTCAGAGGCACCACCCACGAGGGCACCACTGGTGCAGGGTGCGCTGAGGAGCGTCGAAGTCTTTAGCCTAATCATCTCTTCATAGTCCTTCTCGGTTCCTTCCGTTCCACCAGCCATCTCCATGTCCAAGAACTCCCCCCAGGTAGTGGCCCTGCACGCCTCGCCGACGAGGTCAAAGATTCTGGCAAGACGACCGCTGTTTAGGTTTCGGTACTTTGCGACCTCTCTGGGGACGTTGAACAACAGGAGGTCAGAGGCCAAGATGGCGGTCGTGACGCCATATTTCGCGGCTATCGACTTCGCTCCTCTCCGAGTTTCGGAGTGATCTATTATGTCGTCCTGCACCAATGCACTGGCATGGGCTAGCTCGTAGGCAACCGCCAGCGGAACGGCGGGCTTGTAATCTCCGGAATACACTTCGCACCAGAGCAAAGCAAGTGTAGCCCTAACCCTCTTCCCCCCGACTGAAAGGGCATCGGCCGCCGCCTGCTCCAGGGCCGTTTTGCCGGGCTGTGGATAGAGTTGCAGCAGCTCCGAGTTCACTGCTTCGACGTACTCGAGCAACCAGGGCACGTCCAGCGGGACCTGCATTCAACCTGCGCTTTGGGGACTCGCCTATTAACATCTCTCGTACGCATCTGCCCCGGCCCCTTCTGACAGCCTACGTCCTCACGAAGGAACTTCCTTGTCACTCCGATTACCTCACCTATCGGCATCCTAAAATGAGAACGCAGGGGTGGATAGCATCACGTGCAGTCCTTCAAGCTTTCCTACGCCGGCCGGGGAGACATCGATCTCCTAGCTGAACATAGGAAGAAGATGTGGCTTGAAATCCATCCTGAATATGAAAAGGAGGTCCAGGCCACCGAGAAGCGGACGAGGAGATGGATTGCAGCCCGACTGTCCAAGGGGAGCCTCATTGGCCTGGTTGTTAGGACTGCGAATGGCGATGTGGCCGGAAGTGGCTGCATCTGGCTGAGAGAGGAGCAACCGAGGCCCACGAGCATGCGTCTTGTGGTTCCCTATCTCATGTCCATGTATACTGTGAAGAGATTCAGGCGTCGGGGGGTGGCATCGCTCATAGTGAAAAGCGCGCTAGAATGGTGCAGGAAGAAGAATTACGACAGAATCGTCCTTCACGCTTCGAAGGAGGGAAGGTCTGTCTACGAGGGCATCGGGTTTGAACCCTCCAATGAAATGAGATTCAGGTTCCCGAAAGGCTCCTGATCACGGTGGAGTACCCGAGGGAGAGCGCGCAAGAAGCATTTCATAGTAGGTTCAACACTCTCTCTGGATGGAGGCGGAGGCTCGCATGACCGTCGGAGCCAACGTTGTCGGATACCTGAAAACCCACCCCGTCTTGGTACTCCTCATTCTGACGCCAGGCATACCTGAGTACCTGTCGAGCTCTAGCCCAATCAACGCAATCGTCCTTAATCCTCCACAGTTCGTCTTCCAACTTCTGGCTAACCTCGGACTGTATGGTTCGGGAGCACTTCTCATCCACGACGCGAGAATCAGATGGAATAGGGGATGGGCCACACTCCTCCTCCTCGGGGCGGCATATGGCGTGCTAGAAGAAGGGGTAGCCCTGAGTACGCTTTTCGACCCCAACGCTGGACCTGTAGGTGCTTTCGGTTCCTACGGCCACTGGCTCGGTGTCAATTGGATCTGGGCCGCAGGCATTGTGCCCTTCCACGCCATCTTCAGCATCTCCATTCCAATACTGCTGCTCGGGATGGCCATCCCTCAAACAAGGCTCAAGCCCCTACTTACCAGGAGGGGAACCATCACAGTGCTCTCGGTCCTGTCATTGGATGTCGTCATCTTGATGGTGGTGGTCTGGCATGTTTCTGGCTACTGGATGGGGTGGCCAACACTGGCACTGAGCTTGCTGTCAATCGGCGGGCTCGTATTCCTTTCCCGCCGGATCGAACCGCGAAAGGTAGACAACCTCCGCGTTCAGCCCGTTCCCCCACCGAAGGAGGCTTTCATCGTTGGATTGTCCTTCTTCCCTGCCGTTCTCCTCGCCCAAAATCTAGGTCGGGGGGTGGGACTCCCTGCTGAGTTGGACTTCCTTGTCGTTGTCGCGGTTCAAGCCTTCTATCTTCTCTATGCAGCGAGGAAAACTTGGGGTGGTTCTAGGAGGAGCATGATTCCGTTCGTCCTCGGCCTACTCGTTCCAATAATGGTCTTCGGACTGTTGGCAGAATTGGCGTTGCCTTTGACGCTCGTGGCCGACGCAGCCATGGCCGCCTTCTTCAGGAGTCTCTGGGCAAACAAGGGAGGCTCAGAAGAAATGGCAGTCCCGGGCAGCAGTCCGGACCGCCCTACTTCGCAATTCAGTTCCCATCCGCATGGCGACACTGACGAAGCCATGGCCTACCGTCTAACTTCGTCCCACGTAGGTCAGAACGTATGGGGTCAAGGCGGCCATCAGCTTACTCTCGGCCTTCTTGCGATGCTCCTGAAATGTGGTTCTCGGAACCTTCAGAATGGCAGCAATCCTTCCGGTCGATGTTTTCCTTGGCTGCTGGTAGTATCCCATCGCCATTGATGTCGCCAGCGCGCTCGCCTGCATTGGTGTCATAGCCGATAGCGGGTCCATCAGGGGCAAAAACGAGGCCCGGTCCAGAGTTCGCAGGTCAACTTCCTTCAAGCTGGCTATGTCTGCGCCCCCATTGTTTCTGAAACGCGCAAGCAGGCGCCTTGCGGCCCCCCTGTCGAATCCGACCACGTGGTACGTCTCCCGCCCCCCATGAATCTGAATCGGCGGGATGAAGAGGCAATCGCTCTCCATTATCCAGTCCAGGGTGGTCCCCTTCCTCTCACAGGCGCATGTCATTATCACGAACTGGTAACTTCTCCCGTCTGTGCTCTTCCGCAGGATCCTTGACCCCTTGTCCCTCGCGAGGGTCATGATCTCCCTGTTGAGCTTGGGCCACTCTCCTCTGGTATTCGATCTAACATCCAGAAACTCTTTTTGCATGTTGTCCCAAAGGGACAGCTTGGCACCAGGGAATCTCTTGGAAAGGTTGCTGAAGGGACAACCGTGCTGGAACTTCAGCTCGATTTCGTACATTATTCGCGACGAGTTCGGATGTGATATAAGGGTGAGCCGTCAAATGACGGCATGACCGACTACGGTACGACCCCGAAGCGCCTAAATCCACTCGTCCTCAGCGGGCGACGTGCCTATACGAGTCCGCCCCGTCTTCCCTGCCGAATGGCACGTCCCCAACCATCCGAAGCTTTGGATAACTTTGGTTCGGACGCGAGAAAAGCTCATCAGCGAACAGGTCTACTGGATTATCTCCTCGAGCAGGAAGGGGAGGCCCCATGCCGCTCCCGTGTGGGGCATTTGGAAATCGGACGTCTTCTATTCTGAGACTGACCCGAACTCGGTGAAGGGGAGGAACTTGGGCTCAAACCCCGCCGTTGTTGTCCACATTCAGAATGGAGTCGACACCGTTATAGTCGAGGGAAAAGCTGCGCGCGAGGCTGATTCCAAGGTACTAAAAGCACTCCTCAAGGAGTACGCACACAAGTACGATTACACGCCTGACTGGTCTAACAGCCGGGCCCAGGTTGTGTTCAGGGTCAGGCCCAGCGTGGTACACGCGTGGCGGGCGCCGAGGATGCACACCAACATGATTAACTTCGTTTTCCGGGAAGAGGACACTTACGCAACGGCGTGAATTCCTTGAACGAGAATCCACCGGGCCTCAGGGAGATTGAAGCAGCCGCTGAGAGAATAGCCGGAGTTGCCACCAGGACGCCCCTCGTCGAATCTCCTGCCCTCTCCAGACTGACCGGACACGAGGTGTACCTCAAACTCGAGTGCTTCCAGCCCATCAGGGTGTTCAAAATTAGGGGTGCCTACAACAAGATCTCGCTCCTGAACCAGGCAAGCGTGGTGGCCGCCTCGTCCGGGAATCATGGGATCGCAGTGGCATACAGCTCGAGGCTTCTCTCGAAGAAGTGCACGGTCGTCGTCCCGGAGACCGCCGTCAGGGAGAAGGTGGAATTAATATCAGAGTATGGGGCGGAAGTCGTCAAAGTCGGAAGGTATAGCAACGAGAGAGAAGCCAAGGCCAGGAATATCGCGGACACCACCGGGGCTGCATTCGTCCATCCCTTCAACGATGCCGACGTGATTGCGGGCCAAGGGACGTGCGGACTCGAGATAGCGCATCAACTCGATGATATCGACGCAGTCCTAGTTCCGGTTGGAGGAGGGGGACTAATCTCGGGGGTCTCAACGGCCCTGAAGTCGATTCGACCAAAGACAAGGGTCTACGGCGTGGAGCCGCAGGGTGCTCCGAAGCTGGCAGAAGCCCTGAAGGCGAAGCAAGTAGTCACCGTCTCCTCCCCCGCCTCGATTGCCGACGGACTAATCCCTTCGGCCCTGGGTAGGCTCACGTACGAGATATGTTCTAGGAACGTTGATGGGACCTTTACCGTCTCTGAGAAGGACATCCTAGGGGCGACCAGAGCAATGATTAGAGACGCTGGAGTCTTCGCTGAGCCTTCGGGTGCAACCCCGCTCGCACCTCTCCTTTCGGGTTCTACACGGTCCATCGGCAGCCGGGTGGTGCTCGTCGTCTCAGGAGGAAACATTTCACACAAACTGCTTGCCGAGATGCTCAAGCCCTAGCCCC
>Ga0187778_10001866_pt1 | contig 14522 bp, 12 predicted proteins | sample 1015_Q2_SP5_20_M_FD_132418 | JGI IMG/M metagenome (GOLD analysis project Ga0187778, IMG submission 132418) | Tropical peat soil microbial communities from peatlands in Department of Meta, Colombia - 1015_Q2_SP5_20_MG | ecosystem: Environmental > Terrestrial > Soil > Wetlands > Peat | place... | reverse complement strand
GAAGCGTCTCCGATGCTCTACCTGACTGAGCTACGGGCCCTGAGGCTTGGACAACAATGGGGGACTATCAAAAGGATAACGGTGTCATTGGGCGGGCATTTCAGTAAGTGTTACTCGCGTCTTTCCTTGATTCTTGCCTCTGCTAATTGTAAGTTCGATACTGTCGCCGACTTTCTTAGTCTTGATGATATGTTGAAGATCTTCTGTTTCGTCTAGGAGCGTCTTGTCTGCTTCGAGTATGACGTCGCCAACGGATATTCCGCTTCTTTGTGCGGGACTATCTCTCCCAACTTCCACAACTAGTAATCCTCTTTCGGTTGGGATTTCGTGAGATTCAGCTAACTCCCTATTTAGAGTTAGGCTGGAGATTCCTAAGTATGGTCGTATGACTCGCCCATGTTCGATGATCTCCTTTGCGATTTTCCTTGCACTGTTTATCGGTATTGCGAAACCGATGCCTTGAGCGAATGGAATATTAGCAGTGTTAACCCCGATTACAAGCCCAGAACTATCTACGAGTGGTCCTCCACTGTTTCCAGGGTTAATTGATGCATCTGTCTGGATGAGATCCTCATACATGTGATTATCCAAGTGCATGTGACGTTTGAGGCCGCTCACTACTCCCACAGTTACTGTTGGTCCTGGAAGGAAAAACCCGAACGGACTGCCGATAGCGACTGCAATCTGTCCAGCTACGAGGCTGTCCGAATCTCCGAGCTTGGCCGCGGGTAAACCTTCAGCATCAACTCTTACAACAGCTATGTCGGACATAGCGTCCGAACCGAGAACTTCCCCCTCGAACTTCCTACCTTCAGACGTTACAACTCTCACGCGTTGAGCGTCCTCGACGATGTGGTAATTGGTCAGGATACCGCCGTTGGAATCGAAGATTATTCCAGAGCCCATTCCTCTAATCGGAATCGTTTCGAACCTTGCGTCTCGTAATATTCGGAGTGTTGCAACTGAGACAACTGCGGGACTCACTCTCTGTATCGCCGCAACAACATCTCTTTCATTGGCAGCTAACATTCTCATTACGGTCTATTGAGCTCTTGGCGTATTTATTGACTGAGAATTTGGAAACCTTTCGAGGCATAAAATAGGAAATAAGTTACACATTGCTACGAAACTCGTACACTTGGCAATCTGACGTGTCTACGTTCAGACGCGGGTTGGCGCCCTTCGCCAGAAGAAGATGACTCTTCTCCTATGGGCGGGATTCGAACCCGCGTCGACGACGTGACAGGCCGTCATCCTAGACCACTGAACGACCAGGGCCCAGCACTCCAAAGTTAACGAGAGAGTTTAAAGTGTTACTGAGACTTGACTGTCAAGCAGTTTTGACTCTTCGTTCAGATTTCAGTTCGAGAAAGTCAGATTCAAAGTATTCGTGCTGCGTCCTTTGATTCGATTGACGTAGATCTGATTCAATTCGTCGCAAATCAGTTCTTTTGATTTTTCCGCTAACTGTTTTAGGCAGATCCTGGCTAAACTGAATGATCCGGGGTCGCTTGTAGGGAGCCATACGGTCCCTTGTGAACTTGAAAAGTTCAAGCGCCAATTCTCGTGAGGCAGGTACGTCGGGTCTAAGAGTGATCACAGCCTTAGGAACAAATCCGCGCAGCTTGTCTGGACTAGCCACTACTGCAACTTCAGTCACGGACGGGTGAACCATAAGTTCGCTTTCCAGCTCGAAGGCACTTATTCGATAATCTGAACTCTTGAACACGTCATCAGACCTCCCTATGAACCAGAAATATCCTGTCCCATCAATGTAGGCGACGTCACCGGTAAGGTACCAATCGCCGACGAAGACTTCAAAATTCTTCTCTCGCGGGTCGATGTATCCTTCCATTAATCCGATTGGCCTCTTCGGTTTCACTCGGACGGCGACCATGCCCTCTGTATCATTCGGCACTTTTACGTTTTCGTCATTTAGAATCGCGATTTCATATCCTGGTGCTTCCACACCCATTGAGCCTGGTTTCACCGTCATACCAGGAAACGTTCCGATTTGTAGCGTTGTCTCAGTTTGACCGAATCCCTCGCGGATTTCAAGACCGATACCCTCCTTTACTTTCTGGAAGATCTCAGGGTTTAACGGTTCGCCAGCGCTGACAACTTCCCGCAATGAGAAGTTGTGTTGTTTGAGGTTCTCAAGCAGGAGATACCTCCACACGGTAGGAGGGGCACATAATGTCTGAACTTTGTAGTCTTCTAGTATCCGTAATACTTCTTTGGCGTTGAATCTTCCGGTATAGTTGTAGACGAATGTAGTTGCTTCAGCGTTCCAAGCGGCGAAGATACTGCTCCAGGCATGTTTAGCCCAGCCAGGCGCTCCGATGTTATAGTGAACATCGCGCGGTCTGATACCTACCCAGTACATCGTGTTCAGATGCCCTATCGGGTAACTGCCGTACGTGTGAAGGACTAGTTTTGGTCTTGCGGTAGTACCTGAGGTGAAGTATATGAGCAGCTCATCGTTCAAAGAATATCTTTCCTTAGAGTTGAAATTGGCCGATTCTGAATCGGTTTGGCTGAACGGTACCCAACCCTTCTTTTCGGGTCCCAGGTTGATCTTTGCAACTTTCTCATCCGGGATAGCAGACTCAATGGTGGAGAGCAGCTGTTGGTCTGCAATTACGCATCGCACTTTTCCTCGCTCCATTCTATCCCTTACATCGTCTGAAGTGAGTAGGGTCGAAGCAGGAATAATGACACAACCAGCTTTCATAGCGCCGAGTATCGTCTCGAATAATTCAACGTTATTCGGCAGCATAACAAGCACTCGGTCGCCTTTCCGGAGTCCCATCGTCGTGAGGAAATTCGCTACTTGGCTAGAACGATCCTTCATGGTTTGAAAGCTAACCTTTCTCTCCACACCGTGGTCATCTATGTACTCTAATGCTGGATTCATGCACTTCTCGGCAAGCTGATCGAAATAGTTCAACGCCCAGTTGAAATTGTCTGGGGCAGGCCAATTGAAGCCGCTCTTTGCTTCCTTGTAGTTCTTGGCGGATATGAGAAAGTCGCGAGCGATGAGGAATTCCCGGGATGATGACAACGAACGACCATTTTCCGCGATGCATGTCAGCTTAATCTAAGGGTTATTTCTAGTTCCTCCATGCGGCAACTACATAGCATCCCACATGGTCAGGATTGAAAATTGAATAACTTGGACGTAGCGTACATTCCGACTCCCAAGAACATAGTTCGCCAGATGCTACTTCTGGCTCGACTTCGTCGAGGCGAAATCCTCTACGATCTCGGTGCGGGGGACGGACGTATATTGATCGAGGGAACTAGGGACTTTGGCGCGAGATGCGTCGGAGTGGAAATCGACCATGAACGCGTCGAACGTCTCCGGGACCGGTTGGCAGCAACAGAGGTTGCAGCGAAGATCATTGAGGGAGACCTGATGCAAGTTGACTTATCAGAGGCTGATGTCATTGCAATTTACCTCTCAGAGTCCGTAAACGCAAAACTAGCTCCAAAACTCTCCCGCGAACTCAAAGCGGGAGCAAGAGTCGTTTCATTAGATTACCCTCTCCCCGGCTGGAAGCTTCAGAAGGAAATTTCGGCAGCGAGCGCGGGCCTGAGCCGGCAACTCTACCTATACTGCGTGCGAAAAGGCAGTAACAGCGCAGCCCATGCACTGTGAGATTGACGCTGAAAACCTACACGGCCAATGTAGCCAAAGAAGATTATCCTCCGAGATGACCACCCGCGCCATCACCCAAGCATTGCCACCTCCATGTCAATTTCAAAGGCTGAATTGAACTTACGTTTTTACCAGTCGTGCTATATACCTAGGTAACTTATTTACCCTTTGTTCAAGCAGATTAGCTCGAGAGGAAACAGCGGTGTGTGAACATTGTACCGTACTTGACTCTATCTTAGTGAGTCTAGTAGGCCGAAAGGTAACTGACATTATAATGAAACGAGTTATTGCGGAACTTCATAGCACGACTGCGTTGTCAGAACCTTCTTCTATAAATTCTATAAACTGTGCTGTCACTCATTAATGTAGGTGCTCTGATCTTTGGCAGAGTCAGTAATATCGTCATTAACCACCGATAAAGTGCGTCTGGAAGAGCAGTACCGGGCCGTTGAGCAGAAGATTCTGAAACACCTCGACTCTATGAATATCAAGATTTTCTCAGCCATGTGGAAATTGGGACCAAGAAACCTGCTCGAAGTATCAAGGCAAACAGGAATTCCGTTCACATCAGTTTACCATCGAATAGAACGCCTCGAGTCGACCCCCTTAGCCTACGTTGTCCCCACAATCTCGAAGTTGGGAATGATGAGAGTTGTCGTGCTTGTGACGGCACGATTGGGCTGTGAAGACGCGGTTACACAAGCATTGAAATTACCAAACCTTTGGTCCGCCGTAAGTGCCTGTGAAGGAATGTTCACTCACGATTCCGTTCACTACGTTCCAGTCAAGTACAACTCAGAATTCAGAGGCTATCTGGGTAAACTCGCTGAGACGGGGCTGATCAAACGATTCAAGATTCTTGCAACCGGAGATTATATCCCCAACTTTCCTGACTTCAAATACTACGACTCGATCCGTCATGAATGGACATTTCCATGGGATCAATGGTTCAAGGAAATAACTGAGGCGAGCCCGACGACGCATATGGACGACCCATGCTCGTATGAGGTTGTGACTGACAAGAAAGATATACTGATCATTAAGGAATTAGAGAAGGATGGTCGAGTAAGCTTCAGCGAACTCGCGCCGGTTGTCGGCGTATCTTTGCATGGCGTAAAGTATCATTTCGACAAGCGACTTGCCCCGGCTGGCATCCTTCAGCACTACCAGTTTAACGTAGTTCCATTTCCGAGAGAAGTATCTGCCTTTCATGAGATAATGCTCGAGTTCCACAGCAAACTCGACCTAGACAAATTCGCTTCCGTCATACCGCGCATGTTCTTCATAATCGGCGCTTCAAAGATACTCAAACGAAACGCGATTCTACTCAGAACGTACATACTCAACTCTGAACTAGCAAAACTATATTCCTTCTTCTCGCAACTGGCGAAGGCTGGAATGCTTCAATCGTACTCCGCAATCCGAAAAGATCTAAGAAGCCGAGTAGTTCAAACAGTGTCCTACGAACTTTTTGACGATAACAACGGCTGGACCTGCGATTTCGAGAATGCGCTGAGAGAATTAGCCAAGTTACGTGCGAATTGCATGGTCAGGTAATGGTCCCGCGGGCCGGATTTTCACAGGACAACAGCTCCTGCTTTGAACCAGCGACACTCCGGTCTCAGTCGTTGTACGCCTAGCAGGCTGACCTCCCCGCACCATTAAGGTACAGGACTACAGCCGGAAGCTCTACCAGGCTGAGCTACCGCGGGACAAGGGCTGCAACTGATCGGCGAGCAGATAAATCTTCTTCATTCCTCCGTTGACGTGTGAGAGAGACCAAGTCTTGCAGAGAACCGGAACACCACCAGCATTGTTGATATATTATCTGACTCGTTCGACTTAATCTACCGTGGGCTGTAATGATTTTCAAACGCAAGTTTCGTGTTCGCTGGGTTGACACAGACATCGCTGGGGTTATGCACTTCACGAATTACTTTCGATACTTCGAGGCTTGCGAAGAAGAATTCTACAGGTCGCTAGGACTGGACCTCAACTTCCTCAGAGAAGAACACGGAGTCCTTCTACCGCGAGTTGAAGCGTCATGTCAGTACAAAGTCGCGTGCCGCTTCAACGACGAGATCGAAGTTGCCCTCAGCGTCAAAGAAGTCGAATCCAAGACGGTAACGTATGAATTTTGGATCTTAAACGAGGAAGAAAAGGCTGCGGAAGGAACGGTGAAATGCATCGCGACAACCTTGGATTGGAAAGTGGTTGATCTCCCGAAGGAATTTGCTCGAGCGTTAAAATTAGCACGCAATACTACAATATAGCTAGCTAAGTCCTATTCATCTCGGTGTATCTCGTGACGCAATCGGAGAGTGACCTAGAAAGATGCGTTTACTTGACCCAGTACCGAAAAACGCGACACGAGTTATTTTAGGAGCTTGCCCCCTCGCCCTTTGCCTCGGATACTACCAAGTCGCTCTTACAGTGTTTCTTCCCCTTGAAGGGATATCCGTAACTGACTTAGGTGCCCTACTTACAACGGCCGGAATATCAACCGTGATATTCAGCATCCCGTTCGCTGTTCTTTCAGATCGTTACGGACGTAGAGGCATAATGTTGATTGGAGCCATCATCACGTGTCTCATCTCAGCGATTCCAGGAATCACGACCAACTTCCTAATCCTAGAAGCGTCAGCAGCGATCGGGGGAATAGGTGACGCTATGTACTTGGCAACCTGGAATGCTTACCTTGCCGATAGTACAACTCAAGACACAAGGCCGGCAACGTTCAGCCTATCCTTCATGATCTTTACAGTGGCCTCAGGCGTTGGGAGCGCCATTCCTGGAATGTTTCCATTCCTACCCTTGAGTCTGGACACGGCTCACAGAGTCTTCTTCGTCATGCTTAGCGTTCTAAGTCTGTTGACTCCAATCTCAGTGATCAAATGGGTGACTAAGACCAAACCTGAAATTTCTAGACATGAAATCCTGCCACGCAAATCCCTCGGAGTCATAGCCAAATTCTCAGCCGCGAACTTACTGATCGGTCTCGGAGCAGGCCTGATTATTCCACTCATACCGACATGGTTCTACCTTCGCTTCAACGCAACAGACGTGTTCTCCGGCCCGCTGCTCGCCGTCACGTACATTGTGATGGGATTAGCCGCAGCACTCTCCCCATGTATCTCCAAACGGTTCGGGCTGGTGAGGGGTATCGTCTTGACACAACTCCTCTCGACATTTTTCCTAGTAGTGATGCCATTCAGTCCGAATCCTGAGATTGCCGCCGCTTTGTACGTGATTCGTTCCACTTTGATGAATATGTCAAGCCCCTTGTCCGACTCATTCATTATGAATTTAATCGCGGAGGACGAACGAGCTACTGCGTCATCGCTCAATGTGGTCATCTGGAGACTTCCGAATGCGGCGAGCACAGTGGTTGGTGGGTCTCTCCTCAATTCGGGGAACCTTAATCTCCCGTTCTATCTGTGTACAGGTTTGTATGTTGCGTCGGTGGCGCTCTTCTACGGGATATTTCGGAGGGTGGAGTAATCAGTTTTGAGATCGCCCACACTGTGGACAGAACAGTTCCCCTGTAGCTACCTCCTTTCCGCAGAATTTACACTTCGCAGGTTTTCCCTCAGTAACGGTCGCAGCTTCCTTCCAAGATTTTGGTTTCGTTTTACCAGTAGTGACTCCAACGATTACGAACAGGAACCCTACCAGAATAATCTCGAAGGCTGCATACTGAATAAATGGACTTGGAGTCCTCGTGAATGCTACACTATCCAGAGAGAAGATGACGTTCTTATGCCCAGCGTCTTGGTTGCTGAAGACGAAGTAGTAGGGTCCATCCACGTCGGGCACAAATGTGAAGTTATAGCTGCTTATGGCGGGATTGGCAAGAGCTACCGTAGAGGGATTTCCGCTGCGCCATTGCGTGAAATTGCCAGAGTTCATGACGTAGAACCCAATTTGGCTTCCCGCTTCAACCTGCACGAGGCCATTCACCATGACACCTCGCTTCAAGTTCGCCATCAAGTAAGTGTAGTTCGATCCTGGCACAGATAGCAACGTTGATGAAACGACCGGAGTCATTACTACTCCTGCAGACATTTGCCCCGTCACTTCCGCAAGAGGAGTGAGAATTTGAGTGCCCTGATTGAAAACGTACACTCCCGCAACGATAATTAGGAGACCGAGAATAAGAGCACGCCATCGCAACGCGATTCACAATCCATCATCGTGTACGATTTGGCGCGAATGATAAGGTTGTACTTGTCCGCGACGTTCCGAACTTGTGCGTCTACTCTCGACGCGCGCCACATTCACCGCAAAACCGCGCTCCTGAAGTGAGTCTGGCTCCACACGAAGTACAGAAGACGGCTGGTTGGGTGATGCTTCCCGGATACATGATGGGAGTCTCCAGGGTTGCGGCTTTCTTCATGCTAGCCCTTCTCTTTCCCAGTATCACGATCACTACTACCACCGCGATCAAAATGCCAAGTATAGCCACTCCAGTTAGTCGGTGGGATAATGAAACCCTAGTTGACGTCGTTAGTACGGTTTGGGTTATTGAGGTCTCTTCAGTCTGAGATTGTGATAGCGCAACGAATTGCACAGGAGATTGCGTGCTCCAGGCACTAGTGCCATAGAGTGGCGGGTTTCCGGCCACTTGGCTCGCCAGTTGGTAAGCGTTTAACACAGAACGCAGGGCCTCTGTGTAATTCATCTGTTCACTGGCCGCTAGGGTCTGATCCAAATCGGTCTTCGATTGGCTTGCAATGTTCTGTGTAGTCGAATTTGATCTGGCGAGGTACGCATTTGTAATCGAGTAGAGTTGATCTACGTGCGCCCGTTGTATCGTGTCCTTGTCTATTTGGTTGAAGCTATAGTCGTCAGCAAAGTAACCCATCGGGGACGCAATGAAATCCCCGATGTCCCCATATTCGTGAGGATGCATCAATCCAAATTCGTGACCTGTTTCGTGTACGATCGTCTGCGTGAATCCTATACCTTTGCCCAATTGTTGTGGAGTAACCCAGTCACCTCTCATGAACTCCCACTGGTTGTAGCTGATCATCACGCACTGTGGAAGGGCTTCCCCAAGAAGCGCGCCAGTCTCGTAATCGATCTCTCCCACCAAGCCGATGTCCGCCTTGTTCGGATCTGTAAAGAATGTTTCATTGCTGAACGCGAACGCGAAGACAGGAATCGTCATGGTATCGGCTTTGAGGAAAGGCGCCCGTTCAAACTGCGTGATGTGAGCTAGCATGTAGTTGTATATGGGTCTGAGGTTAATTATTCCGTATCTCTGAGGTGAAGCGAAGACAGCGCCGTGAATCCATGAATCAACATACAGGTAATTTGCTTTGATAAGTGAATCAAGATCGGAGGAAACCTTTGGGAACGTAATATTTACCGTCACGTGCGAGTATGGAACCAAGTCGTTAAAGGCTGATTGGATGATGCTCTTGTTAACAGTACTCTCGATCGGCAACGCAGTCATATCAGTCTGGTTGCGATCATCTAGAATGTAGACGTCGATATGGTAGTTCTTAGCGTAGTACGGGTAGTACACAAAGCTTTGAGCAATGAAGTTGTACGTAGCTTGCGTAACGTAATCGCTAACGTACCCAGTCAGCCAATGATGACCAAAATCCGACGATAGATCAATATGGTTATCCCCCAACGAAACTTGAAGCGGCAAATCTTCCCATTGTGAGTTAAAGACGGGCCCCGCGCTAAGATCAACAAACCACATCCTATGATGACCACCCCAAGCATCCATGAAATCCCTGTACCGATATTGGTAGCCAAGATCTGGACTTGTCACATTGAGACCGTAGTAGTGTGGGGTAGTTGATAGCGACGCCTTGCCGTTGGTGTTCAGGAAGTCGTGGACATCTTGGAAGCTTATAGATGGCAAATCAGGCAAGTACGATATTATTATCGTCCAACCATTAGATTGGATACCGCCAAAACTCTCACTATTATTCCAAAGCCAATCCTCAACCTTGTTGGCATCATACACCACATATGTGACGGATACAGGCACTTGATCAAGATATTCAGAATTTTGTGGATCTTTCACTGTTTGAAAGAACCATGGATTGTTACCGGTCTTGGTTTGTGCTATTGAGTTTAGGTAATTTTCGAACTTCCCCTTGAAAAACGAGGGGGCCAAAATGAAGTGGTAAACCGGCTTGAAGACGTCACCAGTGTCGTTTCCAGTGCTAAGATCTGCCTGAGGAATTGAATTGGGCAAAACCGACCCGCTCGTTCCCGTGACGAGATCAGAAGGAATTATCTGGTCTTGACTGAAACCCACCAAGATAACTCTAATCGGAATTGAGATCGACCTCCCAACGTGCGGAACAGGTTCGGCCCGTACAGCGATATTGACTTGGGAAAAGAGAGCTAGGATGAGGAGCGTGATACTTAGCATTATGGCACGTTGATGCAAATGCAGATCCGAACCAAGCGTTTCCACAATGCCAATTTACACTTTTCTCCAAGGCTCTCTGGAATTGGCAGTTTCTGACTTGTCGAACAGTGAAAAGCTGGGGATCTTACTGTTGCTCTGGGCGGTATTACGCTGGACGTCGAAACCTAGACTGAGGAGGCTGAACTAGACGGGTTCACTGAAATTGCACCGTCGATTTAATGCAAGTCTGTAACTGTTTTGATTGTGCGCTCGGACTCAAAAATGGACTTCTACAAGTAACCGATCGGCTAAGTAGGGTGGCGGGCCCGCGGGGATTCGAACCCCGGATCCCAGGCTTTCATCGCTTTAGCTCCGAAGGCTTACACGAGTTGAGACTCGCTGTGTCTTAATCCTGGCTCGACTACGGGCCCTTGGACACGCAATTATAAGATGATCAGGTATATGGTTTCTTATCGGACTCGTAATTTCTTGTCATTACATTAGATGAAGAGTGAGACAAGTCGCATGTTTGGCATGTCTATTAGTCCGCGAGTTGAAACTTTGAGTTCAGGAATAGAAGCGCTTGATTGAAACGATAGGACCATGAAGGATGATTTCATCGTGCATCCTAGCTGGTTCTTAGCTATTCTCTGCAAGCTCTGGAGATTTTTGGATTCTCTCACAATGGGTAATGGAATTGGGTCGATGGATTGAATGGATAGCTTGTGCGATTTCTGACCAGTATAAGGAATCGTGAGGGGATCAGCCAACCTTATCTCCGATTTCTGATGATCCTCGTAACTAACACAAGGTGCGCGAGATTACGTGTAGTCGGGTTACTGTCATGGTTTCATATGGAATAGTATAAAACGTTTGGTTGAGCGATGGTGAATCATAACTTGCTTCTCAAGCACTACGGCAACCGGAACACGCACAGGCACCCAAAACCCAGATTTTGTGGTTCCTCTGTATTATCATGAAGACCGTGGCATGCGCACCCAACTTCTTGGTCAATCGCCGGTTGGAGGGCCTCGATCACCAGTTTCTCAAAGGCAGAGATACTACCGATACCACAGTTAGGCGCCACGGGACCCGTGACGCTCACTTGTCCAATTCAATGAGTTCCTAAGCGCGCATAATTCTGCACTCTAGCGGGAACAAACGTAGTCTCGGGTCCAGGTATGCTGAGTTTTGAGCAACAGAGAGATGATGAAGTAGCATGGTATCAGCAACCTGCCAATGGGCCCTATCTGAATTTGATGCTCGGATAAATCCTCAGTTTACTTGCACGCGATTAGATAACCAGTTATACGAGCTCCCAGCCGCTTAGGTTTCGGAACCAGGAAGGTGAGGGTGAACTGACTGTGCTATCCGACGTAGACATTCAGAGATGCCTCAGTGAGGGATCCCTCGTATTAGATCCCTTTGAAGTTGGCTGTTTGAATGGCGGCGGCTACGACTTGCGCGCTGCGTCCGATATTCGCATTTCGCCAGGGTGTAGTACGCTTGCAGGGACCCTAGAGCGAGTTGAGTTAGGAGACGATATGGTTGGGACCCTCCATATCCGTTCCTCGCTGGCAAGATTGGGAGTCATCGCAAGCCTTGCCCTGGTTGACCCCGGATTCCGTGGCCAGCTTACTATAATGCTTTACAACTCCGCATCTGCCGACTTTATTATGACCCATGGAGAGCGATTTGTACAACTCGTAATTCACGGACTTAGCATGAAAACGCGTCGTCCGTATCAAGGAAGATACCAAGATAGCAAAGGAGTTGTAGAAAGCCGGCAATAGTCACCCCATTCTTTGTGTCAATCCATGTCGAAAGTATTAATACTACTCAGCACGGGCATGTGAATGTCTTAACTTGTCAAGGTCAGGAAGGCTATAGATTGAGAGCAGGCTCCCGCATTTCAGATCTCAAATATAAGCTCATGACGATTGAGCTGTTGAATTTAGCGAAGAATTACTATACCTATCGAGAACTCGCCCAGATAATCGGGTTACCTGAGACAGTTCTCAGCAGGTATGTGAAAGGGCATGTTCTGCCCACCATTGATAGGGCACAGAACATCAATCGGACACTTCAGAAGATAATGCGACTTGAAGGCGAAATTCAACAAAGAATCAGGTTTGATGACCAGGGCTATTTCGATAATACCCACTTGATCTCTGACACGCTGCTCCTCGAACGCGCGGTACAGCATGCGGTAAACGCATTTGCGGGAATGCGAATCACTAAAGTTCTGGCCGCCGCAACAGACGGAATACCACTCGCAGCGCTCTTAGCGCACAGACTAGGCGTCGGTTTGGTGATTGCTAAGAAGAATAGGGAAGTGGGAGTACGTGAATTCATAGAAGAAGTCTATATCCCAAGCAAGACGGCGATCATGATCAGCCTGTTCGTTCCGAGAGACGCACTCCGAAAAGGAGATTGTGTGCTGATCGTGGACGATGTAATCGATAGCGGCGAGACACAGATCGCATTGACCAGGATCGTTCAGAAGGCCAAAGCAGAAGTGACAGGCATGTATGCTCTTGTCGGCATGGGTGCGGACTGGAAGAGCAAGGTCGAATCAGTCACTCATTGTCCAGTGGAAATTGTACTCCAAATAGGCAAAAAACCATTGCAGGAAGTCGGCTAGAGCCAACCTGCTACGTCCGCCGGCTTCAAAATTCCCTTTTCTGTTATAAATCCCTCAACTAACTCAACCGGGGTCAAATCGAAAGCAGGGTTGAAGACTGCCACTCCGCGAGGCGGAACTCTTCTTCCTGCCACATGAGTAACCTCGCGCGGATCTCTCTCCTCTATCTCCACTTGGTCTGATCTTGCCAGGTCAAATGTTGACGATGGAGCCGCCACGTAGAACGGAATATTATTCTCTTTCGCTGCCAACGCGATCAAGTATGTGCCCACCTTGTTCGCTACTAGTTTGGAAGTGATTCTGTCTGCCCCAACTATTGCAAGCTGTACCATCCGCTGACTCATTACATAGCCGGCAGCACCATCGACGATGAGAGTGACCGGAATTCGATCCTTCAGAAGTTCAAAGGCAGTAAGCCTTGCTCCTTGAAGGCGAGGTCTCGTCTCTGTCGCGATAACGCTAACATTCTTCCCTTGACGGACGGCAGTACGAATTGGGGCTAGCGCGGTTCCGTAGCTCACCGTGGCCAACGTGCCCGTATTGCAATGCGTCAGCACCTTGTCTTCATCATTGATAAGCGAGGATCCAAACTCTCCAATCTTCTCGTTCGATTCGATATCTTCAACGGCAATCCGTTGAGCTTCTAGAACAAGCTCCTCAGCGATCGCCTTGGTGCTTCCCGTTGTGGCTTCTGCCTTTCGAAGCATCCGGTCAACCGCCCAAAATAGGTTCCACGCAGTGGGGCGACTGTCAGAGAGTACAGTTCCTGCCTTCCTCAATTCTGCCATGAACCGATCCTGATCCTTTGCAGTACTAGAGTTAGCTGCTAAGGCGATTCCCATTGCGGCTGCCACTCCAATTGCGGGCGCTCCTCGCACCACCATCTTCTGGATTGCCCTGGCAACCTGTCGGTAATTACGGAGGGTTACATAGGTGAACTTGCGAGGAATCTTGGTCTGATCCACCATTCTAACCCGTTCGTTGATCCACTCAACAGTCTTCACTTTGGAAAAATCGAGCAAACGCGGTCACTAAAACAAGCGTTGCGTTGGTAAAATTACCTTTCGTAAACATTGCCGCGAGTTGGCAAAAGCATTAAGCCAACGAGACTATTGCTGTCAGAGCGATGATTTTGGAGAGCGTACCGCAGGAAACAAAGCCTCCCAATGACGAGAAGACGCCATTTACGCCTTGGGAAGCGGTATGCGATTCCCGATCTACGTATATTCCATATAGGCCTGAGCTCATGGAGCTTCGTGACCGGGGATTCGGCGACCTCAAAGGCAATAAGCTCGTGCTGACCGCTTACGAATCATTCTACCTTCACGAGAAGCAGCGGGTAGTTATCACTGATAAACGCGATAAGCATGAGCTTACCCTACGAGATCTGGTTCGGAGATTTTCGGTAGGAAAGCCAGCGATTTGGATCAAATACCTTGTGTATCGGGATTTGAGGGACCGAGGATACCTTGTTCGAGAATCAAGTAAGATGTTTGATTTCGATATTTATGGAAAGGGTCCGATGAGGCGATTGATCTCAATAGTTTACGAGGGTGGAGAAGCAAGCCTCAAGAAGCTGTCTAAACTTCTCGTGTTCGCGGACAGGGAGAGGAAAGAATTGATCCTCGCGGTTGTCGACCGACGAACCGACATCGTCTACTATACACTTAGTTCATTGCACGTCTAGCGTAAAGGCACCATTTCCGGCTGCTTCGCCCCGCAGTGAGGGCAAGTCAACGTTCCACGAGGAAATTGCGCACCACATTGAACGCAGTACTTTGCCTGGTCAGGTGGATAAGTAGAGACTGGAGCCGCTGGTACTTGAGGAGGGTGATGGACTG
>Ga0187778_10001865_pt1 | contig 14527 bp, 11 predicted proteins | sample 1015_Q2_SP5_20_M_FD_132418 | JGI IMG/M metagenome (GOLD analysis project Ga0187778, IMG submission 132418) | Tropical peat soil microbial communities from peatlands in Department of Meta, Colombia - 1015_Q2_SP5_20_MG | ecosystem: Environmental > Terrestrial > Soil > Wetlands > Peat | place... | reverse complement strand
CGACCAGCTCGGCGGCGGGTTTCACAGGTACAGTACAGAGCGTACCTGGTCCATCCCGCACTTCGAGAAGATGCTCTATGACAACGCACAACTTCTCGGGATCTATGCGCGCGCCTGGCAGCTGACCGGCAGGCCTCAGTACCGCCGCCTCGCGCTCGCCACGCGCGACTACTTGCGCGGCCGGATGATGGCGCCCGACGGCGGCTTCTACAGCGCCGAGGACGCGGCTGCACAGGGAGAGGAAGGCGCGAGCTACCTGTGGAGTCGCCCCGAAATCGAAGCCGTGCTGGGTTCGGATGCGGACCGCTTCTTGAGCACCTACACGCTTACGCCGATGCCCGAGCAGGCCGATCCATTGGAGCCCGAGGCCGCTCGCAGCGTGCTGCGCGTACGCCGGCCGACTGGCGGTAGCGTCGATCGTGCAGAGCTACAGATCGCTTCATTGGAGCATGAGCGGCGCAAGCTGTTAGCGGCGCGGGATGCGCGAGCGCAGCCGGCCCGGGACGAGAAGCTGCTGGTCGGGTGGAATGGTTTGGCGATCGATGCGTTCGTCATCAGCGGCAAGGTATTCCACAGCCGCCAGGATATCGCCATCGCGCGCCGGACGGCCGAGCGGATCTGGAGTTTGGCTTGGAGCGGTCAGGACGGGCGACTGAGCCATGAAATCTTCCGCGGACGCGCCCAAGGGATCGGCTTTCTCGAAGACTACGCCCTGCTGGGGCGGAGTTTCTTGTCGCTGCGCGAGGCGACCAACGATGAGCTCTGGCTACGACGGGCACGCTTGCTCGCCGAAGCGCTGCTGCGGCAGTTCGACTTGGGTGGAGACATACTCGTGTCGGCTTCTTCGGGGGTCGGCGCGCTGATCGCGACACCGGTCGACGAAGGCGATGGTGCTTATCCATGCGGCACCTCCTCGGCAGTCGCGCTGCTCGCCAAACTCGGGCGCGTGGACCGTGAAAGGCCATACGCCGATATTGCCGCGCGATTCGCCAGTCGAGCAAGCCGCCATCCCGAGTCGTGGCCGTCCCTGCTGGCGGCGGTTGCCACGTACTATCCGAGCGCCGGAGCAAACTCACCACACGATTCGACCACCGGGCCAAAGGAACAACCGACGGGCGAGACAGCGCGTCATGTGCACGCCTCGGCCACTTCGCGCTGGTTTGGAAGTCAAAGAGAGGTCGTAATCACGCTTGACATCGAGCGCGGCTACCACATCAACGCCAATCCCGCGAGCTTCGACTTTTTGATCCCCACCAGCGTCACCTTCAACGACGTGCAGCCGGTGGAGGTGCGCTACCCGGTCCCCAAGCTGTTCCGGCCGAGCTTCGCGCCTGACACCCTAAATGTCTACGAGGGAACGGTGCAGCTGCTGGCGAAACTAGACAGCGGGACGCTGAACGGTGTGCGCAGGCTGAGCCTGACTGTCAATACCCAGGCTTGCACCGAAACCGTGTGCCTGCCGCCTTCGCGCATCCCCCTGACGATTCGCATGGCTCCCTAGGCTCCATGTAGCACGAAATCGCACCAGCAAATCGCATCAACCTGCTCCGCCGCGTGCAGATTACGATTCCATTGCGCCCGCGGGCCGATCCTGCATTAAGGCGAGGCTCCGCCCTGGCGAGTTGCTCGGCGAAGGAAGCCACGATGGGGCGTCAGTTTTGCCCACCTCGGTGCAGCCAGCGCATATATAGAGCATCCACTTAGCTCGTTCGGTAGGCTCCTCGCGCTATCGGCGATTGGGTAAGGGGCCTCGAAACGGCGCGCCCGCAAGCGCGAGGGCGCCGGCCCTATCGTGAGGTGAGCTGCGCTTGGAACTCGGCGCGGGCGTCGTGCTCGCGGATTGATCAATGTCAATGGGGGCCTCTCCTCATCTGGGTAACTTGGGTGAGTTTTTCATTGATCCCCCGCAACAACCCTGGAGGCTCCAGATGAACAAACGCACAACATTGGTGGCGTGCCTGTCAGCCGTCCTCGCGAGCGCGCTACCGGCGGCCAGCCATGCGAAGGACACTTTTACAATCGGGCTCAGCAACGGCTGGGTCGGTAGCGAATGGCGCACGCAGATGATTGACGAGGCCGAGCAAGCAGCGAAGGATTGGGCCAAGCGCGGCGTAACGGTTAAGACCATCGCGCAGAGCGCAAACGTCGATGTACCGGGGCAAATTGCTCAGGTTCGCAATTTCATGAACCAAGGGGTGGATGCGATCATCGTCAATCCCAATAGCCCCACCGCATTCGATCCGATCTTTGCGCAGGCCAGGGCCAGAGGTATTCTGGTGATCTCAACGGACGCCGAAGTGTCTTCGAAGGACGCGATCTACGTCGGCATCGACCAGAAGGGCTGGGCGATGCAGTCGGCGGAGTGGCTGGCCAGAACCTTGAAGGGCAAGGGCAATGTGGTTGCCATCAACGGTGTAGCGGGACACCCGGCCAATCAGATGCGTGTAGCCGGCTACCACGAGGTGTTCGCCAAGTACCCAGGGATCAAGATCCTAAATGAAGTCAATGCCAACTGGGACGAGGCGCAGGGGCAACAGGCCATGCAGACGTTGCTTGCGACCTACCCGCAAATCAATGGTGTGTGGGTGCAAGACGGGATGGCAGCCGGCGCGTGGCGCGCGCTCACCGACGCGAAGCGGCTGGACATCGCCGCCACCGGGGAAATCCGCGTTGACTTCCTCAAGACTTGGAAGGAAAGGAATTACAACAGCGGTGCCTCGGTCAATCCGCCTGGCTGCATGGCGAGTGCGCTCAACGTCGCGGTGCTGCGTTTGCAGGGACGCGAGCTCAAGGACGGCATCTTCAAGGGTCAGTACGGCAATGCTATCTACATCCCGATCCCGCTCATCGACAGTTCGAACTTCGAGCAGACGTACCAGCAGTGGAAGGACAAGCCGGGCTACATTTCGGTGAGCACTGTGGTCACCGCTGAGCAGGCTGATCAGCTGTACTTCAAGCCGAAGAAGTAGCTAACCAGCCCGCAGGCCGCCGGAACGCGTGCATGCCGATCCTGGAGGCAAGCGGCATCCGCAAGCAGTTCGGCGGCGTGGTTGCCCTCGACGGTGCGCAATTCACTCTCGACGCCGGCGAGGTTCACGCACTCATCGGATCGAATGGGTGCGGCAAGAGCACGCTGTGCAGGATCATCGCCGGCTCCGTGGCCGCGGACGCTGGACGGCTACTGATTGACGGGCACCCGGTGAGCTTTGCCGGACCGCGCCAGGCCGCAAACGCAGGGATCGGCGTCTTTTATCAGGATCTCAGCCTGATCCCCGAGATGACAGTGGCCGAGAACATCTATCTTGGGCGCGAGCCGAGCGGACCGGCGGGGCTCGTGGATGGCGTCGCGCTGCGCGCTGCGGCCGGCGCTGCTCTTGCGCAATTCTCTGAGGTCATGGGCACGGGCGTGTCGTCGGATACGCGCGTGGCTGACCTGTCGGCAGATCAGAGCCAGCTGGTCGAGGTGCTCAAAGTTCTGGCGGCCGATCCTCGGGTGGTGATCTTTGATGAGCCCACCGCGGCTCTGGACCGCCGTCAGGTCGACGCGGTCTTCGGGTGCATCCGCGCATTGAAGGCGCGCGGCCGTGCGGTGATCTTTATCACTCACCGGATGGACGAAGTCTTCGAGATCGCCGACCGTGTAACCGTCATGCGCAACGGCGCAACCGTGCTGACCAGCCCGACCAGCAAAGCCTCGCGCGACGCGCTCGTCGCTGCCATGGTGGGCGAACTGGTACCCGTGCACGCCCGCACGCTCGGGCATGCGTCCGGCGAGGCGGTAGCGATGGAGGGACGGGGCTTGACCACGGCCAAGTTGGATCATGTGTCGTTCCAGCTCAGGCGCGGCGAGATACTCGGTCTGGGCGGCCTGCACGGTCAGGGCCAATCGGAGTTGCTGCGCGTGCTGTTCGGGGCTCTGCCAATCCGCAGTGGCACCGTCGTCGTCGACGGCCGCCCGCTGTTGCCGACCGGCCCTCGGGCCGTGATGCGCCGTTCAGTGGCCTATATTTCGGGCGATCGTGCACGCTTCGGCGTGATGGCCATCCGGCCGATCTTCGAGAATCTGGTCATTTCTCTGCTCGCGCGCGAGCGCCGCTGGCGCGTGGCGCGCAAGCGGCTGGAGCTTACCGTTGCTCCCTTTGTCGCGCGGCTGAAACTGAAATTCTCGTCGCTGCGCTCCGCAGTTTCTGAGCTGAGCGGCGGCAACCAGCAGAAGGTTGTGATCGGACGTTGGCTGGCGACGCGGCCCAGCGTTCTGTTGCTCGACGACCCGACCAAAGGCATCGACATCCAGACCAAAGACGATCTCTACACAACCATGGACGAATTGTGCACCCAGGGCGTGTCGATCATGCTCCACTCCTCGGACGACGAGGAACTGCTGGCCGTCTCGGACCGCGTCCTGGTATTCAACGGCGGGCGCGTGGTGGCTGAGCTAAGCGGTGACGAGCGCACGCGTTTCGCGCTCTACAAAGCCGCCTACGGGGCGGCTGGCGCCCCTTTGCCCGGTTGAAGAGCGAGGAGACGCGATGCAACCGGCTTTTACGACGCAGCGTCGCCCCTACCTGATGGCTGCACTGGTGTTTCTCGTGCTATGCGCGGTGAACGCCATTCTGCAACCGACTTTTCTACGCTTTGGCGTCGCCGTGTCTAACGTCGCCGCGTTCTTGCCCATGGTGTTGGTCGCGATCGGACAAACCTATGTGGTCCTCGCCTCCGACATCGACTTGTCGGCCGGCGCGATCGTGTCGCTGGTGAACGTTACCGTGGTCTCAATCATCGACGGCATGGGTGGCTCGAGCGGCTCCGTCGCGCTGGGCCTCACCGCCGGGGTGACGCTCGGACTTACCTGCGGCGTGCTGAACGGGCTGTGCGTCGCGCTTCTGCGCTTCCAGCCGATTGTCACCACGTTCGCGACCGGCATCGTGTTCGCCGGTCTCGCGCTGTGGATTCTCCCGGAAGCCGGCAAGCAGGTGCCGCCTGCCGTTTACCAAACTTATGCGGGCACGCTGCTTGGTGTGCCAACGGTGGTGCTGATCCTGCTAGGCGCCATCGCGATCTCTGCGTTGGTCGCCCGCACCCCTTTCTACTATGCTCTGCGCGCAACCGGCGGCAACATGCAGGGGGCGTATCAGACCGGCGTGCCGGTTGCCCTGATACGAATAGGCGGGTACACGATATCGGGCTTGTTCGCGGCACTCGCCGGTCTCGCGCTGGTGGGCGAGACCGCATCGGGCGACCCGCTGATTGGAGGCGCCCTCACCCTGTCGTCGGTGACGGCGGTGGTGTTGGGAGGCACTGCGCTCAAAGGCTGCACCGGGGGCGTGGCGGGAAGCGTCCTCGGTGCCTTCATCCTCGGACTCATCAGCAACGTCATTTTCTTCGCACAACTGCCATTCGAATGGCAGGGATTGATCCAAGGCGTGATCATCCTGGCCGCTCTGGCGGGCGGCGTGGTGATGACACGAGGAAAGCAGGCCTGAGATGAGAGCTCGGCTTCTCGCATTGCTGGGCACGCCGCTGTCCATCGCGGCGCTTGCGATCATGGTGCTGCTGGCGGTGGGCGAGCTGCTCTCACCTGGTTTCGCGTCGCAGCGACAGATCGTGACGCTGCTCAAGGTGGCCGCGTTGTTGGGCGTGGTCGCGGCAGGCCAGAATCTGGTCATCCTGGGAGGTCGGGAAGGCATTGACCTTTCGGTGGGCGGCACCATCTCGTTTACGGCGTTCTTGGCCGGTAACATCATGCAGCAGCAGGACGCGCTGCTTGCTCAGGCGATCGTTCTCGTGCTGGCCAGCGCATTCCTGATCGGATTGGTGAGCGGGTTGGGTATCACGCTTCTGCGCATCCCGCCGCTCGTGATGACGCTCGGCATGCTCGGCGTGGTGCAGGGTGGACTTGTGCTGCTGACGCGCGGTGTACCCTCGGGCCGCTCCGCGCCGATGTTAACCCGTCTGGTGAACGAGCCCTTTGTGCTGGGATGGCCCGGCATTCTGTTCATTTGGGCGCTGATCGGTGTGGCGCTCACGCTCGTTCTGCGCCGCAGCACGTTCGGCTTCAACGTGTATGCGATCGGCACCAACGAGGGGGCCGCCGCGCTCGCCGGTGTACCGGTGCGTCGCACGCGCGCGCTGCTTTTCGCGCTGAGCGGCTTGTTCGCCGGCGTCACCGGTATCTTGCTGCTCGGGTATACCGAATACGTCTTCGTGGGCGCGGGAGATCAATACATGCTGCCGTCAATCATCGCGGTGGTCATCGGAGGGACATCGCTCGCTGGCGGTGCAGGCGGCTATGTCGGAACCATGGCGGGCGCCATTGTACTGGTACTGCTGCAGAGCATCCTCACCACCCTGAACATCCCACCCCCGGGCCGACAGATTGTGTTCGGCCTCACTTTGCTCGCTCTGATGCTGCTATACGGGCGCCAGCGCAGGCTGCGCGGTTGAGCGGAACACAGTACACATGGCAGCGCAGTCGCTGTTTGAAAGGGAGGCCGCCCAGATCCCGGCTCTGGTTGCACAGCAGATGGATCAGGCGCAAGGGCGCCTCGCGCAGCCCCTCGCTCGGCTGGAACTGTTCGCGCCGAGACTGGTGGCCACGCTCGCGCGCGGCAGCTCAAGCAACGCCGCCGCTTTGGCCGGCTACGCTGCGGGTTTGAGCCTGGGTTTGCCAACGGCCGCGCTGCCCCCTTCGATAGCGTCAGTCTATGGGAGAACCCTGCATCTGGAACGCGCATTGGTACTGGCGATTTCTCAGTCGGGTGCAAGCCCCGATCTGGTGATAAGTGTGCGCGCGGCCCGAGCCGCAGGCGCGCTCACCGTCGGGCTGATCAACGAATCGGGCTCGGACCTCGGGCGAGCCGTCGCCTTCGAAATTGACATCGGCGCAGGATCGGAGCGTGCCATCGCGGCGACCAAGACTTTCGTGCTGAGTGTAACCGCAGTGCTGCATCTGATCGCAATGTGGAGCAAAGACGCGATGCTCACCGCTGCGCTTATGCACCTTCCGGACGTGCTCGAGCGCTGCGCGGCTGTGGACTGGAGTCCGGCGGCCGAGATGCTCGCAGGCTGTGCCCAAGCGTTCGTGATCGGGCGAGGGCCGGCGCAGCCTCTCGCGCGGGAGCTGGCACTCAAGCTCGCAGAGGTCTCCGGCCTGCTAGCCGAGGCGCAAAGCGCGGCGGAACTGCTGCATGGTCCCATCTCCATTGCATCGCCTGACATGCCCGCAATTGTCTTCGCCGGTGACCAACATAGCGCGGAAAGCGTCCGCCAAGCTTTGGCTAAGCTGCAAGTAGCCCGAGCACCGACCCTGCTGCTGGCACCAGAATCTCAGCGTGCGGACGGCGGCAATGTGATTCGCGTGCCGAGCGCTCGGCACGAGTTGCTGCAGCCGCTCGTGTCGCTCGTCGCGATGTACCCTGCCCTGGCGCACCTCGCGCGCCAGCGCGGCCGCGATCCGGATCGCCCCCCGCATTTGAAAAAATCCACGCGTACCTGCTAGTCGACACGGACCCCAAGACGCGACGGGTGACTTTCAACCGAGAAGTTTGCCGCGGACCCGCTTTCGCCCTACGTCACTGAAAAACGGTACAGCGTGGTCTGTGTATAGGTCTGGCCGCGTTTCAGGACGGTCGTCGGGAACTGGGGTTGGTTGGGCGAATCGGGGAAATGCTGGCACTCCAGACAAAGTCCGTGACGGGGGCGGTACGCAACGCCTGCCTTCCCCGCCACGGTTCCGTCGAGGAAATTGCCGGTGTAGAACTGCACGCCCGGCTCCGTGGTGAACACCTCCATCAGCCGCCCGCTGGCGGGTTCGTATACGCGCGCGGCCCGTCTTAATTGCCCGCTTTGTCCGTCCAGCACAAAGGTGTGGTCATAGCCTCTGCCGAACATCAATTGCTCGTCGCTGCCATCGACGCGCGTGCCAATCGCCGCGCCGCCTCTGAGGTCCATTGGTGTGCCCTCGACGCGGCGAACCTCGCCAGTCGGTATCAGATCGGCGGCTACAGGAAGATAGTGGTCCGCATCGATTGTCACTTGATGGGTCAGGACGTCGCTCGCCCCACCATCGGCGAGATTGAAGTAGCCGTGGTGACTCAAGTTGAGCACGGTGTCAGCATCGCTGCTGGCCAAATAGTCGATCCTAAGCTCGTTGCCTTCGGTCAGCTCATAGGTGACCAGCACCGTCAAGCGGCCGGGGTAACCCTCTTCGCCGGCAGGACTGACGTAGGCAAGCCGCAGCGCCGAAGCTCCGTGCTCCTGCCCCTGCCAGACGACCTTATCGAAGCCGCGCACGCCGCCATGCAAATGGTTCTCGCCGTCGTTGCGCGAGAGCGTGTACTGAACGCCATTGAGGGTAAATCGGCCGCGCGCGATGCGGTTGGCGTAACGGCCGCATATCGCGCCGAAATAAGGATGCCTTCCGAGATAGCCGTCTAGTCGGTCGAAGCCGAGCACGACATCGCGCAGGCCGCCGGTGCGGTCTGGGACGAGCAGGCTGGTTACGATACCGCCGTAATTGGTGATCTGGGCCTGCATTCCTGCCGAGTTGGTCAGGGTGTACAGATCGACCGGTATCCCGTCGGGAGCGCGCCCATAAGGCTGCTTCGCGTTCATCGGCTCAAAGATACAGGATCCCGCAGGCTGGCGCGGGGGAACGCCGTTGCGCCTACAATGTGATGAGATCGCGGCTTCAACACGCTGCCTTAAGATCAACCGCTGGAGAAGACCATGAGACTGGGATTCATCGGCGCGGGTTTCGTCGCCCGTTTCCAAGCGCTCGCCGTGCACCAAGTGCGTGGATTGGAGATAGCAGGCATCCTCAAGCGCCGTGGCGCGGACGCGCTGGCCGGATTTTGCCGCACCAATCGGTTGGGCGACGCGGTCATCTACAACAGCATCGGCGAGCTCGCCAAGCATGTCGACGTGATGGCGATGTACGTACCCAACTATGCCTGCGTGGAGACGATGGAGGAGATCGCGGCCGCAGTCAAATCGGGGGCGCGGCTAAAGGGCGTGATCCGGGAGAAGCCACTGGGCCGTAACATGCGAGAGGCCAGACGGCTCGCCGCGCTAGCGAAAGAATGTGGACTGCGGACAGCCTACTTCGAGAACCAGATCCACATGAAGGCGATCGCTACCCAGCGCGATCAGCTGCTGCCGCTGCAAAAGTCCATGGGACCGCTCACCCTGACCCGTTCGGCCGAAGAGCATGGCGGCCCGCACGAGGCTTGGTTCTGGGATCCAACCCGGCAGGGGGGTGGCGTGCTCTGCGACATGGGCTGCCACAGCATCGCGGTGGGACGCTATGTGCTGACGCCGCCGGGCAAAGACCTGTTGTTCCTGCAACCGCTCACAGTAAGCGCGGACCTCGGATTGCTCAAGTGGGGACAACCCAAGTGGCGCGAGAAACTGCTCAAGGAGCGAGGTGTCGACTACTCCAAAACACCAGCCGAGGACTTTGCCACCGGCATGATCACCTATAAGAATCCCGAGACCGGCCAGAGGGCAAAGGCACAGTTCACCGACTCGTGGATGTTCGAAAAGCAGGGGCTGCGCCTGTTCATGGACGGCATGGGGCCGGGCTATGCATTCGAGGTGAACAGCCTGATCTCGCCTTTGAGTGTCTTCATCGGCGACGCTGCCGCGGAGGCCATCGCCGACCAGGAGGGAGCTTTGGAAAAGGCGACCGCCAGTCGAGGGCTGCTAGCGGTGCAGTACAACGAGGCGGATCTGTACGGGTATACGGACGAAAACCGCGACATGCTGGACTCCTTCGCGGTTGGCCGAGACGCGCTGCTGCCCTGGGAGTATGGCGTGGAGATCACGCGCTTGGTGATGGCGAGTTATCTGGCGGCCGAACGCGGTAAGACGATCGACCTCACCGACCCGACAATACTCACAGAGCTGGAGACCTACGTGCCGCTGATCCAGCAGGGGAAAGGGGCCAAGCAGTTGTTGTAGCGGTCCGCGCATTGAAAACACCGCTGCTCGGGCGTACCGATTCAAATCTGTTCACGGAGCGCGATCGTGGCTCAGCAAATGTACGACTACGTCATTGTCGGCGCCGGTCTCGCCGGAGCCTCCGCGGTCGAAGGCATTAGAGAGCGCGACATGCGCGGCACAATCCTGCTCGTCGGCGCCGAGCCTCAGCCGCCCTACAACCGGCCGCCATTGTCCAAGCAGCTGTGGACCGGCAAGCAGACGCTCGACACGATCTTCGTGCATGCGCCCCAGTTCTATGAGCAGCAGCGCGTCACGCTCTTGTTGAACACTGAGATCACGAGCCTGGACGCCGGCGCGAAAGCGGTGATGGATCGCAATGGGCAGCGCTACCAGTACGGGAAACTCCTGCTCGCAACCAGCGGCCACCCGCGCAGGCTGTCCATTCCCGGCGGTGATCTCGACGGCATCTGTCATTTTCGTACCTATCAGGACTATGTTCGCCTGCGCAGCGCGGCGGAGACCGCGAAGTCTGCGGTGGTCATCGGCGGCGGCTTCATCGGCTCGGAGCTCGCGGCGGCGCTCAACATGATCAAGCGCGAAGTGACCATGGTTTTTCCTGAGCCTTATCTGGTCGCCAGAGTATTCCCGGAGCCGCTCGGACGCGCGATTCAAAAGAGCTATATTGATCGAGGGGTTCGCGTGTTACACGACGACCGACCGGTTTCGATCTCGCGAACCGGCGAACGATTCGAAGTCCGGACTCAAAATGGCGCCGAGATCGGCGCGGACGTCGTGATTGCGGGAGTGGGCATCGCGCCCGACCTAAGCCTCGCGACACAGGCTGGACTGAGGACCGCAAACGGCATCGTGGTCAGCGAGCGGCTGCAGAGCTCCGACGCGAACATTTACGCCGCAGGCGACAACACGTTCTTTCCCTATCGAGCACTCGCTAAATCGATGCGGGTCGAGCACTGGGACAACGCGATCAATCAGGGCAAGTTGGCGGGACGCAATATGGCCGGCGCCGTCGAACCCTATGACTACATGCCGTTTTTCTTCTCCGATCTATTCGACTTCGGCTACGAGGCGGTGGGAGAGGTGGACTCTTCGCTTGAGACCTTCGCGGATTGGCAGGAAAAGTTTCGCACCGGCATCATCTACTATCTGACCGATGGATTGGTGAAAGGCGTGATGCTGTGTAACGTGTGGGAGAAAGTAGACGCCGCCCGCGCGCTGATCGCCAAACGGGAGACACACGCGCGCGCGAGCTTGCGCGGCGCGATCCGATGAGCAGACCCGCCCGAGCTGCGGAAACTCGATCGGCCCGGCGAGGTGAGTGCGCCAGGATCGCCGGCCTGCTCGAGGCGCCTTCCCACAGCGCCCTGAAGAACCTGGTCGATGGTTCTGCCGCGCGGCCATAGGCAAGACTCCGACCAAGGCAGCTGACACGGGCCGTTCGGAGCGCGAGCCCAGATCGCGCAGCGCTTCGCTCAGGCGCCAAGTCCGGGACTTCGCGCCACTTTAGCCGTGCTACGGAGCCGGGAAGTCAATGCGTTGGATGAAGACGATCTTGCCTTTGTCGTTCTTCACAACATTGTAGCCGTGCACCGAATCGCCATTGGACTCGAAGTTGTGAGTTCCTTCTGCGTCCTTGAGGCCGTGCGTTGCAAGCAGCGCCTGGCGCATGGCTTCGGGCTCGGTGCTCTTGGCCGTTTCGATCGCGTGCTTGATCAGGAACACCGCGGCGTAGGGAAAGCCCGAATAGAGGTCGGGATCGAAGCCGTGCTTTGCGCGGAATTTCTTGGCGAACGCTCTGCTTTCCTCGTTGGCATCGATGACAAAGTCCGCGACGGTGTAAGTGCCCCATAACGACTCGCCGGCCAATTTCATCGCCGTATCGGTGGCGAGCGATGCGGACCCGATCCAAGGCACGTTCACGCCGAGCTGCCGCAGCTGCTTGGCGAAGATGCCCACATCGGGCGAATTGGTCATGTAGGTGGCCAGCAGGTCGGCGCCGGACTTCTTAATGGCGAGCACGATGGCGGTAAAATCTTGCGAGTTGTTGGTGTAGCCTTGGATCAGCACCGGCTCCACGCCGAGGCTCTTCAGCGCGTCGAGCAAGGCGTTCTTGCCTCCTGTTCCGAAGGTGTCGGTGGAGTGGACAATCGCGATCTTGGTTCCCTTCAGGATCTTTACCGCATACTCGGCCATCACTTTAGAGGAGTAGAAATCGTTTGGTCGGACGCGGAAGATCCACGGGTTATTTACGCGGGTGAGACTTGGATCACTACCGCCGATGAAGGCCGGGACCCGCGCCTTGGCGATGGTCGGCGAGGCAGCCTGGACTTGCGTGCTGCGCAGCGGGCCGATGACAGCCACCACCCCACCCTCGGCCACGAGTTTCGAGTAGGCCAGTACGGTGCCTGGGTTGGTGCTGCCGTTGTCCTCGACTTTCAGCTCGATCGGTCGGCCCATGATGCCGCCGGCGGCGTTGATCTCATCGACCGCAAGGCGCGTACCGTGAAGCACCAACACCCCGGCCTCGGCCTGCGGTCCAGTCATCTCATCCACCAGTCCAATGGTTATCGGCTCAGCGGCGTCGCTAGTCATCGACACGGCGAGTAGAGCCGACGCGGCGAACATTCTGGCAAGCAGCCTCATCTGTCTTCTCCCATTGTTAGCTGCGAATCTCGGCGCCGGGTGGGGCCGCGTTCGCGCCCTTATTCTGCCCCAAGCGGTGGTGCGACGGCGCAGGCAAAGCGCCGCGGCCGCGAAGGCGCGAACTCGGCGGTGGGCGGTGGCGGCTCGCTTGCGCGGTTGCGCCATGCCGGTAGGGCCCCCGCCTCGCCCATGTGCGTGCGCAATGCGGGTCGCTCCATCATCGGACTCACGGTGAACTCCCGTCGCGCCGCTCGATTGCTCGCCCTGCTATTGGCGATCGGCCGACTGCAAACTGGCGTTGCCGCGCCCGACTTGACGGCGTGGCAGGCTTACGAACGAGGCGATTACGCGACCGCGGCAAGACGCTATGCAGAGGACGCCAAGAAGGGCGACCGCCTAGCGCAGTTCAACTACGCGATGATGCTGTTCCGCGGCGAAGCGGCAGAAACCGAGCACGGCGAGGCACTGCGCTGGCTGCGCCGCGCTGCGGAGGCCGGAATGATGCAGGCGCAATACAACATGGGTCTGCTGTACGAGAACGGCACCGCCGTTCCCAGGTCGCTTCGCGAGGCCACTGCGTGGTTCGAGCGCGCCGCGGAGCGAGGCCACGTCGAGGCGCAGGTGAGCGTCGCCACGCAGTACTTTTTGGGGCGCGGCGCAGCGAAGGACTACGTCAAGGCGGCCCACTGGTATCGTAAGGCGGCCGACAGCGGCGACGTCGGCGCCCAATACATCCTCGCCAGCATGTACGAGAAAGGCGACGGCGTGGCCAAGGATCTGCGGCTCGCACTGCACTGGTACATGCAGGCGGCCCAACAAGGCGACGCGGTAGCGACGGCCAAAGCACGCGCCGTGGCTCGCCAAATCCAGGCGGAGCAACGCTGACGCTGTCAGCGCACGGGGAGGTGAGTCCCCTGGGACGCGGGCAGTGCGATGCGCAGATCGCGCGTGCTTGACTGCGAGGCATCGTTACCTCGCCGCGCAGGAGCGGGAGCCAATCTTGCTAGTCCGTCCACGGTTGACTTGGCTCCCCGGTTTAACAGATGCGCAACAAGTGGTCCGTCTCGCAAGCATGCACCGTCGCGGCCCTGCTGACAGGGCTCGGCGCTTGGGCCCATGACGCGGCGGCGCAGCAAGACGCGGCTGCAGTGCAACAGGAACAAACTGCCGCGCCACCTACAGTCAGGTGGAAGATCTATCGCGACGAGCGCTATGCGTTCCGATTGTCGTATCCGGCCGACAGCCAGATGGAGCGAGGCAGGGACCGGGGCTACCAGTACATGCGCGTACACCACTACGGGCCGGATCCCAGCCAGAGCCCCACGCAGCCCGGCGAGTACCATCTCGAAGTCCTTATCTTCGATCACCGCTTAGGGCACAGGATGCGCAACTCCTGCCGGGAGCTCGTGCGCGACGCGCACCAGGTTAGGGCCGGCAAGGTCAACGCACTGCGTGGGCTGGCCGAGCAAAGCGATGAGGCGACCGGAACCTCCTTCGCACTCTGTCTTCAGGCCGGCAAGGTCGACGTGCTGGTCATGGCAACCGAGCAGGACCCGCTCGGGCCGCTCGCCAATCGTCTTCTCGACGGCGTTCGCTTCGGCAACTGATGGCCCGTGCTTGGTCGGGGAGTGAGCCGCGTTCATGCGAGCACGGCGCGCCTGCCGCGTCCAAACGGACCGCTCAATCGTCATCTAACTGACATCAATCTGCCGTAGCCTTCCTCGATCCCCTAAAAGATCTTGGACGGCTCGACTTGAACCAGCATGCCGTTGCAGCACATCACCCGCTCGCCAGTGCTGCCTCCATAGGAAAGCTGCCGCTGCTGGTGTTCGGCGGCGTTGTCGTGGCCGCCCTCGTGTATATCGCCATCGCGCTGGCCGGGGACCTTGCCCTGTCGCGTTCGACCTCCTGGCTGCCGTTTGTT
>Ga0187778_10001864_pt1 | contig 14533 bp, 10 predicted proteins | sample 1015_Q2_SP5_20_M_FD_132418 | JGI IMG/M metagenome (GOLD analysis project Ga0187778, IMG submission 132418) | Tropical peat soil microbial communities from peatlands in Department of Meta, Colombia - 1015_Q2_SP5_20_MG | ecosystem: Environmental > Terrestrial > Soil > Wetlands > Peat | place... | reverse complement strand
GATCAATGACAACGCTCATGATGCGTTCAAGTACACCGGACGCGGCAACTTGGTCGCGGTCGTCACCAACGGTACCGCAGTACTGGGACTGGGAGACATCGGTGCTCTGGCCGGCAAACCCGTCATGGAAGGCAAGGCTGTGCTGTTCAAGCGCTTTGCCGGTGTCAATGTTTTTGACATCGAAGTCAACAGCCACAACCCGGACGATGTCATTAAAGTTTGCCAGCTGCTGGAACCCACCTTCGGCGGCATCAATCTGGAAGACATCAAGGCGCCGGAGTGCTTCTACATCGAAGAGACACTAAAGAAAACGATGAAAATTCCGGTTTTCCACGATGATCAGCATGGCACCGCCATTATTACTGGCGCCGCGCTGATCAATGCTTTGGAGATCGTAGGCAAGGACATCAGCAAGATCAAGGTTGTGTTCAATGGGGCCGGCGCCTCCGGCATCGCCTCGGCGGAGCATTATGTTCGTTTGGGTGTGAAGCGGGAAAACATCTTCATGTGCGACACAAAGGGTTTGGTCTACAAAGGCCGTACGGAAGGAATGAATCCTTACAAAGAGCGTTTTGCGCAGCAGACGAGTCTCCGCACATTGGCAGAGGTGGTAGAAGGAGCGGACCTACTGGTCGGGCTATCAGTCAAGGGTGCGTTCACGCCGGATATGATTCGCAGCATGGCTCCGAAGCCGATCGTCATCGCTATGGCCAATCCCGATCCTGAGATCACCTATGAAGACGCCCGGGCTGTCCGCAAGGACATCCTCATGGCCACCGGCCGTTCCGATTATCCAAATCAGGTGAACAATGTGTTGGGATTCCCGTTCATTTTCCGAGGCGCACTCGACGTGCATGCCACGGCCATCAATGAGGAAATGAAGTTGGCCGCTTCGCACGCCCTCGCAGCTCTCGCCAAGGAAGATGTGCCGGACTCGGTGTGCCGCGCATACGGCGTGCAACGCTTCGCCTTTGGACCGGATTACATCATCCCCACTCCATTCGATCCTCGTGTCCTGGTGTGGGAGGCCTCAGCGGTGGCGAAAGCAGCGATGGATACGGGGGTGGCGCTGGAGCCCGTGGACATCCAGGAATACCGCGAACAACTGGAGAAACGTCTCGGTAAGGCACACGAAGTCATGCGAGTAGTAATTCACAAGGCGCAAGCCAAGCCGAAGCGGGTGGTCTTCCCGGAAGGCGACAATGACAAAGTGCTCCGCGCTTCGCACATTCTAGTGGAAGACAAGGTTGCCCGACCCATTTTGCTCGGTAATGAAAACACCATCCGGGCGAGGGCGTCAGAACTCGGCGTTCCGCTCAACGAAATGGATGTTGTAGATCCGAAGAATTCCGCCTGGCGAGAGGTTTATACGCAGGAGTTTTACTGGCTGCGTCAGCGCCGGGGCGTAACCCTAACCGAGGCACGCGAGCTTATCGACAACCGCAATATCTTCGGCTCTCTGATGGTCCACATGGGCGACGCCGACGCATTAGTCTCGGGCGTGACACAGCACTATCCCGACACCATTCGGCCGGCGCTGCAAATCATTAAGGTACGTGAAGGCGTGCATAAGGTCTCGGGACTATATGTACTGATTACCCGAAAGGGCGATCTGCTTTTCCTTGCCGACTGCACGGTGAACATCGAGCCGACGGCAGAGGATCTGGCGGAGATTGCGCTCTGCGCGGCTGACGCGGCTCGGCGTTTCGACGTTACGCCGCGTGTTGCCATGTTGTCTTTCTCCAATTTCGGCAGCACGAATCATCCATTGTGTGAAAAGGTGCGTCATGCAACCGAACTGGTGAAACAGCGCGATCCTTCGCTTGTTATCGACGGCGAACTGATGGCGGACACAGCGGTGGTGCCCGAAATCCTGGAGCGCGATTATCCGTTCTCCACGCTCAAAGGCAGCGCCAACGTGCTGATCTTCCCTGACCTGGATTCCGCCAATACCGCATATAAGCTGCTAATGCGAGTCGGTGAAGCGGAAGCCATCGGGCCGATTGTGATGGGTCTCAGCAAGCCTGCCTATGTGCTGGCACGCGGCGCTGAGGTGGAAGACATCGTAAACATTACTGCTTTGGCGGTGGTGGATGCGGAAGAAAGTCACCCGAAAGTAATTCAGGAAAGCGGGAAGATCTTCGTGTCAGCAGATTAGCCGAATCACTTGAAAATGGCCGGGAACTATTGCTGGAGTTCCCGGCCTTCTTATTCGCAGATACGGCACTCTGCGCCCCGGGCGATACTTCAGGATTGACTTGCTACTCAGTCGGCGTTGATCAGAGCTTCTCGGCTTTCTCGTAAACCACCAGCTCGCCTTGGCCATGCAACTGGTCAGGATGGTAGCGCGGAATGGGCAACTCCAGCTCTTTGAATTCGAGGGGCGCAATTTTTTTGTCGACAATCCCAAGGGCGACTGCTACGCCATAGATAATCGCTTCCGGACGGGGCGGGCAACCGGGAACGTAGTAGCTCACGGGAATAATCTTCTCCACCGGGCCAAGGACCGCGTAGCTGTCGAACCACACTCCCCCGCCACAGGCGCACGAGCCGATCGCAAAAACGAGTTTGGGAGCCGGCATGGCTTCATAAGCACGCTTGAGTGCCTGCGCTGTTGAACGCATCGCCGGCCCCTGGCATAGCATGACATCGGCGTGGCGCGGCGAACCTACCAGTTTGATGCCGAAGCGCTCGGCGTCGTAGTAGGGCGTGAGCGCGTTGAGCACTTCGATATCGCAGCCGTTGCACCCGCCGCTGTTGGCGTGATAGACCCACAGCGAGCGTCCGAACATTTTCTGGCAGAGGTTCTTCAACATGACTCAGTCCAATTCAATGGCAATATCGTCCACTACCGGATCGCCTTCCAGGCGCGCCTGCGCGCGGAAAATCCAGCGCTCGTTCTGCAAATCGTCAAAGCGATAACCTTTCATCTTGAGTTCTTCCAGAGCAGATGCAGGTTTGAAACAGCGTCCACAACGCTGGCAGGTGCTCATGAAAAGCTCCAGGCGTTGTCCTAAGTCACCGTTGTGGTTAGTGGCGGTTTCAAAGTCGCGGCTCATGGTGATGGCTTTTTCCGGGCAAACCTCGGCGCAGCGCCCGCAATAAGTGCAGCGGCGGCCGAGATATTTCAGGATGCGAATCTCCTGGCAGACATCGAAGACGAGAATTTCCCTCGCCGGACAGTTGTTCGCGCATCCGGCACAGCCGATGCACTTGGAAGCATCGAAGATCGGGCGCCCGCGGAATTGCTCGGGCGCCAGAGCCGGCCGTGCAGGGTAGGGCAGGGTTACGCGCCCAGCTTTCAGGCAGAGCATCGTTTCTTCAAGTTTGCTCAGCAGCGACATTGGGTTCTCTTAAAGTAGCACCGCCGTCCTTGGCGGCTCAGCCGGCAAGATGCCGGCGTTACAGTTCAATATCCATAACTTGCCAAAATTAACGCTACAACAGATACGCCCACCAAACTTGCAAAGAACCGTATCGCCTGATCGATGCGGTAACGAGCATGAGTTGCAGCGATCAACGTCACCAGCAGCACCAATGCGAACACCTTAATCCAAAACAACAGCCAACCTATTGGGAACATCAAGCTGGCACCCCAAGGCGCGAAAAGCGCCACGAACAAAGCGCTGTAGATGATCAGCTTTGCCATTTGTGCGTATTTGAACAACGCCAGCTTGGGGCCCGAATATTCGGCCAGAGGTCCTTCCATCAATTCGGTTTCGGCTTCGGAGATGTCGAACGGCACTCGTTGCACGAATGCTTGAAATGACAACGACATTACCCCGAGCATGATTACCCCGGACCAGGGAATACCCGCGGCGCCGTAAACCGATCCGTTCAGTACTGTGTCCAGACGCAATGAATTCGTGTGTACCGCGCCCACAATCAAAGCGATGGCGAAGAGCGGCTCCAGGGTGATCATGGTCATCATTTCCCGGCTGATTCCGAGCAGTGAGTAGGTTGATCCCGCCGCCAAACCAGCGAGCAGCGTGCAAATCCCACTCACTGTCAGCAAGTAAACCAGCACGATCACGTCGCCGGCACTACCGAAGGGGGCAGAGAATCCCATCGGCAATAGGCAGGCGAGGGTGAGCACAACGGCCAATGCCAGGTAAGCAGCGAAGCGCTGCATGGAGGGACATTCGCCCGACTCGATATCTTCCTTTCCGAGCAGCTTCAGCAGATCGAAGTAAGGCTGTAACAGCGGAGGGCCTTGGCGTGACTGAATCCGCGCGGTGATTTTGCGCAGCAAACCCTGGGCCAGCGGAGCGGCAAGCAGGATCACGCCCACATTTGCCAACCCACCTAAAATAGCCCAGAGTACATTCATGGCTGCCGGCCTTTCATGCGCGTTAAATTCAGCAATTCTTTCTGCGACCACACCTTCACCGAGCCGGAGCTTACATCGATGGTCTCCAGCCGGTCGGTGCAGGAGAAACACGGATCAATGCTGCCCAACGAAATCGTCATGTCAGCTAACTGTTGATCTTTAATCATTGCCGGTACACCCTGCAGGTTTTGATAGGTGGGGGCGCGGACCCGCCAACGCCGTGGTCGATTGTTCTCCCCGGTGATGACAAAATGATGACTCTCACCGCGTGGCGCTTCGACCGATGAAAGTCCGATCCGCCCCACCGGCAGCTCGTCTTTGATTTCCAATTGCAGCGGCCCATCTTCCATCTTTTCCAGGCACTGGCGAATAATGCGAATGGATTCGAACACCTCTTTCATACGGACGAGCAGGCGGGCCCAGACGTCCCCGTCGCGTTCAGTGATCACCTCGAATTCGACACAGTCATAGGCCGCGTAAGGATGATCACGACGACAGTCGATCTCCAGGCCGGCGGCGCGTGCCACCGGGCCGAGCAATCCGGTGCTTTTCACCAGAGCCGCATCGGCGACGCCTACGCCGCAAGTCCGCTTTTGAACATTCTTGTCGTGAGTTACGGCGGCAACCACTGCGGCCCACTCGTTCTCCAGTTGGTCGAGCACCTGGCGCAATTCGATTTTGATCGCTGGGGTGATGTTCCAGCGCACGCCGCCGATGACGCACAGCGCATAAGTCTTTCGATTGCCGCTGATTTTTTCGGCTATGCCCATGATGGGTTCGCGGATACGGAAACTTTGCATGAACAAAGTGTCGAAGCCGACGATGTGCCCGGCCAGGCCGACCCACAACAAATGACTGTGCAGCCGTTCCAGTTCAAGCATGATGGTGCGAACGTACTCAGCACGCGGCGGCGGTTGCAGACCGGCAGCTTCTTCCACCGCTTGCACGTAAGCCACGTTGTGCACGCACCCGCAGATTCCACATATACGCTCGGCAAGTATAGGAATATCGTTGTAGCACATCACCGACTCAGCCAATTTCTCTATGCCACGATGGACCATAAAGCCGCGATACTCGCATCCACGCACCATCTCGCCTTCAACGTAGAGGCGGAAGTGGGCCGGTTCGTCAAGCGTGGGATGGAACGGGCCGAAGGGAACTACGGTGCAACCTTCGGGTGGATCATCGAAGTTGAACTCGCGGGTGTCGTCGAACGAGTCAGGCAATTCATTCCAGGGCACGTCCTTGCGCAGCGGATGATGACCTTCGGGCCAGCCATCAGGCAGTACCAGGCGTTTGGGATAGCGATGGCCGACAGGCTCGAGGCCGATCAAATCGCGCATCTCGCGCTCTGCCCAACTGGCCGCCGGAACGAAATCCGTGATGCTGTCAATCCTGGGATTCTCGGGTGGCAGGTGTGCGATCGCGCTGCAGAGCACATGGTCTTTATCGAAGGCGAAATTGTGAGCGACGAGAAACTTGCCGGTGAAGGGCCGGTCATCCGCTCCAATGCTGGCGACGTAGCGGGCGTCGAGGTCCCGGAAAATGTGCTGGCATACATGCTTGACGGAGGAAGGATCGATGAACACAAACAGACGATGATCGCTGGGCAAGTCGGCGCGTTTAATCAGAGGACCAAATCTCTGCTCGAACTGCTCGAACATGTCACGCGCGATCATACGAGCTTCCTCGTTGCCGGTTGTCCGACCGGCGTAGTCTGCGGCCGTCCGCCTAGCCAGCGAAAGTACCGCTTGATCTCACCATAAAAATTATGAGCCACGTAGCGGTTGCAATCCGCATCGAGTGCATAGCCGCAAAGCCAGGGTGCGGCGGCACGGCGGGACGCACTACCAACCTTCGAGATCGCATACGCGAGCAGGAAGGTGAAACCTACGGCCAGCGCCAGTATCAGTGGTGCGAACAGAGCTGAGGAATTCGGCGCTTGTAAGCGCAACCATGTTCCAGTGGGTGCTGGAATTGCCAGCCGGGTACCAAGATTCTCTTGGCTGAGTCGGAAAACCGGCCGCACCACACCGAAGGCAATCGCCGGCACTACTCCCAGCAATAAACAGAAAAACGCGAGCACGAGTTGCGGGAGTTGCATCGTCCAGGGAACCTCGAGTTCCTTTTCTGCTGCTTTCTGCTTTACGAGCGTGCTGCTGCGGGAAAGGAAGCTTACACCAAAGAATTTGATGAAAGAGGCGAGCGTAAGCGCACTCGTGAGAATCGCGATCACCGCGCAGAGGGGCAGATATTTAACGATGCCACTTGCTTGAATGGTTGCTATGTAGATGGTCCACTTGCTGGCGAAACCGTTGAAAAGCGGCACGCCCGAGATTGAGAATGAAGCGATTAGAGCAGTAATTCCCGTTAGTGGCATGAATTTCATCAGGCCACCGATCTGGTTCAAGTCCTGGGTTCCGGTGGCATAAAGCATCGAACCGGCATTCAGGAATAGCAACCCTTTGAACAACCCATGATTCACCACATGGAATAACGCTCCAGTGAGTGCAAGAGTCGCAAGCACCGCTGCTAAAGGGCCGGAGACCGCCAGCAATGCCATGCAAGCGCCAATTCCAAGCAGGATGTAGCCGATCTGCCCGATGCTGTGATAAGCAAGCAGGCGTTTGGATCGCTCTTGTTTGAGTGCCTGCATCGTTCCGGTGAAGAGCGTGATCGTTCCAAAAATGGCGATCAGGCAGCCCCATTTCGCTAATGGGAACTCCGGGAGCGCATTCCCAGGTATCAGCCACAAAAAGCAGCGCAACAGTCCAAAGACTCCAGTCTTGATCATCACTCCGGAAAGCAGCGCACTGACTGGCGACGGAGCAGCGGGGTGCGCATCTGGCAGCCAGAATTGTCCAAACGGCCACATCCCGGCCTTGATGCCGAAGCCGATCAAGAACAAGAAGAAAGCCATTGCGGTTCTTCCGGGACGCATGAGCAGCAGAACCGGCAGATTATCGCTCAGAGATTCGAAATCATACTTAGCCAGCCCAGCATTGATCTGGCTGGGTGCGGCCAGGATGGCTGCGCCAAGCATGACGGCGACGCAAGCGAGTTCCATCATCCATAGGTATTTGTGCGCAGCCCGAATGTTCCCTGGTTGCTTGTGTTCGAAGCGGATGAGAACGTAGCTCGGCAACGTCATCAGCTGCCAAAAAACAAAGAAAACCCACATTAGGTCAGTGGTGCTAAGCAGACCGTACATCCCGCTCACAAAGAGAAGAAAATTTGGGTAGTAGCGGGCCACGCCATAATCGGAGTAATACCGCATATATCCAATTGAATAAAACACAGCCAGCAGGGCAATGAAGGCGGCAAGCATCAGGAATAGCGCTGCCAGCCCGTCCACACGGAAACCGAACGTGATGCCAACAGGCACCATGGCGCGAAGTTCGAACCTTCGGGGCGGAGCACTAGCTACGAGCACCTTTTCGCAGGCAAAGAAAATCAAGATGGAGCTGACAGCGGTGATTGCGAACGCAATCCAACCTGCAGCTGCCTTATTGCGAGATGCTGCCAGCGAAAGCAGCGACCCGGCAATGCAGATCATGATCGCTGCGAACACGGCTTGTTCTGGCGTCATCATACGTTTACTTCCGTGAGAGTTCTGGATGTGCTCGCTGCATGGTCGGGAGTTGCTGTTCCTGCCGGGCTGGTCGTAATTAACTCGCACAGGAGGTCAACAGTGTCGCGCACGGCTGGAGTGATCGGTTGCCGCGTGCGGAGAGATTCGGGCTGTGCTCCCAACAGCCATGCTTTCGTCTTCCCAGTTGCCTCAACCCATTGGGCCAGCACGCTAAGCGAAATCTTGTGAGTGGAAATTTGCGGGAAACGAGAGGTCATTTCCGCCGAATCCAAGAAGACTGCATCGCCGGGCGTTCCACCGAACTCAATCGCATCCAGGAACACAACGTGATCGAAGCCCACAAGCTGACCGATCCCGCGATGCGGCACTACGCCCGCAATGATCACGTCCGGCACGCCGGCGCCGCTGAGAGCTTCCGCGAGGCGCACGCCGAAGGCATCATCGCCGTATTCAACATTTCCCAAACCCATGAAGCAGACTCGTCCCGTCAGGAGTTGCTCAAGTTGTCGCCGGAGGTTTGACATCAGATGTCCTCCCCGAGGCGCTTGATCTGTTCGTAAGTGAAGACCGGGCCGTCCACGCAGACATAGGCCACGCCAATACAGCAATGGCCGCATTTGCCGACGCCGCATTTCATGTAGCGCTCGAGTGTAGAAACGATGTTCCGTTCGGCGAAGCCCATGGCCAGCAGGTCCTTGATTACGAAGCGAAACATCACCGGCGGCCCGCAGACAAAAGCAATGGTGTTCTCGACCGGGATCTCGACGCCTTGCTTCTTGAACAAGCTACCGACCACGCCCACATTCCCCTTCCATCCATCGGTGGCACGATCCACAGTGAGGTGGCACTCGACGCCAGGCGTCTGCTCCCATTCATGCAACTTGGGCACGTACATCAACTCTTTTGGGGTTTTCGCTCCGTGAAAAATCTGCACGTGCTGATATTTATCTCGATTGCTCAGCGCATACACGATGCACGATCGCAAAGGAATCAATCCAATGCCGCCCGCCACGAAAACCAAGTTCTTTCCGTAGTACTGCGCCATGGGGAAGCCATTGCCGTAGGGACCTCGAACCGCAAATCGTTCGCCAGGAGTCAGGTGATGAAGCGCAGACGTGCAACTGCCTACTTGCCTGACGGTGAAAAATGTCTCATCTTCGGTAGGGCTGGGAGGCAACGAAGTAGGAAATTCACCCACGCCGAACAGCGATACCTGGGCAAACTGCCCAGGGCGGAAATGTTTGAACGCTTTTTGCTCTGTAGTATCTTCAAACCGCCAATAAAAAGTCTTCACCTCCGGAATCTCGCAGACCACGCGCTCCAACACTGCCGCCTTGGGCAGATAAACGTTCTGAGTGGATGCCGCGATCATCTTGGTTTGGCCTCGTTAGTAGCGGCGCGGATCATCTCCACAACCGTCGGCATGCCGACATCTCCGTGGCAAACCGCTGCACATCGTCCACAGCCGACGCAGGCCATGGAGAGTTCGCGCTGAATGAAGTAGTGGGCCAGCTTGCGGAAGAAACGGCGGTTGCGGCGATCATGGACCGACCGGCGCGGGTTGAACCCGCCCGCCATGCGCGTAAATCCGCTCAGCGCACAAGCATCCCAGACGCGCACCCGTTCGAACTCGTTCGGCCCCACCTGCCGGTCGCTCACGGTGAAGCAGGTGCAGGCAGGGCAGACATAGGTGCAGCCACCGCACTCTAAACAGCGGTTACCGATTTCTTCCCAGGTTTTCTCCAAGATCTCGCCTTGCGAAACATAGCGGACGGTTGCTGAGAACCAACTAGTCGTATCTTTCTTAAAGCTCTTTCGCAGGCGGCCCAGCAGCTCATGGCGTTTCTCAATGTGCTGTGCTGTTCCCTTGGAGAAGATCGGGTCGCTAAAGAGCATTTCTCCGGCAGGAGTTCCGGCTACAGCCATCACTTCATTACCTAGGTCCACCAGCTGAAGATCGAAGTGGTCGCGGGCAGCAGGTCCAGTATCGGCGCAAACACAAAAGCATTCCTCTCCAATATCCAAATCGGGCTCAGTGCACACTACGTTCACTAAGAACAAGTTTCTGCGGTGATTCTCGTAATAGACATCGCGGAACTCACGCCCGAGATAGAAGCGATCGAGATGGAAGATTCCGGCGAGATCGCAAGACCGAATGCCGAAGATTGCGCGCTTAGGGTGTTTGTATGCGGGCTCAATTTGGATTTTGCCGTCGCTACGCTGGAACATCATCATTCGCTCGATGGGCGGAAAGACAAATCGTTTGGGCGGATAGTACGGGTTGGGCAAATGGAGCTGAAGGTGGTCGCGGTTCTGATCGGTCACCGTGTCGAAATAGGTGTCCCTTCCACGTCCACGAAAGGGGGCAATGACTTCGTACCCCTGTAGACGCAGTAGGTCCACAATCTTCAGCACATCGCCGCGTTGGAGGATGCGAGCTTTCATGCAACCTCCTTTTCCACCCGCACCGGGACAAGCACGGCGCCATCTCTGGCAGCGCCCAGAATCTGATGCTCCAGCTGCCGTTCGAAGTAAGGCACAAACACGCTGCCCCTTCGAACTTCGACAGTGACGCGAGCCGTCGAGACACCAGCGCCAGTTTCACTGCATACACGAATCTGGTCTCCATCATGGATCTTCAGCTGTTGAGCGTCGTCCGGGTTGATTTCGACAAAGCCTTGCGGGTAATCCGTGAAAAGAATGCTGTATTCCCGCCGGAGGGTTTCGCTGTGCCGGATCAGCACGTTCTGGTTCCAGTAGTAGAGCGAGCTGCCGCAAACCAACATTAATGGGAACTTCTGTGAAACAGCGAATCCGGATACTTGTTTCGCAACCACAGCGAACTTGAATGCCTTGTGGTTATTCGGCTCGGCGTAAAGAAATCGCGTTCCCAAGGGATGGTCGTTAGTGCAAGGCCATTGCCGGCCATATTCGCGCCCAAGGTTTTCGTACGTCACCCCGCTATAGAATGGAACAGCCTCCCGAATTTCTTCCATAACATCGGCAGCTGAGGCGTATCTCCAGTTCGCACCCATAAGGCGGGCAAGGCGGGTCAGTTGCTCCCATGCAGGAGTGAGTCCTGGAAAAGGTTCGACTGCCTGCTCGACGAGCTGAATGCGTCGTTCCGTGTTAGTGAACGAGACACACTCCTCACCATAAGCAGTCGTGGGCAGCACGACGTCTGCATGCCGGCGTGCGGTTTCCGTCAAGAAAATGTGTTGCACAACGATAAACTCGAATTGCGCGAAGGCGTCCGCAACATCGAACAACGAAGTACTCACCGGGTCATAACGGCATAGCCAGAGGGCCTTTACTTTGCCCGGCTGAAGGTTTGCCAAGATGGAGCGTGAACCAATCCCGGGCGCCACTGGAAGCTTTGTCTTCCAGAGATCCTCCAGCGCGGTGCGAGCGCTCACGTCGGTTACGGGCCTGTAACCCGGCAGCCGGTCTGGCAACATGCCCATATCACAGACCCCTTGAAGATTGTTCTGCTCGGTCAGGGCGAAAAGGCCGGCTCCCGGCTTTCCCAGATTGCCGGTCAGCAGCGCCAGATTGACGACCGCTTGAATGCTTTCCTTGGTACGTTCCTGCATGCTACTGGAGTAGAGCAAGGCAGCGGACTTCGCCTGGGCATAAATGATGGCCGCTTCCTCAATAAGTGCGGCGGGAACATCGCAGGCTTCAGCCGATTCCAGCAGATCGTACTGATGTATGTGTTGGAGGAAGGTGTCGTAGTTCTCGCAACGCGTTTTGATGAACGCCGCATCCAGCAAGCCGCGATCGACGATTACTTTGGCGATGCCGCCGTAGAGCATGCTCTCGGTATTGGGCCTAATCTGCAAAAACAGGTCGGCATTCTCCACCAACCGGTGCCGGCGCGTACCCACCACGATCAATTTCGCACCCTTGAGCTTGGCCCGGAGAACCGTACCACCAATTGTCGGCATCCGCCGTGTCAAATCGACCCCATCGACAAGAATGACCTCGCTCTGGGCCAGCTCCGACACAGAGTTGGTGCTGGCTGCCACTCCCAACATATCCAGCAGCACATTGATGGAGTTGTTGCAGTAAACGCCGGTGCCGTGATGTACGTTATTAGTGCCAATGACGGCACGCGCAAACTTCTGCAACAGGAAAGCTTCCTCGTTCGAACACCGCGGCGAGTTCAGAAACGCCAGCGCATCCGGCCCGTAGCGCTCGCGAACCTCACCCAGACGCCCTGCGATCAATTGAAATGCTTCGTCCCAGTCCACTTCCTGTAACGTGCCATTTTTCCTGACCAGTGGAGTTTTCAGCCGGTCGGGAGAACTGGCGATCTCGTGCCCGTGCCAGCCGCGCAAGCAGATTTTCCCCGCATTGGTCGGATGAGAAACACTAGGGTAAGCGCCAATAACCTGATTGCCTGCCGTTTCCAGGTAAAGACCACAACCAACTCCGCAAAACGTACAGGTGGTTAGTTTGTGGGGCATATGCGCCTTATTCCTAGCAGCATGCGAACATCTGAAGTGAATGTGGACTTAGAGAATGCAACCGCGGTTGTCGAAAGGTCCATACGCTGGCATTGCGGAGCTTGCTCGCAGCTGGCCGAGAATGCCACCTCAACTCCCTATATCGGATGTTATTTCCCTCGCTCCAGCCGGGCCGTGACTCGAATCACGCGTAGGGGTGACAGCCGACAGGGCTGTACCAGTGTGGGAGTTTGTTTTCAAACAAATAGCAGAGGCATTGTTGATCGGGGTCAGGGCCGAATTTCTCGCCTCCAGCAACGGTTGCAGAAAACTTGTGGTTCGCTAATCCTGTCCCGAGTTGGATCAGCCACGCCGGTCGGGTACGTCCACTCGTAACCTGTTACTGCCTGTATTCTCATTGACCCAGGGTTCTGGACGGGTTACCTTCGCGGTATCTCCCCTATCAGATAAGGATCCTGTTTTGCCGCGGAAAGTCCTGCTTGCCGACGACAGTGTGACGGCCCAGAACATGGGCCGAAGAATTCTTGTGGACGCCGGTTACGAGGTGATTACTGTTAACAACGGCTCCTCTGCCCTCAAGAAAGTTAATGAGTCCAAACCTGACCTGATTGTGCTGGATGTGTACATGCCAGGTTATGGCGGACTGGAAGTGTGTCAGCGTATTCGCGAGTCGTCAGAAACGGCACGCATTCCAGTGTTGTTGACCGTCGGCAAACTGGAGCCGTTCAAGGCAGAGGAAGCGCACAGGGTCCGCGCCGACGCTTTCATCGTCAAGCCCTTCGAAGCCAGCGAGCTTCTTACTGCCGTAACTAAGCTGGAAGATAAGATTGTTCCCCAACCTGCAAATCGCAAATCAGGGCGGACCGCCAACACTTTCGCTGATGAAGAAGCAGGCGTGAGCAAGGCTTTTGGGGATGTTGAAAGCGGCTGGAAGAACCGGCTGAAAATACCTCCGCCGCATCAACCGCGACCTCATGCCACAGCGTCGCGCCCGGATTCTGATGTGGCTGGCGTAATACCGAGCAAAGAATCGGCAAGTTTCGAACTCCCGCGGGATAGTGTATCGGACTCTCTGCAAGCAGCAACATCGACGGAATCGATGGCAGTAATTGCCTCCAAAGATGATTTGCGCAATGCAGAGAATACGTCTGCAAACGCGGAAGCTCTTCCCGAGCCCGTTCGAACCGAGGCTCCAGAAGTCACCGCTGTCGTATCTCACGATAAGGATAAGAAAGAGGAGCGAAACTCACACGAAGAAGAGGTCGCGGCAGCGTTGGCATCTCTGGCTCCATCGAATTCAGATGCCGGTTTTGAAGCGGCGCCGGTGACCATAGCGGCAGCCATAGCAGGCCAGCAGTACAGTGGGCCGCGATGGATTGCTCAGGAAGTCGGACTTTCGGATGACGAATCCTCGCTCATACTTGAGCAAGAGATGCAGAAGGCGTTCGCTGCGTTCGCCGCGGCCGATGCCGCGCGAACGAGTTTACCGCCCGCTTTGGTGGAATCCCATTCGGAGGGCTGCGCGCAGGAGCAGCTCCAAGCCACCATCGCGAGTGCTGGCGCCACAGTGGAATTCGCAAATGCCGCCAGTGAAACCTCTGTTGCTCTCGATGCTACGGCTGCAAGCCCGATTGAGGCTGATGTGCAAAAGACAACTCAAACTGCCGCATATGCAGCGGCAGCTGGTGTTGGAAGCACGGCAGCCGCTTCGGAAGCTGGTGCGGAAGCGGTTCCGCACGGCGGAGTAGCGCCTGAGGTGCCTGCAGGCGAGTCAACGCATGACTCTGAGCTAGCCTCGTCGTGGGCGAGTTGGAAGCAGGTTCGAGACTCCGTTTCCAGTCCCGAGTTCACCTCGCAAGTCGCGGACGCCGCCGCAACTGGGTACAAAGAAATCCGCGATCAGCAACCGGCCACGGCTCCCGAACTTGAATCAGCTGCCGCCCCGGCAGAGGACAGCGGCGCCATCGCCAGCATCGTGGACAGCGTTCTTGCCGAGCTCAAGCCCAAGCTGATGGAAGAGATCGCCAAGAAGATGAAGAAGCCGAAATAGACCAGGGCTGGGCCACCTTCACCAATCAACCTCTGTTGTGGTCAGGATCAGGGAGCATCGATACCCACTCGTCGAGAACCGCAAAGGGTGGG
>Ga0187778_10001863_pt1 | contig 14535 bp, 16 predicted proteins | sample 1015_Q2_SP5_20_M_FD_132418 | JGI IMG/M metagenome (GOLD analysis project Ga0187778, IMG submission 132418) | Tropical peat soil microbial communities from peatlands in Department of Meta, Colombia - 1015_Q2_SP5_20_MG | ecosystem: Environmental > Terrestrial > Soil > Wetlands > Peat | place... | reverse complement strand
CAGGGCACCCGTTCGCGTATGCGCCCATAGCGTTAGCAGGCCCTAGATGCCTGAGCTCCTCGTGGCCGAGGGACTCGTCGCCGGGTACGGCGAGTCGATCGTGCTGGAAGGCGTGTCGTTCGCGCTGGAGCAAGGCGGGAGCCTCGCCTTGCTCGGTCGCAACGGTGTGGGAAAGACGACGGTGCTGCTGACATTGATGGGGCTGACGCGACTGAAGCGGGGACGCATCGTGATGAAGCACAATGACCTGTCGCGAGCTCCCACGTATGTTCGCGCGCGCCGCGGACTGGGATGGGTCCCCCAGGAGCGACTTTGCTTTCCTTCGCTCACGGTCGAGGAGCATCTCGAGGTCGTGGCGCGGCGCGGCCCGTGGACCCTGGATCGGATCTACGAAGCCTTCCCCAACCTCGCCGAGCGAAGGCGCAATCTCGGGAACCAGCTCTCCGGAGGCGAGCAGCAGATGTTGGCGATCGCGCGCGCCCTCATGACCAACCCGAGCGTGCTGCTGCTCGACGAGCCGATGGAAGGGCTCGCGCCCGTCATCGTAAGAGCGGTGGTCAAGGTCATCGCCGAGCTCACGCGCACGGGCGAATTCGCGGTGATCATCGTCGAGCAGCACGCGCGGCTCGCGCTTTCGCTGACCAAACAAGCGATCGTGCTCGATCGCGGCAAGGTGGTCCACGACGCCGCCAGCGACGAATTGCTAGCCGATTCCGCGGCGCTCGACAAGCTGGTGGCGCTGGCGTGAGATCCGTACTCTCGAGCCAACGCGTCGGCCGCGTGCACGTGGCCACGATGTCTCGGCCTCCGGTCAACGCGCTCGACGGCGAGTTGGTCGCGCGACTCGAAGGGCTGCTCGCCGAAGTCAGCGCCGATCTGCAAGTCGGCGTCCTGCACATACGCAGCGACCAGAAGGTATTCTGCGCCGGCGCCGATCTCGCGCTCATGCGCTCGCGCCTCGAGACGCCCGCCGGGATCGAGGCGATGGTCGAGCAGGTGCGGCGCCTGCAGCGATTGTTCGCGCTCCTGGAGGCAGCGCCGGTGGTCACGCTGGCCGAGATCGGAGGCGCGGCGCTGGGCGGCGGGCTGGAGCTCGCGCTCGCGTGCGATCTGCGCGTCGCTGCCGCGGACGCGAAACTGGGACTGCCGGAGGTGAGCCTGGGCGTTGTTCCCGGGGCAGGCGGCACGCAGCGGCTCACCCGGCTGTGCGGAAGCGGCATCGCCAAGCGCATGATTTTGGGCGCAGAGGTGATCGACGGCGCGCAAGCCGAGCGACTGGGCATCGTGCAATGGGCTCAGCCGCGCGAGCGGCTTGCCGAGTGGACGCGGGACCTCGTGGCACGCATCGCCGACATGCCCAGAGCCGCGCTGGCCGCGAGCAAGGGTTGCATCCATGCCGCGGGCGATGCCGATCGCGACGGCTCCGCCGAGGAACTCGCGGTGACGCGCGAACTTTACGGCCATGCACAGACACGGGCCAAGGTCGCCGAATTCCTGAGCAGGAAATCCAACGGAGCAAAGACGAAGGAGATGCCATGAGTTTCAAGGACAAGATAGCCGTCGTGACCGGCGCGGCTTCGGGCATCGGCCAGGCCACGGCCGAAGCGCTCTCCGAAGCCGGAGCGACCGTCATCGTCGGCGACGTGAACCAGGAGAAGGGCGAGGCGGTCGCCGCCGCCATTCGCGCCAAGGGACAGAAAGCGCAGTTCCTCGCGGTCGACATGACCGACGAGGCTTCGATCAAGGCGTTCGCCGACACGGTTCAGGCGCGCTTCGGTCCCGTCGACATCCTTATCAACGGAGCCGGGTGGGGGCAGACCAAGCCGTTCTGGGAAGGCACGCCGGAATTCTGGGACAAGCTGGTGGCGCTCAACTTTGTCGGCCCGATGCAGCTCGCCAAGGCGCTGCTGCCCAAGATGATGGAGCGCGGCAGCGGCAAGGTGGTCAACATCTCGAGCGATGCCGGCCGCGTAGGCAGCCTCGGCGAGACGGTCTACTCGGGCGCCAAGGGCGGGCTCATCGCTTTCACCAAGTCGCTCGCGCGCGAGATGGCGCGCTACAACATCAACGTCAACTGCGTCTGCCCGGGGCCCACCGAGACGCCGCTGCTGTTCGCGGTGCCGGAAAAGGTCCTCGAGGCGTTCAAGAAAGCGATTCCCTTTCGCCGTTTCGGCAAGCCGTCGGAGGTCGCCGACGCCGTGGTATTTTTTGCCAGCGACCACGCAAGCTACATCACCGGACAGGTGTTGAGCGTGAGCGGCGGCCTGACCATGGTCGGCTGACCGAATCGAACCCCTCTGCCTCGGGAGAGGGGCAGGGGTGAGGGAAGAATTGAATCGGCAATATCACGGAGTACCAACAGGAGCCCAGCAATATGAAGCGCATCCAGCTTGCAAGCTACAAGGCCGCCCACTTCGGCTACAAGGTGTCGGGCAAGGTCGCCACCATCACGCTCAACCGCCCCGAGCGCAAAAATCCCCTGACGCTCGAGTCCTACGGCGAGCTGCGCGACTTGTTCCGCGAAATGGTCTACGCGACCGACGTGAAAGCCGTGGTGTTCACCGGCGAGGGCGGCAACTTCTGCTCGGGCGGCGACGTCCACGACATCATCGGCCCGCTCGTGCAGATGGAAATGCCCGAGCTGCTGCAGTTCACGCGTATGACGGGTGACGTGGTCAAGGCCATGCGCGGCTGCCCGCAGCCGATCATCGCCGCCATCGACGGCGTGTGCACCGGTGCGGGGGCGATGATCGCATGCGCCTCCGACATGCGCCTTGCGACCGCTCGCAGCAAGCTTGCTTTCCTGTTCGTGCGCGTCGGTCTCGCTGGCGCGGACATGGGCGCTTGCACACTGCTGCCGCGGCTGATCGGGCTCTCGCGCGCGGCCGATCTGCTCTACACCGGGCGTGTGGTCGGCGGCGAGGAGGGCGAGCGCTTCGGCTTCTACAATCGCCTGGTCGAGCCTGAAAAACTGCTCGAGGAAGCGACCGCGATGGCGGCGAGCCTCGCCGACGGCCCGACCTTCGGCCACGCCATGACCAAGACCATGCTGTGGCAGGAGTGGAGCTCCGGGCTGGGCGAGTGCATCGAAGCGGAAGCGCAGGCGCAGTCGATCTGCATGCAGACCAAGGACTTCGATCGCGCCTATCACGCGTTCGTGGCCAAGCAGAAACCGGTGTTCGAGGGCAACTGAATCTCTACCCCGTCCCGGCGGGAGAGGGGAAGGGGTGAGGGACGCCACTGCTCAACGAAGTTGCTAGCGCTCAATCGTGGCCGACAAGACCTTCCTCGCCTGGCCGTTCTTCGACGAGGGCCATCGCCGATACGCGGGCGAAGTCGAGGCGTGGGCGGAGCAGGCGCTGCCCCGGTTGCTCGAGGGCGCCGAAGCCGATCTCGATGCGGTCTACGCTTGCGTCCGGCGGCTGGTCAAGGAACTCGGCACCGTGGGATTGTTGCGAGCCTGCGTTCCCGCTGCGTATGGGGGCACGCGCGAGAAGCTCGACGTGCGCAGCCTGTGTCTTGCGCGCGAGATCCTGGCGCGCGCGTCCGGACTCGCCGACTTCGCGTTCGCCATGCAGGGACTCGGCAGCGCGCCGATCGCGCTGGCCGGGAGCGAAGACCAGAAGCGGGCGTTCCTGCCCGGAGTCGCTGCCGGGACGATCATCACCGCGTTCGCGCTGTCGGAACCGGACGCGGGGTCCGACGTCGGCGCCATCACGACGACCGCCACGCGCGACGGCGACGGCTGGCGGCTGGACGGACTCAAAACGTGGATTTCCAATGCGGGGCTCGCGGACTGCTACGTCGTGTTCGCCCGCACTGGGGAGGGTCCGGGAACCAAGGGCCTGTCCGCGTTCATCGTCGACGCCGGCACGGCGGGGCTCGACGCGTCGGAGCGCATCGACGTCATCGCTCCGCATCCGCTGGGAACGCTGCGCTTCACTGGCTGTCGCGTTGCGGCCGACCGTCTGCTGGGCGCGGCAGGCGAGGGGTTCCAGATCGCCATGGCCACGCTCGATGTTTTCCGCTCGACCGTCGGCGCAGCGGCGCTGGGATTCGCGCGCCGGGCGCTCGACGAAGCCGTCGCGAGGGCGCGTGACCGGCGCGCCTTCGGCCGTGCGCTGAGCGAATTCCAACTCATCCAATCGAAGCTCGCCGACATGGCGGTGGCGATCGACGCCTCGGCGCTGCTCGTCTACCGTGCGGCGTGGACGCGCGACGTCCCCGGCACTCGCGTCACCCGCGAGGCGTCGATGGCCAAGCTGTTCGCCAGCGAATCGGCGCAGCAGGTGATCGACTCCGCCGTGCAGATCTTCGGAGGCCTGGGTGTCGTACGCGGCATGACTGTGGAGCGGCTCTACCGGGAGATCCGGGCACTGCGCATTTACGAGGGAACGAGCGAGGTGCTGAAGCTCGTCGTCGCAGCGAATGTCATGAAAGCAGCGATGCCCAAGGAAGCGTCGCCATGAGCATGATTCCGCATCGGGTGGCCCGCGCCTTGATGCAAGTCAACGCTCTGGGCGTGCGGTCTTGCTAGGGTGAGGCGAAAAGGCAAAGGTTGCGGTTTTGGTAACGAGCTTTCAGCGCCAGGTGAGCCGCGCTCTCGACGACGAGCATCGGTTGACGCTCGACCTCCTCGATCGGGTGGAGCACGCGTTCAAGCGAGCTCCCCGGTCGGACGGCGAACCTCAGGCAGAGCTCAGTGCACTGGCCGATAGGCTGACGCGGCATGTGCAGCAGGAAATCGATCGTCACTTCGCATTCGAGGAGCGGCTGTTCCCCCGACTGGAGGACGCAGGGGAAGGTGACATTGCGTCGCTGCTAAGAGAAGAGCACGATGCGATTCGCGCCGTGGAGAACGAGCTGGTGCTGCTCGCACGCGATGCCGCGGCCGGCGTTCTCGATTCCGCGGGGTGGGCTGCGCTGCGGCGCACGGTGCTGGAGCTGGTCGAGCGGCTGTTGGCCCATATCCACAAGGAGACCATGGCGCTCTTGCCCTTGCTCGACGATCTGCTCGACGAGGCCGCCGACAGCGAGCTGTCAATCGAATACGCGACCAGCTGAGCGAGACTGCCAATAGGAGAACACCCATGGAAACGGTTGTCGCGCAAGACATCGCGATCCGTGCGCTCAGGCGCGATGACCTCGACACGGTGGTCGCCATCGACGCCGAGCTCGAGGGATATTCGCGACGCACCTATTTCGAACGGCGGCTCGCCGCGGCGCTGCGCGAACCCAAGCTCCACGCCCAGTTCGCGGCTGTCGATAAGAAGGGGCTCGCCGGCTACATCCTGACGCGCGTGATGGAGGGGGAATTCGGTCGCAGCGATCCGGCGCTGCGTCTGGAGACCATCGGCGCGCGCGGCGACTCGAGGGGCGTCGGCGTCGGCAGGCGGCTGCTGGACGCGCTTTGCGAGTTTGCGCGCCGCCGCGGCATCGTCGAGCTGCGGACGCTGGCGCGCTGGAACGATCACGACATGGTGCGCTGGCTGGACCACAACGGCTTCGCGCTCGCCGTCGAGCGTGTCGTCGATTGCGCGGTTCGCGGAGGCGAATACCTGCCGCAGCGCGACGATCCGCGGCCGGCTCCGGAGAGCCCGGTGCACGAAATCGACTACGGGGCCCAGTCGCGCAACGACTTCGAGCGCCTCGCCCGCGACACCGCCGATGTGGGGGCGATGACGGCTGCCGATCTTCCCGACATCGTGCGCATAGACCACGGCATCACGGGACGCGACCGCACACCGTACATGCAGCACAAGCTTGCCGAAGCCATGGTGGACTCTGCGATCCGCGTCTCGCTGACGGCGCGCATCGACGGCATCATCTGCGGATTCCTGATGGCGCGTGTCGATCTTGGAGACTTCGGCCGCACCGAGCCGGTGGCGGTGCTGGACACCATCGATGTCGATCCCGACTACGCGCATCGCGGCGTCGGCCATGCGATGATCTCTCAGCTCTTCGTCAACCTGGGCGCGCTGCGCATCGAGCGAGTGGAGACGAGCGTCGCACCCCGTGACTTCGGGCTGCTAGGGTTTCTCTACGACGTGGGTTTTGTGCCTTCGCAGCGCCTGGCGTTCACGCGGCGACTCGGTTAGGGCGTTCCGCTACATCGGCGAGGGGAGACGGCGATGGCAGTGATCCCGGATGAGGGCGCCGTGCGCGACGCCCTGCGCCGGGTGGACGACCCGGAAGCGGGCATGAACGTCGTCGATCTCGGTCTGGTGTACGGCGTGGAAGTCGCGGCCGGTGCGGTTCACGTGGACATGACGATGACCAGCGCTGCGTGTCCGATGGCCGACCTCATCGCGGAACGCGCGCGCAGCGCGATCGCCGCGATCGTTCCGGCCGGAACGGCGGTCGACGTCCGTTTGGTGTGGGACCCACCATGGACTCCCGACAGGATGACGGGCTTCGCCAAAGAGCATTTCGGCTGGACGTCCTAGCGCGGTGACGAACCCATGTCGGGAGCCAGTCCCGAAAGGCGGTCCGGTTCCGCTGAAGCGAGCGCTGGTCTACCACCGGCTGTGGCGCGCGCCGCTGCTTATCCTCGGCTTTGCAGCGTTGATCGTCGGCGTCGGCGCAGGCCTGGTCCGGCTCGCGTGGAGCGTTCCCTTCGGGGCTGCATCGCCGTCCCTGCACGGCGCGCTCATGATCTGCGGGTTCTTCGGCGTGGTGATCTCGCTGGAGCGCGCGGTCGCTATCGGGCGCACCTGGGCGTATCTGGGACCGCTTGTCTCCGGGCTGGGCGCCGTCGCGGCGATCGTCGGGTCGATTCCTCTCGCGGCCTGGTTGTTCTTCGCTGGCAGCCTGGTGCTCGTGGCGGCATCGCTCGAGGTCTTTCGACGTCAGACGGCGCTGTTCACATTTACCCTCGTCCTCGGCGCGCTATGCTGGTCGGCGGGCAACGCACAGTGGGCGGCGGGGTTGACCGTGCATCAGGTCGTCACCTGGTGGCTCTCCTTCCCGATTCTGACCATCGCCGGAGAGCGCCTGGAGCTTTCGCGCTTCCTGCCTCCGTCGCCGGTTGCGAAGCGCGTCTTCGCAGGGATCGTCGGCGTGATCGTGCTCGGCCTTCTCGGCGCGGCGTCCGAGTGGGGCGCGGTCGTCTTCGCGGCGGGGCTGCTGGCGCTATCGGTTTGGCTCGCCAAGCAGGACATCGCCCGGCGCACCGTCCGGGACAAGGGCCTCACCCGCTTCATCGCTGTGTGCCTGCTGTCGGGTTACGCATGGCTCGCGATCGGAGCCGTGGTCGTGCTCGCAGCCGGCGGGCTCTCGCCGGGCTCGCCTGCGTACGACGCGTCGCTGCACGCGCTGGCGCTGGGCTTCGTCTTCTCGATGGTGTTCGGCCACGCGCCGCTCATCTTCCCTGCGGTGCTGCGCGTCGCCGTTCCGTACCATGCGTACTTCTATGCACCGCTGGTGCTGCTTCACGTTTCGCTGTTGGTGCGGCTTGCCGGCGACGCGATGGATCGATTCGACTGGATTCGCACCGGCGGGATGCTCAACGCGGTGGCGCTGGTTGCGTTCATCGTGGGGACTGCAAGCGCGGTGGTTCATGGAAAGCTTTGCGAGCGGCGGGCCGCGTAGCAATTTGCCCCTTGTCGCGAGTCGGGGCGCGGCGCCTCTTGTGTACTACCGTGTGCGAGCCACTTCTCGAACAGGCATGGTACTTGCGTCGCCCGGGGCACGGAGAGTTCCAGGGGCCGACTTGCCATGTCCACTGATCGCGCGCTCAACATCGACACCTCGAGCGAGCTTTACACGGAGGATGCGACCGAGGAGAAGCTCACAGCTCGGGGCACGACCTCCCGAATGGACATCGAGTTCGAGGAATACAAGCACCTGCGCAGGGCGGAACCGGCCTGCAAGGTCCTTCCCCGCACCTTGAAGTGGGTGGCAAGCCTGCTCCCCAACGTCCAGCCGACCTCCCTCCTGCGGCACTACGCGCGGATCGCCAACGTCATTGCGGCGGCGTGGCGGCACACGAGCTCCTTGCACAGCTATATGGACGATCTCCTCGGCGACAAACGCGGAGCCCGCCAAGGTTTTCCGCCGGAGGTTCTACGCGAGTTGGTCGCGCTCAAGCGCTACCACGATAGTCTCGAGGCGAGCAGCTCTCCAGATTGAGCCGGGCAGTTCGTCCCGGGACCCGGGTTCAGGGCGGGCGTTGATTGTCGTGAAAGAAGGCCGGACCAAAAGAAGCTCAATTGTTCGCAATCTGACTGTGCCACCAGATGCGAAAGTCGCGGCACAGTCCCGCCCCATCGAACTCGACGACTGCAACGCCATCGAGCACGAGGCGCGGCAACGGATCGCCTTCCTTTCGAGCGAGCAGATTCGTTCCCGAGGACGCCGCCCAAATGCGGAACAGCTCCTCGGAAGTGACCTGGTAGGTGGTGCGCCAATGCGCGATCCCGCCGCGTTCGTGGCGGTGCAGGATCTCATAGCGCACGTGAACACCGCTTTGCAGCTTGGTTCGCTGCCAATAGGCCTTGAGCGCTTCGTGGCCGCGCTGCTCGGCGAACGGGGTATTGCGATAGGTTCCGTCCTCGGCGAAAAGCGAGGCAAACAGATTCTCGTCCGCGGTCTCCCACGCACGCTTGTACCTTGCCATCAAAGTCGCGATGTCCATTCCGGGCAGCTCACTGCGGGATATTCGGCCTCACGCGCTCTTCGCCGGACGACGGTAGATGACGTAGTAGACCAGTGCGACGAGCACGCTGCCACCAAGGATGTTTCCTGCGATGACCGGGACTAGGTTGGTCCACAAGCCCGCCAAGCGCAGCGGTTCACCTGCTGCCGCCTGCAGCATCAGCCCCAGAGAAAGGAAATACATGTTCGCGATCGAGTGCTCGAAACCTGCTGCCACGAAGGCGGCAATGGGCATCACGATCGCCACGAACTTGTCCACCACGCTGCGGCCGGCGAGCGTCATCCACACCGCCATGCACACCAGCACATTGCACATCACCCCGCGGAAGAATGCGGTCCAGAACGGCAGCGAGGATTTCGCGGCCGCGATCTGCAAGTACGTTCTGCCGATTGCGCCGCCGTTCATGTCGGTGTGCCCGGACAGGAAAACGATCGCCGCCAGCCCCGCAGCGCCGACGAAGTTGGTCGCGCAAACGATGACCCAGTTATAGAGCACGTCGCCGGTCTTCAGGCAGCCATGCGCCCATCCCATCGCCAGCAAATTGTTGCCGGTGAAAAGCTCCGCGCCCGCCACTACGACGAGAAGCAGCCCAAGCGAGAACACGGCGCCGCCGAGTACCCGTGAAGCAGCGAATCCCAAAGTGGAATCGCTGACGACGATCACATAGAACAGCGATCCCAGCCCGATGAAGGCGCCGGCCAGGATTCCGAGCATAACCAGGGAGAGCAGCGGTGTGTTCGCCTTGGCGACACAAACGCCTTCGACCCGCTCGGCGATTTCCCTCGGCGAGTAGGCGTCGAACCCGCTGTTCGGCTCCATCGGTCGAGTATCGCCTGCGCTCGCTCTTGCTTCGCGCTCAGCCGTGCAGCGCCTGGTACTTGGCCATCAGCTCTTCGGGGGTCTCGCGGAACTCCGGGTTCGGCACGATGCAGTCGGCCGGGCAGACGAGCTTGCATTGCGGCTCGTCCTCGGCGCCGACGCACTCGGTGCACTTCATGGGATCGATCACGTACATCGGGTCGCCGGCGCTGATTGCCTCGTTGGGGCAGACGGGTTTGCACGCGTCGCACGCGGTGCAGTTGTCGTTGATAAGCAGTGCCATGCTGTTCTCCTTACGCCGCCGCGCGCTCGGTCAGCTCGCGCAGCTTGCCGTGTCGGAACGCGCCCCACAGCGCCGCGCCGATCGCTCCCGCGTAGATGGAGTCGGGATGACTCACCGCGGTGACGTTGACCTTCTCGCTGGCCATCTCCTCGCCGATCGCCGCGATCAAACCGGTGTCAAGCGCGAGACCCCCGGTGATCAGCGCGGTCCCCTGAGTGATCCCGGTGACCTTGAGCAGCTTCACGATCCGAGACGCCATCGACAGATGGATGCCCTTGAGTATATCGGCAGTCGCGATGCCGCGCGACACCATGTTGATGACGTCAGTCTCGGCGAGAACGGCACAGATCGAGCTCACCTTCTCCGGGTTCTTGGAGCTCTGCGAAAGCCCGCCGATCTCCTCGATGGCCACGCCGAGATAGCGCGCGATGTTCTCCAGAAACTGCCCCGATCCCGAGGCGCACTGGCTGGTCATCTTGTAGGAGAGCACCTTGCCGCGCTCGTCGACGTAGATAGCCCGGCCGTTGAGCGCTCCAACGTCCACCACCGCGTTCACGCCGGGGTGCAGGAACACTCCGCCTCGGGCGTGCGTGGTCATCGAGTAGAAGTGCCCGGTGGCGAACTTGACGTTCTCGCCCTCTCCGGTGGTCGCGACGTAGTCGATGTCGCCAGCAGCGATGCCGGCGTCGGCGAGAACGCCGTCGTGGCCTTCCTTCGCGAGCTGCATCGGGTCGCGGCGGCGGATGCGTTCGCAGCGCTTGGCGAGCCATTCGTGCCTGCCGCCCTCGGTGCGGAAGAGCGCGCTCTTGACGGCGCCAGAGCCGATGTCGATGCCGATGGTGTGGATCATGGCGTCACTCCATTCCAATCTGTCATCCCGAGAACCCCGGACTCGATCCGGGGGACGAGGGATCTGCTGTTCCAACCCTACGATAAGCAGATCCCTCGCTGCGCCCGGGACGACAGTCCAGGGTGTGCGCTCTCACGTTCTCGCCTCCGCCGTCTTGCCTTCCTCGAGCACGGCGCGCCAGGCGAAGGTCGCTCCGCCGAGCGCCCCGGTGTAGATCGAATCGGGATTGATGTTGAGCGTCAATTCTCCGTAGTTCTCGCGCACGAGGTCCCGCAGCGCCTTGACCGCAGCCTCGTTCTTGGCGACTCCGCCGGTAAAGGTGAATTCGTTGCGGATGCCGCCCGAGCGCGCGAGGATCGACATTGCCCGCAGCACGATGGCGCGATGCAGTCCTGCCATGATGTCCTCGCGCTTGTCGCCCAGCGCGAGGCGGTCGCGCAGCTCGGCACCCGCGAACACCGTGCAGGTCGAGTTGATGCGTATGGTCTTGGTCGACTTCATCGCCAGTGGCCCGAGTTCCTGCAGGCCCATGTTCATCTCGTCGGCGATGTAGCCCAGATAGCGTCCGCAGCCGGCGGCGCAGCGGTCGTTCATCTGGAAGCTCTCGACGATCCCGTTCTTGTCGACCTGGATCGCCTTGGTGTCCTGGCCACCGATGTCGAGCACGGTCGCGGTAGCCGGATACATCACGTGCGCGCCGAGGCCGTGGCAAAGGATCTCCGAGCGGATGTGCTCCTTGGAGAATGGCAGCCGCGCCCGGCCGTAGCCGGTACCGACGATGTAGGTCTCCTCCAGCGACGTATCGAGGATATCCTTGATCGGCGCTTCGACCCTTTCCCTGCGGCTGGCCGTGTTGGGCAGCGCGCGGAACGTGCGCTCCAGCGCGGCAAGAAGGTGCGGCCTGATCGCGTCGCCGTAGATGCGGTTCTCGACCTCGATGATCGAGCGGTCGAACACGTTCAAGAGGAAGTCGTAGCGGATGCCGGACTCCTTGGCGACCGCCTCGCCGATCGCGAGGTACTGGCTGCCGGCGATGTCGCGGAAGAAGTCGGACTTGCGCTTGGCGCCCGGCGCGAACAACGCCTGCGCCCCTGCAGTGAGCCGCTTGAACACTTCGCCCAGCGCTTCGCCGACCGCCTTGGTGCTGTCTCCGAATCTTGCGGTACCGACGTTGCGCTGGCAGGTGGCCTCGAGGTCGGAGAGTTGCTCCAGGTACTGCTCGAGGCGGAAGTCCCGCTCGAGCTGGTCGATGAACGCGTCGAGCTCGCCATTGAGCGCCGCGGAGCTCGCGAGCGCCTGACGGAAGAGATAGAAGCGGGCGTTGAGCAGCGCCTCCTGCTTGGCGATCGTCGCCGCGGTGTCGTAGTTCGAGCGCGAGTTGGTGATGCCGCGGCCGAGCACGGTGCGGCTCTCGTCGATCACCACCGCCTTGGTAGTCGTCGAGCCCAGATCGATGCCGATGAAGCAGCGCATGGCGCCTCCTTCAATGCGCAGTGGCCGCTGCTGCAGAGCGCTTCTGCTTGATCATCTGGAAGTAGCTCTCCAGCCGGTTCTTGACGTTGGCCGCCGAGAAGTAGCGGGGATCGACGAGATCGGTCTCGATGAACGCCGCCGGCTTGCCAGTGCGCCGCTCGACCTCGCGCAGGATCAGAAGCTGTCCGGCCGAGAAGCTGTTGCAGCTCTTGATCGAGTTGATCAGCAGCCCGTCGGCCTGGTACTCGTCGAGGTACTTGCAGATCATGTCGATGCGAGAGGGCAGGTTCAAGTTGGTGTAGCAACCGAGGCAATACTCGGCCAGCGACTCGATCGGACGGTCGGGATTGTGGCGGAAGCCGAAGTCGTAGACGCCGCCCACCTTGGCGTAGGTCGAGGTGACGACGACCGCTCCCTCGTCGTAGAACATCTTCCAGAAGTCGCGGAAGCTGGTCCAGTTGGGGGGGCCTTCGACGACGAGGCGATAATTCTCCTGGGTCATTTCGCCGTCGGGCGTGATCGGGCCCTTGCCTTCGCGCACGCGTTGGTCGATCTCGCCGCGCAGCACGCGGTAGTACTCGGTCGCCTCGGGCGTGCCGCGGAAAGCCGTGAATATCGGGCCGATGTAGTAGACCGCGCCGAAGTAGCCGTCGATGGGCGAGGGACGGTTCTTGGCCGACTGAAGCACGGCGACAAGATCCTCCTCGGCCTTCACCGACTCCTTCATGTACTGGCGCAGCCGGTCGATGTCGAACTTGACTCCCGAGATGCGCTCGAGCGTCGGGATCACCGTGTCCTTGAGCTGCTTGACCACGTAGTCGCGCATGTTTGGAGCGATCTTGCCTTCGCCTTGATACGGCACATGCAGCATCACGCTCTCGCAGCCGTACTTGTGACGGATCAGCTCGAACCACTTCATGAAGGTGAAGCAGCCGGTGTAGGAGAGCAGCAGGATGTCGGGCCTGGGCAACGCCTCGCCGGTGGGCCCGACCTCGCCGCCCAGCATCATCCCCAAGTCGGCCTTGACGTACGTGCACACGTCCTCCGACTGGCCGTCGCGCTCCGCGTCCATGATCATCTTCCCGGACTTCTTCCGGAGCCCGTTCTGCAGCGCGTTGGTCTCCGGGAGGCTGCGCGCGAAATCGAAGCACATCAGCAGCTCGTTGAGGTTCCCCGGAACGAAAGTGGCGGCGATCTTGCGCCCCTGCTCGCGGGCCGTGGCGAGCTCGTGATAGTTGCGGTTGATCATCTCCTTCTGCAGCCACATCGCGTCCTCTTTCTGGACCTGCGGCTTCTTGGTGCTGGCGGGCATTGCGGCCGTGGTAGTCATCTGTTCGGCTCTCCTACGTCATTCCCGCGAAAGCGGGAATCCAGTGTCTTGCGGGGAACGCCGCTGGGTCCCCGCTTTTGCGGGGACGACGATCAGGCATCCGATCGTCATCACGCAGCGCTCCAGAGCTTGATCGAATCGGCAAAAGTTCCTGCCTGTTCGCGGATCGGCGCCATCTGTCCGGTGTTCTCGGCGTACTTGAACGCGGTGTAGGGCACCTTGTGCTTGCCGAGCACGTCCTGGAGCATAGGCCGCTCGAGCAGCGCGGGGTCGCAGAACGAGGGCGCCGCGAAGATCACTCCTTCGGCGCCGTTGGTCTTGACCTGCTTCAGGAGGAACACGCCCTTGTCCTCCCTCTTGACGTCGTACTTGGCCGGAGTCGACGCCGAGCGGTGGAGAAACGCCTTGGACAGCTCATCGAGCGGATCGCCGTTATCGGGCACATCGTCGAGCAGCCATCGCGTCACCAGCATGAAGTCGTCGTCGACGATGTAGCAGCCGGCCATTTCGATCGATTTGATCAGTCCCAACGGGGGTTGCTCGCAGAACGCGCCGGTGAGCACGATGCGGGCGTTGTCGCGCTTGGGCCGCGGCATGGCCTCGGCGGCGGCGATGTATTCGCGGATGAGCTTCGTGTGCTCCTCCGGCGGCAGCACCATGCCGGCGCGCAGCACCAGATAGACTTCCGACGTCGGCGCCTGCCAGGGCTTTTCCGCTCGGTAGCGATAGAGCTCCCGCACCGCGCGGCGGTTGTCGTTGTAGACGCGGATCGAAGCGTTCAACTCGGCGTCGGTGATCGGCGCACCTCGCAGCTTGCCCAGGTCATCACGAAGGCCTTCGAGCTCGTGGATGTAGAACGTGCCGCCGATCGCGTCCTCGTAGTTCTGCGGGACGTCGAAATAGCGCACGTACTTGTCCTTGAACAGGATCTGCCACATGCCCGAGAGGTTGCGGATCACGTCGCAGATCGAGGGGAACAGCACGCCGTCGAGGCAGTCGAGGCGGCCGGTGAGTCCCAGCTCGATGGTCGAGCGGGGAATGCGGCAGATGTAGCTCTGGTAGTACGCGTCGCCCTGGATCACCTCGATCTGGTCGCCCCCTCCGAGAATGCCCACGGAGAGCAT
>Ga0187778_10001861_pt1 | contig 14551 bp, 14 predicted proteins | sample 1015_Q2_SP5_20_M_FD_132418 | JGI IMG/M metagenome (GOLD analysis project Ga0187778, IMG submission 132418) | Tropical peat soil microbial communities from peatlands in Department of Meta, Colombia - 1015_Q2_SP5_20_MG | ecosystem: Environmental > Terrestrial > Soil > Wetlands > Peat | place... | reverse complement strand
GTTTCCACTTTGCTGTCGCAAATTTACATGCACTTCAGCCCCTAAAGCGCCGATATTGCGCGCTCCGAACAGCGCGGCGCATCGGTGACGCCCGATTCAAAATGCTTCACTTCATACGAGAATTTCTTCCCATCCTGAGCGCCATCGTTATTGGCTTCGCTTGTGGGTACGCTATTCGCGATTGGATGTCGCGCCGACGCCGCGCTGCCGAGCGAGAAAAATTCTACAAAAGACATCGGGAAGCTCGTCCGCAGGTTGATTGAGGATGACGGTCTGCTTTGTCGCGGCAGACATCAGCCTCCTTTGGTTGCATCCGTTTTTCCTTGGTATTCGAGCCCCATTGTTTGAAAGGACGCGGATATTGAGAGCGGCAAATCAAGTTTCTGCGCACTTGCTGGATCGTTCTCTTTAATGCAAGCCGGCCACGCCCGCACCTCAGACAATCTATAAAAGTCGAAAGGGATCCATAAACTTCCAACAACTGCTCCAAACAGGATTGCCAACAAGACCCAGATTTCCGTCGTTCTCATTTTCCTCTGGGCTCGGGGCGAACCTAGAGGCGCTAGAAAGCCGCCGCCAGGGCGGGCTGCCTGCTCCCAGCGCCGCCTGTGACGAGCTACTGCCTGTGACGCCGCGCGACTACGATCTAGTTAAAATCATGCGGTTTCGACGGTAGGAGCGTATCATGATGCCACCAGTCACCGGACCCATCGAACGAGAGGTCATCGGATGATTCCATGCGTGATTTCAAGGTCGTAAGCGAGTTGAGCGCGAAGTCCCGGCGATCGTTCGCCGCTACTGGCGATGGCTCAATACGTAAGCGCGTTTGGGGATGATGGGCACCGGGAAGCGGCGGGTGTGATGGACACGGAAGCCGTGCGCGCGCAAGATCGTGCGCTGCACGCGGTCGTAAAAACCTAGGGTAAACCTCCATGAGCCTCTTTGAACACATTTCATCCCTGGCGACTTTCATATCCCTCTTCGTGCTAGGGCCGGGGTTCGGACGCGCAATTATGCTGTGGTGGGATAAGCGTAAGGAGCGATCATTGCCCGCTCAGCATATTGCGTTTGCGGTTAGCACCATGATCGCCCTCACATTTCTTCTGGTGATCTATGGCTTGTTTTGGAAGGCAAGCCCCAGGGCGGTGGTGTGGTTCGCATGGATGGATAATGGAATTCCGACCGAGGTGACCGGCTCGATTGTAACCTATGTTCACGAGCCCCTGCACGTGGAAGTATCTAAATGAGCTATTAGCGGGCACTCGCGACGAGCGTGTCACCGTTCAACTCGAGCGGTACTCAAGTTTTGACCCGGACCGATGGTGGGAAACTCGCGACGGCATCCGGACAGAAATCGTCGAATTCCAGAAGCTCGTGCTCGATCGTTCTGCACCCGATATCATTTCTTACATCGAGTTTCGAAAGCGCAGAAGCAGCGAGCGCCAACGTAATCAATCTCATAACCTGATAGCGGCGACCGTCTGGCCGCTCATTACGGCCCCCCGCTCAATTTTTGAGTAGCAGCTCCGGCAACTTGGCGAAGTTGGCCGGGATCCGCCGCGCCTCGTCCTTGCTGAGCGGCTTGGCGGACGAGCGGCGGCGGCGCGCTTCTGTTGAAATCACTTCAGTCCATGTCTTTTGTAGAATTTTTCTCGTTAGCGGCGATCTGTGACCGTCATCACACGTCGGTCGAAACTTACTGGTAACCGCGCGCAACTTTTTAGATCGGATGCCAACGACGGGCTGGACTGCTCTTCGACGGACCACGGCGGCGGGAAGCGGCGACCCTGCATCAAGCCGCCGAGCTGTGCACGAGCCCGACGAGCGCGCCGCGGATCGCGTCATCAACGTCGGCGTCACCGAAGCGGCCGCGCTGCTGCAGGCGGGCAGCGAGGCGCTGAAGAAACGTCTCGCGTTTCTCGATCGACAACTTGCCGGCGGCGGTCACGACAGTGGCAAGCTGGTCGTCGGACAAGCCGAACCAGGCGCTCATGGATCAAGCCTTTCCGCGCCGGGCGGCCGGGGCGTCAACGAGGAAATCACGCACGCCGCGATCGAGCGACACGACGCAAGGCTCCTTGCCGTGAAAGCGTAGAGCCGCCAAAGCCTCGATCAGATCGCCGGCTCGCATGTCGTCCGTCAATTCCTTGAGGTAAACCGCATGGGTGGCGTCGGCCGTGTGCCCCATTGGCGAAGCTGTCGAGAGAATTCGCGAATCACGAGGTTTGGAACTGGAGCAGGCACCCGGCGGGCGCGAGCTGTCAAGAAAACTTGCCGCCGGCGTTGATAAGGGCTCGCCGGCGCGTTCTTTTCTGCTCGCGTTAGTGCCGGCCAGCCCCGAAAAACGCACCAGCCGCGGCTGCGTGCCCCGCTGTGTACCCTGTTGCCTTTCGGAATTGTTGGCCGATCGGCGGACGTGACATAAGTGTTTGAAAGTGTTGGTGACCCCGGCAGGATTCGAACCTGCGACCTTCAGCTTAGAAGGCTGTTGCTCTATCCCCTGAGCTACGGGGCCGTTGGCGGTGCCGACTTTATATAGAATGCGACTGCGAAACGCGCGGTAAATGTGCCGGCTCCCCGCCGCGGACGGCCCAATGGGCGCCGGGGCGACCGTATCGTCGCGCGGCATCGGTGCTTTCCCCACATTCCGGATTTCACTATTGTCCGCGTGGTTTAGGGGCGGTCGTGGCGACGGCGGCGAAATGGGTAGGGGTCCGCCCCGATCATCGTTACAAGTGCGAGCGGCATGAGCACGACGAGCGGCTGGACATCGCGGTCCTACTGGCCCGCAAAGGGCTTTGCGGCGCTGTTCGACTACGCCGCTGGATCGAACCGACGCGCGGCGGCTGTGCTCGTGCTCGTGTCGCTGATCGCCTTTCTGCCGGGGTTTTTCCAAATCCCACCGGTCGATCGCGACGAGGCCTATTTCGCGCAAGCGACCAAGCAGATGATCGAAACCGGCGACTATGTCGATATCCGCTATCAGAACGACGTGCGTTACCGCAAACCGGTCGGGATCTATTGGCTGCAGGCGACCGTGGTGAATGCCGCAACTGCGCTCGGGATGCCCGACGCGCTCACGACCATCTGGCTCTATCGCGTGCCGTCCTTGATCGGAGCGGTCGGCGCGGTGCTGGCGACCTATTGGTGCGCGCTCGCCTTTGTCAGCCGGCGCGGCGCGGTGCTTGCCGCGCTCATGATGATGTCGTCGTCGATACTCGGCGTAGAAGCTCGGTTGGCCAAGACCGATGCGGTTCTGCTTTTCACGACTGTCGTCGCTATGGCGGTCTTGGCGCGCGCCTATCTCGGACCGCGCCGCGGCGATCCGGAGCCCGGACTGGGCCAGCTTGCGATGTTCTGGACGGCGATCGCCTTCGGCATTCTCATCAAAGGACCGCTCATCGTGATGGTAGTCGGACTGGCCGCGGCGGCGCTGTCCATCCTTGACCGGTCGGCGCGCTGGCTCTTGGCGTTACGGCCGCTACCGGGCATTGCCTGGCTTTGCTTGCTCGTGTTGCCGTGGTTCATCGCCATTTACGCGCGCGTCGGCAGCCAATTCCTGGTCGCCTCGGTCGGCGAGGACATGTTCGCCAAAGTCGCAAATTCGCGGGAAGCGCATGGCGCGCCGCCCGGCACTTACGTGCTTTTGTTCTTCGCGACGTTCTTTCCCGCCTCGATCTTGGCGGGGCTGGCGGCGCCGGCCGTCTGGGCGGTCCGGCGCGAAGCGGCCGCGCGTTTCCTCCTAGCCTGGCTGGTGCCGTCCTGGCTCGTCTTCGAAGCAGTCGTCACCAAGCTTCCGCACTACGTGTTGCCGCTTTACCCGGCCATCGCCATTCTCATCGCCGGCGCCGTGGAGACGCGAGTCTTGTCGCATCGACCGTGGCTCATTCGCGGCGCGATGTGGTGGTTTTTGGTCCCAATCATCGTCAGCATCATTGTGGTGGGCGCGGCGATCGTTATTGAACGCGATCTCGTGCTGTTGGCGTGGCCGTTTTTCGCCGGCGCCGTGGTTTGCGGCTTGTTTGCCTGGCAGTTGTACGACGCCGAAGGCGCCGAACGCGCTTTCATGCGAGCGGCCGAAGGCGCCGTGCTGATGGCAATCGCTATTTATGCAGTGGTCGTGCCTTCGCTCGAGCCGGTCTTTCCCAGCGTCGCGCTTGCCGAAGTACTGCGCCACGCCAACTGTCAAAATCCGGTCGCCGCCAGCGTGGGCTATGAGGCGCCGAGCCTCGTGTTTCTCGCTGGCACCAACACGCATTTCACCGACGCCGCCGGCGCCGCTGATTTTCTGCTCAAAGGCTCCTGCCGCTTTGCTTTCGTCGAAGCGCGACAACAGCGCGCCTTCGCGCTGCGTGCCGAGTCGATCGGATTGCGATACGGCCGCGGCCCGGTCGTCGAGGGCTACGATATCAGTATCGGCAAGCCGATCGCCATGGCGGTATTCGAATCGGCGGGCGCGCCGTGAACGCACCGAATGCACATTCAGGAAAGATAAATTCGACGCCGGCCGCGAAAGCCGCGCGATCCGCCTCATTGGCGGGGCGGCTTACGCGAAATGCAGCACGGAATTTCGAACAAGCACTCCGCGCTCTGGCGCGGCCGCCGCGGGCAAGTTACGCGCCGCTGCCGCCATCCGCCATCGCCGCGGTCATCGGCACGCTCGTTGTCATTGTGGCTTCGATGGTTCTCTTCGACGCGACTGCGAGCGCGTGGGCGCGTCATGAGCCGAATTGGTTTCGTGACCTGTTCGAGCGCATTACCGATTTCGGTTTGTCCGGGTGGTTTCTGTTTCCACTTGGATTTGTTTTACTGGTTCTGGCGGTGCTGATTTCGTCCCAGTCGACACGACTAACGCAAGGAGTGCTTGCCGCGCTCGCCGCGCGCTTCGGCTTTGTGTTCCTGGCGATCGGGGTTCCCGGACTATTCGTTACCATCGTCAAGCGCTTGATCGGCCGCGCGCGTCCCTATGTCGGCGGCCACGACGATCCGTTCGCCTATGTCCCGTTCATCTGGCGGCCCGAATATGCCAGCATGCCGTCCGGTCATGCGACAACGTCGGTCGCCGCCGCTATTGCGATCGGCGCGATCTGGCCGCGCACGCGCATTGCCATGTGGCTCTATGCGGCAGCGATCATGATCAGCCGCGTGGCGGTGCTGGCGCATCACGTCAGTGACGTCATCGCAGGAGCGCTGGTCGCGGCGGTGGGCGCTTACTTGATCCGGCGGTGGTTTGCCGCGCGACATTTAGTGTTTCACCCAGGGGATTTGCGCGCGTCTGCCGGGCCCTCGTTGCCAAGGATCAGGTCGGCGCTGCGCGAGGCGATTGCTGCGGCTAGCCTAAAAGATTGAATCCAATTGTTTTTCCGGCCGATTGAACCCGGCGCAGATGGGCTTTAGAAGCTTGCGGCATGTCGCACGAGAATGGGCGCGAAGCTCCCGCAGTCTCCGTCGTCGTGCCGGTGAAAAATGAAGCCGGCAATATCGCGCCGTTGGTCGCGGAAATCGCCACCGCCTTGCAGGACCGCGCGTTCGAGGTCGTCTACGTCAACGACGGCTCGGGCGATGCGACCGAGCAGGAACTGCGGGGGCTTATGGCTGAACGCCCTTGGCTACGGCAAATCCGTCATGCGCAATCGTGCGGTCAGTCGGCCGCCATAAGAACCGGGGTCGCCGTGGCGCGGGCCGGCTTGGTGGTGACGATCGATGGTGACGGTCAGAATGATCCAGCCTTTATCCCGGCCTTGATTGCGGCGTTCAACGCCGGCGCGCCGCGCATCGGACTAATTGCCGGCCAGCGGGCCGCCCGCAAGGCGACCGGATTTAAGAAACTGCAATCGCGCGTCGCCAATGGCATACGCAGCGCAGTGCTTAAGGACGGCACCCGCGACACCGGCTGCGGGCTGAAGGCCTTTCGCCGCGACTTATTTCTATCGTTGCCGTATTTCGACGGGCTGCACCGGTTTCTGCCGGCGCTGGTCCGCCGCGAAGGCTTCGACGTGGGCTATATCGAGGTCTTCGATCGGCCGCGCCGGCACGGCACCTCGAACTACGGCTTTTGGGATCGGCTATGGATCGGGATGGTCGATCTGTTCGGCGTGTGGTGGCTTATCCGCCGGAAGAAACGTGTTCCCCAATCCGTGGAGGTCACGCTTGCTCATTGAGATGTCTCACGCGATAGGCGCCTATTTGACCGACGTCTTCATCACGAGGATCGACGGGTGGGTGGTGCTCGGCCTGATCGCCCAGGGCCTCTTCACCATGCGATTCCTGGTGCAATGGATTGCATCCGAACGCGCCGGCCACAGCGTGATTCCGCTGGCGTTCTGGATCTTCTCGATCGGCGGCGGAATTTTACTCTTGGTCTACGCTCTGTACCGCAAGGATGCGGTCTTCATCGCCGGCCAGGCATTCGGCGTGTTTGTCTATTTGCGGAATCTTTATTTCGTCCTGCGCGATCGCAAAGCCAGAACTTCGCCGGCGTGACCCGACACAACGCCGGACAACGAAAAGTGCGGGGTCTGGGGCGCAATCGTTTCAAGTTGAATCGATTGCGATTCTAGATGTTTGATGGAGCATTTTTGGGAAAACCGTTTCCATCCCGGATCACGTCCGGGACGGGCTTTCTCCGGATCACGCCCTATGCTCGCGCCGCCGCGGCAAGCGCCGCGAAGCCGCGTTCGAGATCCGCGATTAAATCCTCGACCGCCTCGAGACCGATATGGAAGCGCACCGTCGGCCCGCCAGGCTGCCAGCGCGTCGCGGTGCGCAGCGGTGCGCAATCGAATGGAATCGCGAGGCTCTCATAGCCGCCCCACGATGCGCCGATGCCGAACAATTCGAGCGTGTCCAGAAAGGCGAAATAGGCCTTTTGCGGCACCGGCCTCAGCACCATGCTGAACAGGCCCGAGGCGCCCGTGAAATCGCGCTTCCAGATGGCGTGGCCGGGATGACTTGGCAGGGCCGGATGCAACAGGCGTAGCACTTCCGGCCGCGCTTCGAGCCAGCGCGCGATTGTAAGCGCTGATTGGTAATGGCGTTCCAGCCGCACCGCCAATGTGCGTAACCCGCGCAATCCCAGGTAGGTGTCATCGGGCCCTTCGCATTGGCCGGTATACCGGACGGTGTTTCTGAGGCTTGCGATACTTGCCGCGTTCGCCGATATGGCGCCGAGCATGACGTCGGAATGTCCGCCGATATATTTGGTGCCGGCTTGGATCGCCAAATCGACCCCGTGTTCGAGCGGTCGAAAATAAAGCGGCGTCGCCCAAGTGTTGTCCATCAGCACCATTGCGCCTTTGTCGCGCGCTGCCTTGGCGATGGCGGCTGTGTCCTGCATTTCGAAACTGAGCGATCCCGGCGACTCCAAATAGACGAGACGCGTCTTGGGACGGATCAGTTCGCCAATCGACGCGCCGAGAAGAGGGTCGTAATAGGTGACGGTGACGCCAAGCCGGTTCAGAATTTGATCGCAAAAAATGCGGGTCGGTCCGTAAGCGCTGTCCGTCACAAGAACATTGTCGCCGGCATGCACGACGGCCAGGAAGGCCGACGAGATCGCCGCCAGGCCCGAAGGCAAGAGCGCCACTCCGGCGCATTGCGGTCCTTCGAGTTCCTGCAAGGCAAGCTCAAGGGCTTCCGTCGTCGGCGTGCCGCGCCGCCCGTACTGGTAGCGTGAACGATGGGCGAGAAAATCCTCGGCGCTTGGGTAAAGGACAGTCGAAGCATGGTAGACGGGAGGATTGACGAAGCCATGATTGGATTTTGGATCCCGGCCGGCGGTCACGACTTTCGTGTCCGCTCGCCGGCTCCGAGAACTCTCGCCTTTGCCTTTATCGTTCATTCCGATCTCTCGCGTGGTTGGACGCGCTAGTGCGCTTTGCGGGTCCGCTCATCGCCATAGTCGGCTTGCCTGGCCTATTTCCAGGGCAATATCAACTCCAGTCAACCCCTTGACCTCAAAGTGCGATCGTTCTCAGATGCTTGCGGTTTGGGAAACGAGCCGCGCGCAACCTTTCACCCGCTTGGCGCGCCTTCCTCTCTTGAAAGGGGCTGATCATGAAACGTTTGGCTACGGCATTCGCCATCGCAACCTTGCTTACGCTCGGCTCGCAGGCGGCATTTTCGCAGACGCTGAAGACGGTTCAAGATCGCGGCGAACTCGTTTGCGGGGCGAACGGCACGCTTGCCGGCTTCGGCATGCCCGATCCAAACGGCAACTGGGTTGGATTCGATGTCGATTTTTGCCGCGCGATCGCCGCCGCAATTTTCAACGACCCGACCAAGGTAAAGTTCGTACCGCTTACTCCCGGTAACCGGTTTACCGCCCTGCAGTCGGGCGAAATCGACGTATTGTCACGCAACACGACCTGGACGATGTCGCGCGACACAACGCTGGGCATCGATTTTGCCGCAGTCACTTTTTACGACGGGCAGGGTTTCATGGTGCACAAGTCGTTGAAAGTGAATTCCGCGCTCGAGCTCAACGATGCTTCGGTCTGCGTGCAGCAGGGAACCACGACCGAACTCAACCTTGCTGACTATTTCCGCTCCAATAACATGTCGCTGAAGACGGTAACCTTCGCGACGGCGGATGAGGCGGTGAAGGCCTATGACAGCGGTCGCTGCGACTCTTACACCACGGATTCATCCGGCCTCTACGGCGAACGGTTGCGGCTGAGCGACCCGGACGCCAATATCGTTTTGCCGGAAATCATTTCCAAGGAGCCGCTTTCGCCGGCGGTTCGCCAAGGCGATGACAGTTGGGAAGATCTCGTGCGCTGGACCCATGAAGCGATGGTCGATGCCGAAGAGCTCGGCGTCAATCAGCGTAATGTCGACGATATGCTGAAATCCAGCGCTCCCGACATCCGGCGCCTGCTTGGCGTCGAAGACCAATTCGGTCAATCGCTCGGGCTGACCAACGATTGGGCCTATCGTATCGTCAAGGCGGTTGGGAACTATGGCGAAAGCTTTGAGCGTAATGTGGGTCAAGGCTCGCCGCTGAAGATCGCGCGTGGCCTCAACGCACTGTGGACCAAGGGCGGCCTGCAATACGGGCTGCCGATTCGCTAAGCCGCGCTCGCAATCGGCCGGCTCGCGGTCGCGATGGTCGAAATAGCGCAACCCGCACCTCCCGGCAGGCGGCAGTGGGGAAATTTTGCGCTTCAGGCGGCGCTCCTCATCGTTGTCGGCGGTCTTGCCTATGGCGCCTTTGTCAACGCCGCTTACAATCTCCAAAAAGCGAATATCGCATCCGGCTTCCGCTTCTGGAACAACACGGCCGGTTTCGACATCAGCCAGACGCTGATCGCCTATTCGCCGAGCACGTCGACTTTCGGCCAGGCGTTCTGGGTCGGCCTTCTCAACACGCTGCTCGTCGCCTCGCTCGGCATTGTGCTGGCGACCGTGCTCGGTTTTACCATCGGCATTGCGCGATTGTCGCGCAATTGGCTGGTGGCGAGGCTTGCCGGCGGCTATGTCGAATTGATCCGCAATATTCCGCTCTTGCTACAAATTCTGTTCTGGTACAACGCCGTCTTGAAGGCACTGCCCGAACTGCGCAGCAGTATTTCGCTCCCAGGTGGAGCGTTCCTTAACAATCGCGGATTGTTCCTGCCGCGGCCTCAGTTCGGCGATGGGTTCGGCGATGTGCTTGTTGCGTTTCTCGTTGGGGCGGCTGCAACGGCCGCATTGCGCGCCTTTGCTCGCCGCCGCCAGGATTTGACGGGCGCACCGCCTCACACATTGCCTTATGCGCTCGCCCTGATGGTCGCTTCGCCGCTGTTGGTGTTTTTTCTTGCCGGCAAACCGCTGACATTCAGTTTTCCGGAAATGGGCCGCTTCAATATTTTAGGCGGAACCGAAATCCTGCCGGAATTTGCTGCGCTTTTGCTTGCTCTTACCATCTACACGGCAGCTTTCATCGCCGAGGTTGTGCGCGCCGGCCTGCTTGCCGTGCCGAATGGCCAAACCGAAGCCGCGCAGGCGCTCGGATTGCGGTCTGGCAGCACGCTTCGGCTGGTCGTGGTTCCGCAGGCAATGCGCGTGATCGTGCCGCCGCTCACAAGCCAGTACCTGAATCTGATCAAAAACTCCTCACTCGCCGTCGCGATCGGCTATCCCGATCTTGTGCAAGTTTTTGCTGGCAGCGTTCTCAATATTACCGGGCAGGCCGTCGAGGTGATCGGCATCACGATGGCGGTCTATCTTTGCATCAGTCTTGTCACGTCGCTCCTTATGAATCTTTACGGGCGTACCGTGAGCATCGTGGAGCGCTGAAAAGGAATGGCAGCGGCGAATAGAATTTATCTGCGGGAGGCGCCGGCCGAGCTATTGCCGGCGCCGACCATGCGCGCCGGCGTTTTCGGGTGGCTGCGGACCAATTTGTTTTCTTCGCCGCTCAACGTTGCGCTGACGGTGATCAGTGTCGCCGCCATCGTGTGGGTCGTGCCGCCGTTACTGCGCTTTTTCTTCTTCGACGCCGTTTGGTCGGGCGTCGATCGTCAAGCCTGCCTGGCGTCTCCGCAACATCCGGAAGTGGGCGCCTGCTGGGCCTTCATTCGGGTGTGGTCGTCCTATTTCGTCTACGGCTTTTACCCTGCGGGCCAGCGCTGGCGCGTGGACTTGTTCTTTTTTGCGCTCGCATTCGGCATCGGCTGGGTGGCCTGGCTCGGGGCGCCGCGCCGCGACCTTGGCGCGGCCTACTTGTTCATCGTCCTACCGATCCTTTCTTATTTTCTGCTCAGCGGCGCGCCGCTTGTGGGTCTCGTGTCCGTTCCGACGACGCAATGGGGCGGCATTCTCGTTACGATCGTGGTCGCTACGGTGGGCATTGCCGCTTCATTGCCCCTCGGCATTTTGCTGGCGCTCGGGCGGCGGTCCGCAATGCCGGCGGTGAGAGTTTTATCGGTTATCTTCATCGAATTTGTCCGCGGCGTGCCCTTGATCACCGTTCTGTTCATGGCAAGCGTTATGTTGCCATTATTTGTCCCGGACCGCTTCGCGCCGGACAAGCTTGTGCGCGCGCTAATCGGCGTGGCGCTGTTCGCGTCCGCTTATATGGCGGAAGTCGTGCGGGGCGGACTTCTGTCAATTCCGCGGGGGCAATATGAAGCTGCAGCGGCGTTGGGCTTGCCGTATTGGCGCGCGATGGGTCTCGTCATTCTGCCGCAGGCGCTGCAAGTGACGCTGCCGAATATCGTGAATACCTTTATTGGGCTGTTCAAGGATACGACGCTTGTGTTCATCGTCGGCATTTTCGATTTTTTGCGAACCATCGAGGCCGCTCGGGGCGATCCCCATTGGATCACGCCGGTGACCAGCGTCACCGGCTATGCTTTCGCCGCTCTGTTTTATTTTGTCTGCTGCTACGGCATGTCGCGCTACGCCCGCAACGTCGAAGCGCGGCTTGCGCGCGCCCACCGACGGTAAAAGACGCGGCCATGACGCTTCCAACGAAAAACGCGGATGTTGAGCCGGGCAAGTGGGCGGTCGAAATCATCGCTCTAAACAAATGGTACGGCGAATTTCACGTGCTGCGCGACATCAACCTCACCGTGGCCCGCGGCGAGCGCATCGTCATTTGCGGCCCGTCGGGTGGGGGCAAATCCACCATGCTTCGCTGCATCAATCGGCTGGAAGATTGGCAGCGCGGGCGCGTCATCGTCGACGGCAAGGAGTTGACCGACGATCCCCGACAAATCGTCGCCGTGCGCCGCAACGTTGGGATGGTCTTTCAGCAATTCAACCTATTTCCGCATCTGACGGTTCTTGAGAACTGCACCTTGGCGCCGATCTGGGTACGCCACATGCCCAAGAAAGAGGCCGAGGAGCTAGCGATGCGTTACCTCATGCGCGTCAAGATTCCGGATCAGGCCATGAAATATCCGGCGCGGCTTTCCGGTGGGCAGCAGCAACGCGTCGCCATCGCGCGCGCGCTTTGCATGAACCCGAATATCATGCTGTTCGATGAACCGACCTCGGCGCTCGATCCCGAAATGGTGAAAGAGGTGCTCGACACTATGGTAGAACTTGCGGGCGACGGCATCACGATGCTCGTTGTCACTCACGAAATGGGATTCGCACGGCAGGTCGCGGACCGGATGATCTTCATGGCGGACGGGCAGATCGTCGAAATTAACGAACCGAAGGCCTTTTTCGAGCATCCGCTGCACGAACGCACGCGGCTCTTTTTGCAACAAGTCTTGCATTGAATGAGCCAGGAACGCGGGAAAGCGTGCTGCGTCTGAATGAGGCCGTTGCAAGGATTACGTCTCTGTAATCTTTTAATTTACATTTCGAAACTTTAACTTGCGCGCTCGCGCGCTCCGCCATTTATTTCCGTCAGGGTCAAAACCAAAACGGAATCCAAGGAGCAATCCATGATTAAGCCAGTGATCGCCGTGACAGCGCTTGCTGCGCTCGCCGGCTCGTCGTTTGCCTACGCGCAATTTGGCGGTGGCGGGGATCGGGCCTTTGGCGAGGGCGGACAGCGCATCGAACAGCGGCATCGCTTGAGCCCGGCCGATGTTTCCGCTTTTGCCGATGCGCGTATTGCCGCACTCAAAGCAGGCCTCGAATTGAACGCGGATCAGGCGAAAAACTGGCCGCCGTTCGAGCAAAGCGTTCGCGATCTCGTCCAGTTGCGCATCGACCGCATTAAGGCGTGGCAGAACGACGATCAAAGAGAGCAGATGTCACCCTTCGATCGATTATCGCGGCGGGCCGATAACATGGCCAAGACGAGCGCTGCGCTTAAGAAGATCGCCGAAGCCGGCGCGCCGCTCTACCAGAGCCTAAACGACGAGCAGAAAAACCGTTTCGTGATGCTCGCCCGCATGCTGCGCCCCCACCATCACATGCAAAGGTTCGGCCAGGGCTATGGCCGAGGCTTTGAGGGTTGGCGCCAGCGCAGCCGCATGCAGGACAACAGCGAGGGCCGCTCGCAGCTGTAAAATCGTGCGACGGCGTTGACGTCATCCTGGAATTTTTGTGCGCTCGCTCATCCCTCCCCACCCAGCGGCGGGCGCGAAGGGAAGCCGCAGGACCTCCCCCTGCGGCTTTCCCGTTTTTTGGCTGATGCTGAAATTCTCAAAGGCGAGGGAAGGGCCACTCACCGCATGAGCGGTCCGTTTGCCTTCTTCCAGGCATCGATACCGCCTGCGATGTGGCAGGCGCTTTTGATCCCGGCGTCCTGTGCCGCCTGCACCGCCATGGCCGAACGCTCGCCGAAGGCGCAATAGAACACGATACGTTTCCTGGATGCCACCGCCAATTCGTGAAGAATGCCGCCGGCGCCAATTTCCTCGGGCAGACTGGGATAGGGCATATGCAGGGAGCCGGGGATGACGCCGTGTTTTTCGCGCTCGCTTTTTTCGCGCAGATCGATGAGAGCGATGTCGGATTGTTCGCCCAGCGCGACTGCCTCGGCGGCGGACAAAGCCCAGCCTTTGCGCGCTACTTCCTCTTGATGCAGTCCGACGCGCATGTTCGCCGGCACAGCCACGTCCATCATCTTCGGGTTTGGTAATTTCAAATTGTTCATCAGCTCGACATATTCATCTATCGACTTCACCTTAAGCCGCGGATTGAACAATTTTTCCTCGCCGATGGTGGAGACCGTGTCGCCTTTATAGTCATGCGCGGGAAATACGAACGTGTTTTCGGGAAGCTTCAATAGCTTATTGAAGATCGAGTCATATTGGGCGCGCGGATCGCCGTTCTGAAAGTCGGTGCGGCCGGTGCCGCGGATCAACAGCGTATCGCCTGTGAAGACACGGTCGGGAAGCAGGAACGAATACGAATCGTCGGTGTGGCCGGGCGTGTAAAGCACGTTGAGGCGCATGCCTTCGATCTCGATACGATCGCCTTCTACCACGCGCATCGATACGACGTCGGCATGCGTCTGCTCGCCCATGACGGTGATGCAGTGAGTGCGGTCGCGCAGCGCGCCGAGCCCGGTGATGTGGTCGGCGTGCAGATGGGTGTCGACGGCCTTGACGAGCTTAAGATCGAGCTCGTTGACGAGTTGCAAATAGCGGTCCACCTTTTCCAGAACGGGATCGATGATAAGCGCCTCGCCGCCGGGCCGGCTGGCGAGGAGATAGGTATAGGTCCCGGAGGTGCTGTCGAAGAGCTGACGGAAGATCATGTTCGACTCCCCGTGTGTCCCGCACGATTATACCAAAACGATGAGGAGTACGAACGGCTTCTATGAGTTGATCGCGAAGCCGCCGCCTTCGTCTTGTCCGCTAAGTGCCAGGAAGCGGCGTTCCGGGAATGGACGTGCAAGACCCGTTCAGCCTCTCTTCTTGGGACTAATTACGATCACCGAGCCGCGATCAGCTCCACTGGCAGGCTGGCAAACTGCCTCAGGCTGTTGCTGGGCTTGCGCTGCGGTTCGCCGACGATATCGATGCGCTCAACCCGCGCGGCGAGCGCCGTCATGAGCATCTCGGCCTCGAGGCGCGCCAGCATCTGGCCGACGCACAAATGAATGCCGGCGCCGAAGGCAACGTGACCGGCGGCCCGGCGGTTGACGTCGAAGCGCTCG
>Ga0187778_10001860_pt1 | contig 14552 bp, 14 predicted proteins | sample 1015_Q2_SP5_20_M_FD_132418 | JGI IMG/M metagenome (GOLD analysis project Ga0187778, IMG submission 132418) | Tropical peat soil microbial communities from peatlands in Department of Meta, Colombia - 1015_Q2_SP5_20_MG | ecosystem: Environmental > Terrestrial > Soil > Wetlands > Peat | place... | reverse complement strand
TCGGTCTTCACTTCCTTGCCGCTTGTGCCGCTGTCGAGCGGACACCGCAGCCCGCCCTGCTCGAGGATCGGCAGGACCATTTCGTCGGTCGTCCCCGGATACGTCGTGCTTTCGAGCACGATCAACTGGCTCGGCTGCAAATGCGGCGCAATCGCCTCCGCCGTGCTCTTCACGTAGCTCAAATCCGGTTCGCGCCTCTCGTCGAGCGGCGTGGGGACACAGATCAGCACCGCGTCCATTTCGCGCAGACGCGTGAAATCGGTGGTCGCGTCGAACCGCTTCCCTTTCACGTGCTCGCGGATTCTCTCCGCCGGAATGTGCTGGATGTACGACTGCCCCTTGTTCAGCTTCTCGACCTTGGTCTGATCGAGGTCGAATCCCGTGACGCGCTGCCCGACGTCGGCAAACCGCAGCGCCAGCGGCAGCCCGACGTAGCCGCATCCGATGATGCCGATCTTGATGTCCTTGCCCGCAAAAAATTCCGGAGTCCGCTGCGCAGCCATCCCTGTCCCTTCCTCTTTTTTATCGATTGCAAACCCGCGATTATCCGGGCGCGGTGTTTCTGGCCTGTTAGATGACAACGAGAATTTGACTATAGCAGGCCCGCCCGACAGGACGAAGTCCGCTCGCCCTCGCCTGTGCCCAATTCCCCATTCGGGGCGATCGTGGCGTCCGGCGGCCGCAAAATTTTGGTGGCGGGAGGGCAGAAAAACACATCGATGAAAATTGTCACCCTTTTCAACCCTCCGCCGTTTGTTTTCAGCGAGATGCATGGCGGATCACCTGGTTTTCCTTGTCACTTGCTTTCGGGATTTTGAGGCGCGGCGCGGGCGTTTTGGCGAGTTCGCCGCAGGAATTGCGAGAGGTGGAGCAGCGGAGCGCGCATTCGTTGAGAGAACGACGCGCTTGGTGGGCTCGATCCACTCGCCCTTGGCATTGATGCGGGCGAGATGGTGAACGGCGCGAATGACATCACGCGGCGCCGGGCTGAGCTCGCCAGCATACTCGATGACGTGCGCCAAGCTGGCGCGGACATTGCGGTAACGCTGCTCGTAGAGTCCCGTGGCATGCGCGTGGCGGTAGATGCAGCGCCATCCGATTTCGTACTTGCGACCGATTCTATCGGGGCTGATCCAGTGGAGGAATTCCTCCTCGATCATCGCGCGGAGCGGATGCGTGCAGACGGTGCAATGAAGCGCATGGAGCTCGCGAGAGGTGAGCTTTCGGAAAAATTCTCTGTCCTCCTCGGTCACGGTGGGCGGGCGAGATTCCTCGACGGTGGCGATGGGCAGGTTGGTTTCGGACGCCCCTCGATTCTCTTCGTTCACTCGGGACAGCGATCCTGATCGGATCGCCGGCGGCTGGGCGGTCTGCGCAGCGAGCGATTGTTGAGTCGAGTGTTCTTCTTCGGCGCGCTTGGCCCGATTGATCGGGTGGTCGGGATGGTCGGGGCCGACGAGTTCGACGATGGCTTTCGGCTGCTCAGGGACGAGGGGAAAGTCGTCAATTGAGTTGTCACCTTTGTGGTTGGTCACGTGTGGTGGATTGCCTTTTCTCCACATGCTCATTTTCCTTTTTCAGATTTTATTTGGGCCGCGAGGACTGATGCGGCCTGGCGCGGAGGATCGCGCCTACTGCAGGACCTACAGGCCCGCTTTGCGCGGGCTCCTGTTTAGGCTAGCACTTTTGTTGAAATGATCCATGCGAAAAATGGACAGGAACTAGCGTCGGACAAAAGGGCAGGGTAGCCATCGGGACAATCGAGTCTCAAATCTATGTAGGCCGTGTGGCACCCGTATCACCCGAAGACGACGGGGACCGCAGCACAATCACGCTAAACCGTACATTCCGGCAGCTCGGTCGTTCGTAGTTGTGATTCGATCCTTCCAGCCAAGGAAAGACGCTCATTGGGGTTCAAAACCGGATAGCGAGTGCGTCGCGGAAACTCATCATAGGTTCTCCCATCGAGTTTGCGGCCCGCAGCAGATTTCTGGACACCGCCCCACTGCTTAAAGAAAAACGGAATGTTGTGTTGCCTGCATTGGTCTCTGATCGAAAGCACCCAGTCCCGTTTCATCGGCCTCGCGCCTGGGCCACTTTCGCCTCCGACAATGACCCAGGAGATAGTCTTCAGGTCCAAGCTGCCCAAATCTTCGAGTAGGGGCTCGATGGATAAGAATCGCACAGCTGCATCAGCGCGTCGGAGGTCGTCGATCCGAGGCAGACCGTACCTCTTGTCTTCCACACTGACACCCCACCAGATGTGGGAATCCTTGGCAGCAAATTCTAGGGTGGAATTCAGAAGGGTTCGCAGTCGTCTCGATCGTTTGGTAAGCACTTGGAACGTATGCCATCTGGCGGCAGCCATGACCTTTGTAACAGCTAGGATGTACTCGTCGGGGACAGCATCGTGAAACAAGTCGCTCATCGAGTTTACGAAGATCATCCTCGGAGTTCGCCATCGGAGGGGCTCCAAGAGTTTTTCCGGCACGATCCGGAGGTCGAAGCCTCTCTCATAAGGATGATTCTTCACGCCGCGAAAGCGCTCCGCGAATGTTTCGGCGTAGCAGTGCTTACAACCTGGGCTGATTTTCGTACACCCCCGAACCGGATTCCAAGTTGCGTCGGTCCACTCGATATTCGATTGCGAGCTCATTTCTTTCCTCCGTCGGGAAAGCTCACCACTACTTGGTCGGAAAACGTGATTTCGCCTTTCCGCAGTGGTCTTTGCGCGGCAGGTGGTTCCGTCTTGATCCGGCTTGCCGCCTCCATGCTAGCGAGGGCCCTCTTGTAGTTCGTTTTGGTGTAGGGTCTACCGACATTGTGCCGTTCGTAGATTTCTTGCATCGTTAGTTTCTGACCCGCGAACTCCCTAAGCAGCATTTCTTCGAGATCATCTAGCGGCCTGGTGAGTTCAAAAAGAGTCGGGTATCTTTCTGTCGCCGGCGAATACGCGAATGACGCGACCCCTTGGTCTTGCTCGGAGCTCTCGTGGGCCATGATCTCCTTCATAATCTCGTATCCCTTGAGGTGTTTGCTGGCGAATATGAGGTGGTGACTCGTCCTCGTACCGTGCTCATTCTTGAACGTGAACGGCAGGACGTAGGGTACACCCAGTTGCTTTAACGCCTGGGACAGTTCTTCGATGATCAGATTTTCGCGCTCGTCGGGCAGCAGGCCCGACAATTTTTGGCGAATTGCATCTGCGTGCTCACGACCGAACAGGTCGTCCATGTGCTCTTTCACCGCTTCATTGTTCAGGCCTGCGTTGATGCGGTTGTAGTTGAAGAAGAAAATGCAATCGCAACCCCAGTTTTGCAAAACAGATCCAATTAGGTTCAAGGATAAGCCCTTATAGCCCCACGGATCGACGAAGAAGAGCGTTGGAATGAGTTTGACTCCCTTCAGGTTCTCCGCAATCTTCTGACCCACTTCTTCGTTCTCGACGCGAGGCTTGTACTTTAGGCTCTCAACACCAGGAATGGCGTCGATGGTCTCTCGAAGAGAATTCGCAAACTCCGGCGTCTTGTCGTTGAAGACGGCAACCAGCACTTCTCGCAGGTCAGGGTCGGCTATCGCGCGCTGCAGGACAATGACGGGTGTTGATGGGGTGCCGTCCTTGTAACGCCCGGGCCCGGCGAATAGATCCATATACGCAATTCGCCTCTCTCGATGTTTGAGGGTGGAAAGGATCACTTTGGCCCACGCCCAAAAGTATTTGGCGACGATTCGTGACTTGATGCGAGACTGCTCGCTCGATTCTTCGAAGAATTCAGATGAGGCCATAGCATTTCGCCGGCGCTAGCCGGATCTTTGTATCTTCTTCGCCGTTTCTTCGCCCAGTGTCAGTAACGGGAAGGCTATTGTCAAGCTATAGGCGTGAAACCAACCGATCACTGGGGCGGGCACCGCGCTGCGGTTGCTGCGGCTCCGAATCTCGGCGAAGATGAACGGCCATGCGAGAGGCGTTGGTACTGCTGCTGGGGCTGGCGACGGGGATACTCGTCGGGCTGATGGGGATCGGCGGCGGGACGGTGGTGGTCCCGGCGATGGTCTACTTGCTGGGCATGGACCAGCACCTGGCGCAGGGAACGTCGCTGCTGATGCAACTGCTGCCGCTGGGACTCGGCGCGATGTGGGTCTACTGGAAGAAAGGCGCGGTGGACCTGTGGGCCGGAATCGTCTGCGCGCTGGGATTTCTGCCGGGAGGGTACATCGGCGGACGGCTGGCGCTGGCGATTTCGTCGCACAATTTGGAATCGCTGTTCGGGCTGTTTCTGGTTTTTTCGGCGGCGATGCTGATATGGGAGCCCGGATCGAAACGGGCCGCCTCGCGCGCGGCTGCCGGCGCGACGGATGGGTCGAGCGGCACGGCCAAACGGGATTCGATCGCGATGTTGATCGGAGTCTTTGCGATGTCGGTGTTCGTGGGCATCGCGAGCGGGCTGTTCGGGATCGGCGGAGGCGTGCTGATCGTGCCGCTGCTAGTGCTGCTCTTCGGCTTCGAACAGCACCGCGCGCAGGGGACAAGCCTGATCGCGCTGGTCCCGCCGACGGGCCTGTTCGCGTGCCTCACGTATTACCACGCGGGACAGATCGACGTGAAAGTCGCGGCGCTGCTGATTCCGGGATTCGTCCTCGGCGGCGTGCTGGGAGGCAGGCTGGCGGCGAAGCTGGCATCGCGGACGATGCGGCTGGTGTTCGCGGTGTTCCTGCTGCTGGTGGGGGCGTTCGCGGCGGCAAACGGCTGGATGAAGTAGCGACCGCGTACCGATGCGAATGCGTCGTTCGTGGAACGTCCAGTGGGATCAGCAGGTTAGGGGAGAACTGGCGCGCTTTTTGGACTGTCGAATAGCCTGTTGGAATCCTGTGGAAATGCAGAGCGCCCAACGCGAGAGTAACATTCGCTCGCGGACGGACTCGAATACATGCTGCGGATAAAGCTGCGCAAAGGTTCGGCGCGTCGCGCCGGACTCTTTTGTCGGACCTGAAGGTCCGACCCCCTAAACAGCTAAGACGAGCGCGCGGCGGCGAAAGCGTGTGGTGCGGCTGCGTTGTCATCCACCGGAGCGTGCGATATCCTGAATCGGCCTCCCTGATGATCGACATCCACTGCCACATACTGCCGGGGATCGACGACGGCGCCGATTCGCTGGAAACCGCGTGCGCGATGGCCGAAATGGCGATCGCCGACGGCATCACGCACGTGATCGGCACGCCGCACTCGCATCCGAACTACAAGTTCGTGCCGGAGCTGGTCCGGCAGCGGCGCGACGAGCTGCAGGCGAAGTTCGAGGGTCGGCTGAAGCTCGCGACGGGATGCGATTTCCATATGAGCTTCGAGAATCTGCAGGAGATTCGGCAGGACGCGGCGCGGTTCACGCTGAATCAGAAGAATTATCTGCTGGTCGAGTTCGCGGATTATTCGATTCCGGCGCCGCTCGATCAGGCGCTGCACGAGCTGCAACTGGCGGGGCTGCGGCCGATCGTCACGCATCCGGAGCGCAATCCGCTGATCCGCGCGAAGCCAGAGCGTCTCTACCAATGGCTGCGGCAGGGATGCTACGTGCAGGTGACGGCGCAGTCGCTGCTCGGCAAGTGGGGCGAGGCGGCGCAGGAGATCACCAACGTGTGGCTGGACGCGGGCGCGATCCATTTCATCGCGAGCGACGCGCATAACGTGACGACGCGGCCGCTGCGGCTGAAGGAAACCTTCGATCTGGTGGCGCAGACGCGCGGAGAGGATGTGGCGCGCGCCCTGGTGGTCGATAATCCGCTGGCGGTGTTCGAGGGGCGGCCCTTGCCGTGGGTCCCCGAGCTGCCCGACGACGCGGACATGAACGGCGCCGCGATCCACAAGAAAAAGCGATTCTGGTTTTTCTAGATTTTCTGCGGCGACGAGCCGTAGCCTTCCTCGTCCAAACTGCGTTCCACTTTTCCCGCAAAGTTTCTGTAGGTATGGACCGAGTACGCAGTCGCGAGCGCCATTCCGACGATCCACCACGCGAGGCCGACGCGAAGGCCGTGTTCGGGAGCTTTCGCGTTGTCGACGGTCAGGCTGAAGACGGCGTTGACGCTCGAGGGAAGAACGCGCGGATAGAGGCTGAAGGCGACGCTCGTCAACATGCCGAGGAGATAGACGCATGAGGAAAGAAACGCAGCGAGTTCGGCGCGGGCGCGCAGGAACCACGCGACGCCGAGAAGTCCGGCGACGGCGAGAACGGGAAACATGAAGCCCCAAACGTGCGCGGAGAAAGCGGTCGAGAGCAGCAGCTGGACGTGGAAGCTCGCAACGGTGATGACGATGGTCAGCAGCGCGACGCCCCACCAAAACGCCTGCGCGGCGTTGCGAGCGCGCTCGTTGAGTGCGCCTTCTGTCTTCAGCGCGACCCAGAGCGCGCCGTGCATAGCGAGCGCGGCGAGCGCGGCGACGCCAACGAGGATCGTGTACCAGTCAAGGACGCCGGTGTGACCGCGGGGCTGGAAGTTGGTCCACAGTGGCTCGAAGAAACGCCCGGCGATGTCGAGCGGGACGCCGCGAACGACGTTGCCGAGCGCGGCGCCGTAGAAGACTGCGAGCAGCACGCCCGAAAGGGCGAAGACGCCGTCCCAGAAGGACGCCCAGATGTCGCTGACCACGTGGCTGCGGAATTCGACGGAAGTGCCGCGCAGAATCAGCAGCCACAAAACCATCATGAGCGGAAGATAGAAGCCGCTGAAGCTCGAGGCATACAGCGCGGGGAACGCGAAGTAGAGCGTGCCACCTCCAGCGAGAAGCCAGACTTCGTTGCCGTCCCACACCGGGCCGATCGAGCGGATCACGGTACGGCGCTCTTCATCGGTGCGTGCGACGAGAAGATGGATGACGCCCGCACCGATGTCGAAACCGTCAAGGACGACGTACATCGCGAGCATCACGGCAACCAGACAGAACCAGAGAGTTCCCATCGGCGCCCTCAGTCGGCGGCTTCGGCCGCGCCAGCAAGCGTGCCTGGCGAGTCTTCGCCCGGCCCGCGCTCGATTTCACGGTACACGAGAAATAAGAACAGAATTGCGAGCACAGCGTACATGCCCATGAATCCGATCAGCGTGAACCACGCGTTGCCCGCCGAAACCTGCTGCGAAACGCCCTGGCTAGTGCGCATGAGACCGTAAATCAGCCACGGCTGCCGGCCGACTTCCGCGGTGATCCATCCGGCGGTGTTGGCGATGAAAGGAAACGGCAGCGAGAGCATCAGAATCCACAGCATCCATCTCGAATTGAAAAGCGACCCGCGCCAGAGCAACAGCGCGGCGAGGACGAGAACGGCGATGAAGATCGTACCGAGTCCCACCATGATGTGATAGCTGAAATAGAGAAGCGGAATCGCGTCGGGCCAATCGCTCTGCGGAAAACTATCGAGGCCTTTTACTTCGGCGGCCCACGTCCGATAGGTGAGGAAGCTCAGCGCGTGCGGAATCATCAGCGGATTATCGAGCGTGCGCCGGGGAACGTCGGGCTGGCCGAGGATCGCGACGGGCGCGCCGCGCTCTGTTTCGAAAAGCCCTTCCATCGCAGCGAGCGTGACGGGCTGATATCGCGTGAGCATAACGCCCTGGCTATCGCCCGTCGGCCAGAGCTGCACAAACGCGGCGATCAGCCCCACGATGACGGCGGTGCGCACGAAGACTTTGCCGTAATCCTCGTGGCGACGCGAAAGCAAATAGAACGCGCCGACCGCAGCCATCGTGAAGCAGCCGGTCTGCACAGCGCCAGTGATCGTGTGCGCGTACTGCCAGAGCGCCCACGGATTCAGGATGAGCCCCCAAAAGCTCGCCAGTCCGAATTGACCGTTGGGCTCGAGCAAATAGCCGACCGGATGCTGCATCCAGGCATCTGTGGCGACGATTAGGTAGCCGGAAAGCCAGGAACCGACGAGCATCATCATTGAAGAAAACCAGTGGCCGCGCGGGCCGAGGCGCTTTTCGCCGAAGAGGAACAAGCCGAGGAAACTGGACTCGAGAAAAAAGGAGAAGACGCCTTCCATCGCCAGCGTTTGGCCGATCACGCCGCCGGCAGATCGCGAGAACTCCGACCAGTTGGTGCCGAACTGGAATTCCATGGGAATGCCGGTGACGACGCCGAGCGCGAAGCTGATTCCAAAAATCTTGGCCCAGAATCGCGCGGCCCGATTCCATTTCTCATCGGCGGTGCGTAAGAAAAGCGTCTTCATCACAAAGATCAGCAGCGCCAGACCCATCGTGAGCTGGGGAAAGATGTAGTGGAATGTGACCGTGAAGGCGAAGTGCAGCCGGTGGACGATCAAGGCGTCTTCCAAGCGAGCCTCCCTGTGAGCTCAAGCTCTTGGATGAAATGGCCCGACGGCAAGCGTCATTTCTTCTTGGCCGAAGCGGTTTTGTTGAGCGCCTCGGCGAGCGCGATCCATGAAAACGGCGAGAGGTCTTTGTATTTGAGATTCTGGTCGGCCATTTCGTCGACGAGCCAGTCCTGCCGCTCGGCGGTGGCCTCGGCCAACATCGGATCGACGCCGACATCGCGCAAGGCCTGCGCAACTTCGCGCATTTCTTCGGCGCGGCGACGGCCATGCTCGGCCACGCGGCTGACCAAGTAATCGGGAAGTTTTTCGCGCCAACCCATGTTCGGATACGTGGCGTCGAGCGAGGCAAGGACAGCCTGTTCGGCACCATAACGGCGCGCTGCGAAAAGACATTCGACCGCGAGCGCCTCGATTCCTTTGATCATCACGCTGCGGCACATCTTCACGGCGGAGGCGACGCCGATGCTTTCGCTGACCGCAGTCGCGTTCATGCCGATCGCGTTGAGGCGCGGGGCAAGTTCGGCTGCGCGTTGGCCGCCGAGAAGCATCTGGACTTTGAGGCGATACGGCGGAACGGGCGCCATGACGGCGGACTCGACGAAATTCGCGCCACTATGTTCGACATGCGCGGCGTCGGCGCGCTTCGTGCCGGGCGAGACGGAGTTAATGTCCATGAAGAACTGGCCGCCGCGCAGAAATTTCGATGCGTCGCGGGCAACGTCAATCGCGGAGGATGCGGTGACGGCGGAGATTACGACATCGGCGTTGTGTACGCACTCGGCGAGACTTTCGCACGCGCGCACGCCGCAATCGCGCGCCTTTGCGAGCATCGCGTCGCGAGACTCGGGCGAATGGATGAGAATGTCGTAAACGGAGACGTCGATTCCCTGCTTGGCGAAATCGGGGCCGAAGATGCCTCCGACTTCGCCGAAGCCGACCAATGCGATACGCGCGATGGGTGCGGGCGCCATGGCCTCCCTAAGTATGAAACAAAGTGCGGCCGCGGCGGAAGAGCGCACGCAACATTATCGGTGACGCAAAGGCAGAAGCAGATCCCTCAGGCCTGAAGGCCTTTGGGATGACAACCTCGTTGGATCGGCGACGCGGAGCCAAGGAAGAGCGCCGGGCACGATATATCGTGCCCCTACGAAGAACGGAACGAAAGAGCGCGGGCAGGATTATCTGTGGCGCAGTGGCAAAAGCAGACTTCGCTCGAGCGCCCTCTGAGGAGAGATTCTTCGACTGCGTAACCGGACGTCACCAAAGTCGGGACGGTAAGACACGTCCGGTTACTCCGCTCAGAATGACGCTCAAATGGGCCGCGCGGCAAGGCTATTGGTATTCGAGGCCGAGCTCTTTCAATTTGGCACGGAGGCTGTAAATGTCGAGGCCGAGCTCGCCTTTGGCGAGGCGGGCGCGAGTTCCCTCTTCTTTATCGACGCGCTGCTTGGAAGCGGCGGCGACCTTCGCGGCGTCGGCGCACTTGACGACGACGACGCCGTCATCGTCGGCGACGATGACGTCGCCCGGATCGATCGAAGCACCAGCACAAACGATCGGGACATTCACCGAGCCGAGCGTCGCCTTCACCGTGCCCTGCGAGCTGATAGCACGGCTCCAGACCGGGAATTTCATGTCGGTGAGCGGCTTCACGTCGCGGACGCCAGCCTCGATGACGAGGCCTTTGACGCCGTGCGCGCGAAGCGAGGTCGCAAGCAGTTCGCCGAAATAGCCGTCGGTGCAAGGCGAAGTAGGCGCGACGACCAGAATGCTGCCGGGCGTGCAGACTTCGACGGCAACGTGGATCATGAGATTGTCGCCGGGAGGCAACGAGACGGTTACGGCGTGGCCCGCGATGGCAGCGCCCGGATAGATCGGGCGCATGTAGGACGCGAGCAAACCGATGCGGCCCTGCGCTTCGTGAACGGTCGAGACGCCGTATTGCTCGAGCGCGGCGACAGCGTCGGCCAGCGGCAACTCGGTCTTGCGAACTACGACAGACTTGCTCATGAAATCTCCTCGGTAATGTGCGGAAAGGATTCTAGGGTGCGGGAAAGCGCGGCGTCAATCGGCGCGAGCGGGAGCCCGAGACCCTGCTGCACCGGTGCACAGACTTCGCTACGCCTTGAGCCAGCGGCTCGCGCGGGGATAGACGCGCCGCGCGTTGGCTGAATACACGCGGTCCTTGTCAGCACTGCTGAGCTTCGAATCGTCGACGTAGCGGCGCGTATTGTCGTAGTGATCCCCAGTCTCCTCATTGACCACACCAGGGAACGCGCCGTCGCACTCCGAACCGAAGAGGATATTCTCCAGCGGCACCGCCTCGAACAGCATGCGCATGTTCAGATGGCTGTACACGCACGTATCGACGAAGACGTTGCCGTTGCCGAGGATCTCGTCGGGGCTGGCCCAGCTGTTGTATTTCGCGATCGCTCTCCAGCGGCCGATTTGGCACGGCAGCGCACCACCGGCATGCGGTATCAGAAAGCGCAGGCGCGGGAAATCTCGGAACAGGTCCTTCGCCATCATCAGCTGCACGAACGCGGTGATGTCAGCGACCAGATACTGAACGTCGGTGTGCGGGAAATTTTTGTTGATTGACTCGCTGCCGTGCAGTACGAGCGGCACGTCGAGCGCCTGCGCCGTTTCGAAGACCGGATAGTTGTGCTTTCCCGTGAAGGGCGGATTTTGCCAGCGGCCGCCGGTGCCGTCGGGATCGAAATTGAACGCGACGAAGCCTTCGTTGGCCCAACGTTCGATCTGTTTTGCGACCTGCTCGGAGGGACACGAAGGATGTTGACCGAGCATGCCGACGGGCGTGAAGCGGCCGGGATTTAACTGACAGGCGCGAAGGATCAGACCGTTGTTGAGGTCGGCCCAGACGGCGTTTTGCTCGACCGTGCCTTCATGCGTCGCCATCGCCTTTGCGCGGGGCGAGGCGAACGCGACGTCGATGTTGCGCGAAACCATCAGGCTCAGGACCTGCTCGAGGCTCTTCGCGACATCGGCATCGGAGATTTTGGGGAGCGCGTCCGGATTTTTCCCGGCGAGCTGCGCTGCGCGGAAGCTTTCCACCTCCGCGTGGCGTGCGAGGCGAACGAAGTGTTGGTGAGAGTCGATGATCATGTTGGTCGGTGTGCGAACCTTTCTTTCGTTTCGGCTTGGGATTCTAGGCAGTGAGAAAGGGTGGCGTCAACCGAGGATGCAAAGGGGAAGTGTCTCAGTTCGAAATTAGAAACCCATCTTCAACAACAGAAATACCCCGACGCTCATTGCCGCGACTCCGAGTAGACCCGCCCCTATTCTCCATGTGATCGTGGGCTTTATTCTCTTGGGCGGCTTCCAATAGAGCGTCACGGAATTGAAAACGGCGAGCGCGCCGAGGGCGAGAAGGAAAAGCGGAAACGAATGTCTAGCAAATATCCACATTTCACTGCTCCATCACTGCGCCAATAATACGATTTCTTCCAAGCTCCAGACATGCGGTCTGTTTTGTCGGAGCTAAAGCTCCGAGCCCCTAAACGGCTTGATCGTCGTGTACCTCACGCTGAACTCGGGACACCACTGAAGAATCCCCAACCTTCGCTGGTGTGAGGGATGGGGCACCCGGTGGGAACAACGCAAAGGCAGATCCCTGTCGGCCAAAATTCGGCCTCACTCCCTTCGCCAAAGCACTCAGGGAGCGGGGTACCAACCTCATGGGATGGGCGACTCCGCGCCAAGGAAATGCGCCGGGCACAGCATGCTGTGCCCCTACAAGAGAGAAAAGAACCAATCAAGGAGGGCGGCGGTGACGCGCTCGGGGCGTTCCATCGGCGCCATGTGTCCGGCGTTTTCGATCGCGACGAGATTGCTTTGGGGGATGCGAGCGGCGATGTCTTTGTGCGTCGCAAGCGTGCTCCAGGAATCTTCGCGGCCGCAGAGCACGAGCGTCGGGCAGCGGATCGCGGAGATTACGGGACGCGCGTCGGGACGATTGAGCAGGGCGTTGATTTGGCCGGCGAAAATGTCGGGAGTTTTGCGGGCGAACATTTCGACGATGGATTCGATCAGCGGCTTATCGGAGAGACGCGACGGGTGAACCATGTTGCGGATCCATTCGCGAGCCATCGCGCGCATACCTTGCGTGCGGGCGATGTCGACAAGGCGCAGACGCTCGGCGCGTTCGCGTTCGCCGTGGTCGCCGCCGGCGAAAGGGCGGTACGCGGTGTCGAGCAGCGCGAGGCCGGTGACGCGCTCGGGAACGCGCCGAACGATTTCGAACGCGACGCGTCCGCCCATCGAATGGCCCGCGAGCGCGAAGCGAGCGGGCGCGATGCGGAGCACGGATTCGGCCATTTTCTTGATCGAGTCGCTCGAGCCGTAGTCGGCGATTTGCACGATCGCAGATTGGGAAAGGCGGCGCGATTGGTGATGCCAGACCGCGGCGTCGCACGCAAGGCCGGGAAGAAGAAGGATGTGATTCACGGTTGAGACAGTCCCTCGCTAAGAAAACGACGAATGGCCACGCGCACCCACCAAACGGCATACGTCGAGAACGCGTAATCTCTGAGATGGTTATATCCCTTCACAGCCCGCATCAGCCCGATGTTTCCCTCCTGAATTATGTCGAGCCACTTTACTCCGCGATTGGCATAGTGCGTGGCCGTAGCCAAAACAATCCACAGATTCGCTTCGATAAGCCACTTCTCTGCGTTTTCGGCATCTTGTCCACCTAGTTGGACTTGCCTTGCGAGGTCTTTTTCTTCGGGCGGGCCCAGGCGTGGAACTTTCAAGACCTCGTGGATATACATTCTTAATGGGGCGAGATCTTCTGCCCCGTCGAAGAAGCTAGCATCGGGGATGGATTCCTCCGTGCGAGGTTCATCGAACACGTCGATCGAATTCTTCGCGAGCTCGGTGAGAACGGTGTCTAGTTCGGCTATAGCCTCGCGGCCCGGTGCCAAAATCCGGTCGATTTCGTCGTAGAGGACGTATCCTCTGTTCCTCCCGATGCGCACCAGTTCCGCGATCTGTTCAGAAGTCATCCTAGAACTTTCGGATGTGGCTCACGGACGCGCGACTCCCTGGCGACGCGCTGCGCGGACAGCAGAGGCGAGCTCGCGGAGAAGCGGGAGAGTTTCGTCCCAGCCGATACAGGCGTCGGTGATGCTCTGGCCGTAAACGAGCGGCAGGCCCGGCACGAGCTTTTGAGCGCCCGCGACGAGATTGCTTTCGAGCATCACGCCGAGGATGTGGCCGGCGCCGCTGGCGATTTGTTGCGCGACGTCGCGGCAAACGATCGGCTGACGCTTGTAGTCCTTGTTGCTGTTGGCGTGGCTGCAATCGATCATGACGCGCTCGGGAAGGCCGGCCTTCTTAAGCTGTTCGCAGACGCTGGCGACGGCGTCGGCGGTGTAGTTCACGGTGTTGCGCCCGCCGCGAAGGATGATGTGGCAATCGGAGTTACCGGTGGTGACGAAAATGGCGGAGCGTCCTTCTTTCGTGTGGCCGAGAAACGTGTGCGGCTGGGCGGCGGAGAGAATCGCTTCGACGGCGACCTGCGTGTCGCCGGAAGTGCCGTTCTTGAAGCCGACGGGACACGAGAGACCCGACACGAGCTGGCGGTGGACCTGGCTCTCGGTGGTCCGTGCGCCGATGGCTCCCCAACTGACGAGGCCGGCGACGTACTGGGGCGTGAACGTGTCGAGAAATTCGGTGCCGGCGGGAACGCCCATTTCGGCGAGGTCGAGCAGGAGATGGCGGGCGATGCGCAGGCCGTCATTGATATGGAACGATTGATCGAGATGAGGATCGTTGAGGAGGCCCTTCCAGCCGACCGTCGTGCGCGGCTTTTCGAAATAGACGCGCATGACGATGAGGAGGTCCTGCGAAAGCTCGTCGATGGCAGACTTGAGGTGCTGGGCGTAGTCGCGGGCGGCTTTAGGGTCGTGAATGGAGCACGGACCGACGACGACGAGCAGGCGATGGTCTTTTCTCCCGGGCTCGCCTTGCCGGCGACCTGGGAGCCCTTCCTTTCTCCCAGGCTCGCCTTGCCGGCCACCTGGGGGCCCTTCCGTGCCGCGAAGAATTTCGCGGATCGCTTCGCGCGCCTGGTAGATGGTCGCGGAAGCCGAATCCGTTTCGGGCAGCTCCCGCTCGAGGACGGCGGGAGCGACCACGACTTCGATGGATTGAATGCGAAGGTCGTCTGTGCGGTAGAACAAGGCCGATACACATTACTATAGCAGGGAC
>Ga0187778_10001858_pt1 | contig 14558 bp, 11 predicted proteins | sample 1015_Q2_SP5_20_M_FD_132418 | JGI IMG/M metagenome (GOLD analysis project Ga0187778, IMG submission 132418) | Tropical peat soil microbial communities from peatlands in Department of Meta, Colombia - 1015_Q2_SP5_20_MG | ecosystem: Environmental > Terrestrial > Soil > Wetlands > Peat | place... | reverse complement strand
GGATTGTGCTTCTGCAATACCTTGGTGATCGCCGCCGTCAACGTCGTCTTCCCGTGATCGATATGCCCGATCGTCCCCACGTTCACGTGCGGCTTGTTGCGTTCAAATTTCTCTTTCGCCATTTTGTTTTCTAGCTCCTAAATCCTAACGGTTCGGGGTCGGTTGCCAGCCCGCCTGCTATCTCCCTACCGTCCTGCCCTGCACTCGGGCGATGATCTCTTCTGCCACCGAGCGCGGGGCCTCTTCATAACGGGCAAAGTGCATGGAGTAGGTCGCCCGTCCCTGGGTGCTCGAGCGCATGTGGGTAGCGTAGCCGAACATTTCCGCCAAAGGCACAATGGCCTTGATCACCTGCGAACCTGCCCGGTGCTCCATGCCCTCGATGCGACCCCGGCGAGAACTCAGATCGCCCATGATCGCGCCCGCGAAATCCTCCGGCACCACCACCTCGACATGCATCACCGGTTCGAGCAGAACCGGCGAGGCTTTCCGGGCTGCTTCTTTGAAGGCCATCGAACCGGCAATCTTGAATGCCATTTCACTCGAATCCACTTCGTGGTAGCTGCCGTCGAAGAGCGTGGCTTTGAGGTCTACCATTTCATACCCCGCGAGAACGCCGCCTTCCATCGCCTCGCGAATACCCTGATCGATCGGCTTGATGTACTCCCTCGGCACCGAGCCGCCCACGATCTCGTTGACGAACTCGTAGCCTTTCCCCGGCTCCACGGGCTCAATGCGAATCTTGGCGTGGCCGTACTGTCCGCGGCCGCCGGTCTGACGGATGTACTTGCCTTCCGCTTCCGCGGGCCGGCGGATGGTCTCGCGATACGCCACTTGTGGCTTACCGACGTTGGCTTCTACGGAGAACTCCCGCATCATGCGGTCGATGATGATCTCCAGATGTAATTCCCCCATGCCGCTGATGATGGTCTGGCCGCTGTCGGGATCGGTGTGCACTTTGAAGGTGGGGTCTTCCTGCGCCAGCTTCGCCAGCGACAGGCCCATCTTTTCCTGGTCTCCCTTGGTCTTGGGCTCGACCGCGACGGAGATCACCGGGGCGGGGAATTCGATGGACTCGAGCAAAATCGGATGCTTCTCGTTGCAGATCGTATCGCCGGTGCTGACGTTTTTGAGGCCCACACAGGCGCAGATATCGCCGGCATAAATTTCGTTGATTTCTTCGCGCTTGTTGGCATGCATTTTCAGCAGGCGCCCGATGCGCTCGCTGCGTTGCTTGACCGTGTTGTACACCGAATCTCCAGTGCGCAGCTGGCCCGAATAGACGCGGATGAAAACCAGCTGGCCGACAAAGGGATCGGTCATGATCTTAAACGCCAGAGCCGAGAACGGCTCGTGGTCGTCCGCCTTGCGCTCCACGGTTTTACCGGTGTCGGGATCGGTTCCCTTCACCGGGGGAATGTCCAGCGGGGAGGGAAGAAAATCGACCACCGCATCGAGCAGCGGCTGCACTCCTTTGTTCTTAAAGGCGCTGCCGCAGATCACCGGGAATACCTTTAAGGCGATGGTCGACTTGCGCAGAGAGGCCCGCAACTCCTGGGGGGAGATGGTCTCCCCTTCCATGTACTTGTGCAGAAGCTCGTCGTCGTTCTCGACGATGGTTTCGACCATCTGGTTATGAAAGGCGTTCGCCTTCTTCTTAAGCTCCTGGGGGATTTCTTCGCTGACATACTCCGCCCCCAGGGTTTCATCCCTCCAGGTGACTGCCTTCATCTCAAACAGGTCGATCACACCGCGAAATTTATCTTCTTGTCCTATGGGAAGCTGAATGGCGACCGGGCGGGCATTGAGGCGCTTGCGGATGGTATCGATGGCATGCTCAAAATCAGCTCCCATCTTATCCATCTTGTTAATGAAACAGATGCGCGGGACTTCGTACTTGTCGGCCTGGCGCCACACGGTTTCCGATTGCGGCTCCACCCCATGGACGGCATCAAACACCGCGCAAGCGCCGTCGAGTACGCGCAAGGAGCGCTCCACCTCGGCTGTAAAGTCCACGTGACCGGGGGTATCGATGATGTTGATGCGGATGTCACGCCAGAAACAAGTGGTCGCCGCCGAGGTGATGGTGATGCCGCGCTCCTGCTCCTGCTCCATCCAGTCCATGATGGCCGTGCCCTCATGGACCTCGCCGATGCGGTGGGTTCTCCCCGTATAGAACAGAATGCGCTCGGTCGTAGTGGTCTTGCCGGCATCAATGTGGGCCATGATGCCGATATTCCGCGAACGCTCTATTGGGACTGTTCTGGGCACGTCTTCCTGTCTTCTTTCTGGGCTCCGATCAAACGGCGTCTGCTCTTTACCAGCGGTAATGGGCGAAGGCTTTGTTAGCCTCAGCCATGCGGTGGACGTCTTCTTTCTTCTTGATGGCCGCACCGCGGTTGTTGGCGGCATCGAGCAATTCGTTGCTCAATTTGTCGACCATCCCTTTCTCCGCCCGTCCGCGGGAATAGGTAATCAACCAACGAATGGCCAGCGAAGTGCGCCGGTCCGCATTGACCTCGACCGGCACCTGATAGTTGGCGCCGCCTACCCGCCGGGTCTTGACCTCGAGCAACGGCTTGCAATTTTCGACCGCCTTCTTGAACAGCTTGAGCGCATCGTCTCCACCCTTCTGCTGCAAGCGGCTGAGAGACTCATAAAAGATGCCCTGCGCCGTGCTCTTCTTCCCGTTCCACATCATGGAGTTGATGAACTTGGCCGCCAGATCCGACCCGTACACCGCGTCGGCCTGGACGGTGCGCTTCGCAATGTGTCCTTTTCGCGGCATCTCAGCTAATAACTCCTCGCCGGTCAAAACCCCGGCCACTCTCTATTTGGGTCTCTTCGCTCCATACTTGGAGCGTCCCTGCTTACGGTTGGCCACCCCGACCGCATCAAGAGCGCCGCGGATGACGTGATAGCGAACTCCGGGCAGGTCCTTCACTCGGCCCCCGCGAATCAACACAATCGAGTGCTCCTGCAGGTTATGGCCGACGCCGGGAATGTAGGTCGTGACTTCGATTCCGTTGGTCAAACGCACGCGAGCTACTTTCCGCAACGCCGAGTTAGGCTTCTTCGGCGTTTGCGTATACACCCGAGTGCAGACACCACGCTTCTGCGGGCATCCCTGCAAGGCCGGGCTCGCGGTCTTGTAGCGTGGACGCTTTCGGCCCGCCCGCACCAACTGATTAAACGTCGGCATGGTTCGCCTTTCTCTCCCGCAGCCGCGAGTTCCACCCCCGGGCGACGCGCAAGCTGCGCCCCTCGGGAACAACGCCGCTGGGGTTTCCCTGATTGACGGTCTGGGTGGCGATCCGCCAGCCATACTTTCCGCCACTACTTCCAAGCGGAAGATTGTTGCCTTACCATTCGGACTAAAGCTTCCGACGGTGGCGCCAAGCCTCAGTTGGAGGGAGGCACTCCGTTTCGTCAGCATCGCCCTGCATAGCCTTCCCGCGGAAGGAAGAACGCGCAGGCACGTTTCAGCGAGGGCATCTTCGAAGTTAATCGAAGAAGAGTATCTTTAACGGCTCAGCTGCTCTGTTGGGAATCTTTCGCTGCTTGCGCACCCCGGGCGAAAGAACCACCGCGTACAGGTAAGCCAGGATTGACTCGCGGAACTAGATTAATATAGCAACTCGTGTCCCGCAACGTCAACCTTGAGGAACTGCTGCCGGGTATGGGCGACTTTGCATTATGGGGCGTGACTCAAGTGTTGCCGCAGGCTTTCCGCCGCGAGACCGAAGAGCCCATAGGTAGCGGCATTGGCAAGGAGAACCCAGTAGAGTTTAATGCCGAAGTGGAGATGAAAGCTGGCAAACGCGATCGGGCAAGTGATGTCGACGAGAGTCCGAACCATCGGTTCAGTTGCAATCAGGTTTCTTGGGAATGTCAAGGCGGCGAAAAGCGCCCACAGGCCTGCCACAAGAAAGCCAGCCACGCCCCAGAGGACAATTCTGCTTTTCATACTGCTGCTCCCGCCATCGTCATCACTCATTATCTCACCGATTCATCAAGCTGCAAACGAACCCAGGCGCGCAGCTCAGAGAGATCTAGCGTGTGAGGCGGTGTGGCAGCCCGCTGCTCTGCTCCTGCGTACCCACCCCATGCCCTAGGTAGGGAATCTGGAATGGGTTGGTCGGCATCCATCCCATCAATCTCGGCTTCCAATTACCAGAAGGCGTTGGCCCCATTCGCTGCGCTAGCAACGGCAATGGGTAGGCAGGCTGCCCTAGCGATGGCGACGGGGTGGGCAGGGATGTTGCTGAAAGGAATCTCTGCCTCTACACTGAGAAATTCCGAAAAGCGCGGTCTCGTGTTGTCAAGGGCCACCCGGGCCGGGAGGATGCATGGGTCGAAGTGCTGGTTTTGTGGTTGCGGTCTTGGCCAGCTGTGTTCTTTTTCTCTTCCTAGCCGGTTGTAGCGGCGGTAAGCCGGTCACCCTCACCCAGTTTCCCGTTCCCGCCAGCGTTAGCATTTCGCCCTCACCCTCTATGTCCCTCGAAATTGGCACCACCGCGAGCTTCTTCACCACCGTGCTGAACGCGACGAAGGCCTCCCTCACCGAACCCGTAACCTTCGTATCCAGCAATCCGTCGGTGGCGAGTGTGGCGGCCAATGGTCTGGTCTGTGGGGGGAGCTGGGATTCCCTGACCAGTCCCGGCTACTGTACGCCGGGGCGAACCGGGCAGGCACAAGTAGTGGCAATTGCCGAGGGAGTCTCGAGCCCGCCGACTACGGTGTACGTGCACCAGCACATCGATCAGGTGGGAATCAGGGATCTCTGCGCCGTAGCAAGCCCTCCCGCGCCCTGTACGCTACCTCGCAATCCCTGCCAGTCTCTGCAGCAGCTGAATACCGTCCAGAACACGGTCTATGAGGCTCACGCCTTTAGCCAAGGCAACGACGTCACCTCCACCGTCGGTCAATTCACCTGGCAGGCCGCAAATCTTGGAGTGGTTACGCTCAGCAGCACCAACAAGCAACTGGCCAACCTCTTGAATGGAATCTCCCTGAACCAAGTGGTGGCGACCGCCCAAACGCCGGGCATGAGCCCGGTCGTTGCCACCATCGGAAGCTCCGTCAGCACCCCCATCACCTTCACCACCTGTGCCGTCCAGTCGATCGCGCTCGAAATCTCGGGCGCGACCGCCAACACAAGAACCATCGCCGCGACGGTTACCGACAGCGTGGGCAACGTAATCTTGTCACCGGGATTGACGACTCCCATCGGATTGACCTGGAGTTCGTCCCAACCCGGATCGGTCACCGTCACCCCCGCCGGCCTGGCTTCCGTGACTTCCGGTGCCGCGACCATCATTGCTTCGTGCACACCACCGACCTGCAACACCGGATTTGTGCCCTCCCTGCCGATCTATCCCGAGAATGCGGAATTCGTGGAGAGCGCTTCTTCGACGTCGACTTCGACGAGCGGTTCCACTACGACCACTGGTACCACCACGGTGTACGCCAGCAGCACCGCCTGCGGCACGATCTCCAATTGCGTAAGCACGGTCGTACCCATCATCGCACCCGCGAACACCGTGGGCACGTCGATCACCCTGCCGGTCACACCGAACTCGCTGGTCTTTAACCGACAAGGGAGCAAAGCTTATCTCGGTACCGATTCCGGGCTGTTTGGCAGCAAGGGCTTGATCGTACTCGACAGCAGTTCGAACACCATTACTCAGTTCCCCTCTACCCCGGGAAAGGTTCTGGCCGTCTCCCCCGATGGCGCCAAGGTCATTGTTTCCGACACCGCCGATCTTCCCAATCAGCTCTACGTGTTCGACACCGCCAGCGGGACCAACGTAGCCTACGCGATCAACGGAGCCAGCGCTGCCGATTTTTCGCCGGATAGTCTTAAGGCCTATATCATCGCCGGGAGCACCCTCTACGTTTATTCGAGAGTGGACGCCCTGCAGAAGATTCCGCTTTCTTCCCCGGCCAGGGATGTGGCGTTCTTCGCGGAGGGCGCGTTTGCCTATTTGGCGGGAGGTGTCCCCGCCGGGGTACTGGTGCTCAGGACATGCGATAACGGACAAGCCGGGACGGTTTCGACATCGTCGGTTCCCACCTTCATCCGTGCCCTTCCCAATGCGACGCAGATGTTGGCGGTGATTCCGCCCAACATCGACGTGATCACGGCGAGCACGGCACCGACCGGCTGCTCGCCAACGGTGAGCAATGTCACCTCATCGCTCGATCTCGGCTATAGTAACTTCACCCCCACACAACTGATCGTTTCCGAGGACGGCTCCACAGCCTACCTGATCTCCCCTGATCAGAATGCGATTTTGAGCGCCGGGATCGTGGCGCAAACTTCCTCGACCTTCACGCTGAGGGGGAATGCAGCTCCCCTTGCCGGGTCGCTTTCCCCGGATGGAAGCATACTTTTCGTGGGGGCGAGCGACGGGACCGTACACACCGTTCACCCCGAGGCCGGCGGGGATGTAGCCCAGGCCCAAATTCTCGCCGGACTCTGTCAGAATCCGGCCGGCAGGCCGTTCACCGGGATCTCTTGCAGTCCCAATCTGGTGGCGGTGAAGCCTTAGCCAACCGCCTTTTTCGCCAGTTCCCGGCCTACGCTGTCGAGCACGCCATTGATGAACTGCACCGACTCCGGAGTGGAGAACTTGCGGGCAATTTCCAAAGCTTCGTTGATGACCACGGCTCGAGGCGTGTCGGGAAAGCCCAGCAACTCCGCCACGGCGCCGCGCAGCAGGTTGCGATCGACGGCCGCCATTCGCTCCATGCGCCAGTGCTCGGCGTGGGTTCGAATCAGCTGGTCGATTTCCGCACTGCGGTCGCTGGCCACGCGGAACAGGTCTTCGGCGAACTCTCGCACGTCTGCTTCCAACGAATGATGCCCATTCCAAAAGGTACGTCGCACCTGGTCCGGAGTTTGGCGGCCCATGTCGGCCTGGAACAACATCTGGAGAACGAGTTCGCGGGATTTGCGGCGGGTACCCATGACCGACCTTGTCGCTCGTCGCCGGTGATTCGTTGTGCGAACCGGCGAAACACCAAGACCTCGAGTCTAAGTTTACCGGAACAGAGACGCGAGAAATCATGCTTCCACGCAGGGCCAGCGGAACGGACTTACTTCTGTTTCCTTCGCCCCGGGGAAGCGTGCGGTTGGGCACGCCGCAAGGCACGCTTCGAGCGGATTGCCCCTCCCTTGCCCCGGGCCGAAGAGCGGCCAGGGACAACCGCCTTTGTCAGATTCGCCATCTCGATGGCAGAGAGCGCGGCTTCGAAACCTTTGTTGCCCATCTTCAAACCGGCGCGATCAATGGCTTGTTCGAGAGTCTCGCAAGTGAGAACCCCGAAGGCGTGAGGCACGCCGGTCTCCTGGGCCGATTGCCCGATGCCCCGGGCGACTTCGTTGGCGATCACGTCATAATGGACAGTATCGCCACGGAGCAGGCAGCCGAGGCAGATAATGGCGTCGTATTTCTTGCTGGCGGCAAGGGCGCGCGCCGCCGCGGGAATCTCGAAAGCGCCGGGGACGCGAACGACCACGATGTTTTTCTGGCTCGCTCCCGAGCGGGAAAGAGCATCCTGCGCGCCGGAGAGCAACCGCTCGGTGATGAATGCGTTAAACCGGCTGACCACGATGGCAAAGCGCTTGCGTTGGGCTTCGTAGCTTCCTTGCTCCGCGGCGGACTCGTCGGTTTTCTCGCTCACGTGGAGGAACAGCCGGCCCGGCAGCACGATCGAAAACCTTCGACCGTCCCCGCTTCGGGAATGGCTGGCGCGTACGGTCAGCTGCATCCGTTCGGCGAGGTCGCGAACTACCTCGGGATTCGACACCTCGATGGCAACCTGCGCGGAAACCCTGTCTGAGCCACTTGCGCTTCGCTCGGCTTCCCCCGGCTGTAACATCCGGATGGTTAGAAAGCCTTGGGTCGCCATGAAGGTTGTAACGTTAGCCTGCGTGAGGTAATCGAAACCGATAGTGCGGAAGAAACTCATGACCACCCGATAATCATCCGGGGGGAGAGGATAGGAACCGAGATGGACAGACTTCAGCATGCCCAATGCGAAATCACGCCAGAATTTTTTGCCTTGCCAGAGCCCGCCGCAGAGAAATGATCATATAAGAATCGCGGCCGACTTACCTGCCTTTGAACTGGGGTGGACGCTTCTCGAGAAATGCCCGTGTGCCTTCGTTCTTGTCCTCGCTGGCACAGACCACACTGAACAAGGCCGCTTCGAGGTAGAGCCCTTCGGCCAGAGGCGTCTCCATGCCGCGGTTCACGGCTTCGATGGTGTACTGCACGGCCAAGGGCGCGTTGGCGATGATTTGGCGAGCAATGGATTCGGCGCGGGGAATGAGTTCGGGAAGCGGAACCACTTCGTTCACCAGCCCAATCCGGTGCGCTTCCTGGGCGCTGATCATTTCGCCCGATAGAAGCAACTGCAGAGCGATGCCTTTGCCGACGAGCCGTGGCAGCCGCTGGCTGCCACCGTATCCGGCCATGATGCCCAGCTTCACCTCGGGCTGACCGATCTTGGCGTTTTCGCTCGCCAGACGCAAGGTCGCAGCCAGCGCCATTTCGCAGCCGCCCCCCAAGGCGAATCCGTTGAGGCAGGCGAGCACCGGCTTGCCCAGGTTCTCCATCAGGTTGAGTACATTCTGGCCGCGCAGGGTGTACTCTTTGGCGCTCACGGGATTTTGTTTCGCCAGCTCACCAATGTCCGCACCCGCAACGAAAGCCTTCTCGCCCGCCCCGGTCAGGATCACCACGCGGATGCCGGGGTCATTTTTGACGGCATGAAACGCCTGCCGTAACTCCTCCATGGTCGCGGCGTTCAGCGCGTTCAACACCTTCGGCCGGTTGATGGTGAGGTAGGCAATCGCATTTTTCGTTTCGAAGAGAATGTTTTCGAAGGTCATGACTGTGTTTCCTGGTTAGCATACGGGGTCAACTGCACCCCTGGATTCTTACAGCGGGTTCGCCTTCGGATGATTGGGGTCGGAATAATCGTAGAAGCCCTTGCCCGTCTTACGCCCATACCAGCCCGCCATCACCAAGCGCTTGAGGAGCGGAGGCGCAGCAAAACGACGCTCCTTGAATTCATCGTACATCACATGGGTAATGTAATAAGTGGTATCCAAGCCGACAAAATCGAGCAAGGTAAAAGGTCCCATGGGATAACCGCAGCCCAGCTTCATGGCGTTATCGATATCTTCGATCGAGCCCACACCCTCTTCGTAAGCGCGGACCGCGTCGAGCAGGTACGGCACCAGCAGCCGATTCACGATGAAACCGGTCTTGTCGCTGGTGCGGACCGGAACTTTGCCCAGCTTCTGGGCAAATTCATGCGCCACATCATAAACAGCCGGCGCGGTGGCAATGGTGCGAACCACTTCGACCAGCTTCATCAGCGGCACAGGGTTAAAAAAGTGCAGGCCGATGAAACGATCCGGACGCTGGGTGGCGGTCATCAGCTCGGTAATCGAAATCGAGGAGGTGTTCGAAGCAAAGATGGCATCTTTCTTCACCACCCCGTCGAGCGCAGCATAGATTTTCCTCTTCTCGGCAACGTTCTCGATGATGGCTTCGATGAGGATGTCGGAATCGGCTAGGTCTTGCTGCCGGGTGGTGCTTTGGAGCCGAGCGCGAATCGCCGCAGGCGATTCCGGGAGCGTGCCCTTCTCCGCCAACTTGGCGAGCGACTTTTCAATTCCGGCAAAGCCTTTGTCTAGGAACTTCTGCTCGAGTTCGAAGACGGTCACGTCGAATCCGGCGGTCGCAGCCACCTGGGCAATACCGGAGCCCATCAGGCCGCAACCGAGAACACCGACCTTGCTGATTTTCATCAAGCACCTGCCTTAGAGAAAATGTTCGATTTCATCTCACCTCATGGCCCTCAAAGATATTTCCGCAGGGATCGAAACAAAGAGATAGGGCGCCATCCACTCACCCTGGCAACGGCCGTCCAAATTTCCGCACAGCTTAGCCGCAAGTCCTTGGGATTAGAACTCTTGCGAGTTTTCAAAGGAGGACTTTTCAGTGTAACAGCCGCGATTCTGAGGGGCAACCAAGGCGGAGGAAGAAATTCGAACGAGGAAGGCAAGTCGGTTGGCTTTTGGTGCTTATGGAACGCAAGAAACCGAGCCGAACATCCCCGGCTCAAGCCACCGCAGCGCTGGCCAGCGCAGCAGCTAGGGCTACCGTCTTGTTCATTCCTTGAGTCGCCGCCTCGTGCAGTGCCGCCTCGGCGCGATTGACGACTTCGGTCACGATGTCGACCGGATCGTATTCGGCTCGGATCACGGCTTCGGCAAGTCCGGCGTTGAAGCGGATGGCATCCTTCCTGTCGGCCACTTTTGCCTGCAGCCGCTGCAGCTTTTCGGCGGCAAGGAGGCCATCTTTCTCCCCGGTCTCGGCGAGGACGATGGCGATGACGGTTGTGTCGTAGCGAAATGCCAGATCGTTTTGGCGAATATTGGTGCTGAACAGCTGGCCGATTTGCTGCATCAGGGCTTCGACTCCGCTCTCGCCTAGTTCCTTGAGCAGGGAGGTTTTATCGCCAAATTGCATCAGTAAAACCGACATCGGAGTACCCTGCTGCACGTTGCGCCGGGTTTCGGCCAGCAGCAGATCTAAATAAGAGGCTCGTTTCAGCAACCCCGAGCGTTCATCGGTGACCGAGAGACTTTTGACCAGACGGCGAAGACCGGCATTGTTGAGAGCAATCACGATCTGATCGCAAATGGTCTTCAGCACCAAGAGTTCATTCGAATTCCAGGCGAGGGGTGTGCTTTGGGTCAGAATGAGAATCCCCACTGGTTCGACTCCGTCCACCAGCGACAAGGCAAGCAAAGAAGCCACCCCTAGTCCAGCCATGAGGTCGCGCAGATCTTCGAGTTCGGGTGCGGTCTGAGCATTGCCGAAGGCCAGGGTACCGCCACGTTGTAGGGTCAAGTCATGAACCGCCACGCTGAATCTCTCGAGCACTTCGCTTTCGCTCGGTTCGACGCCCTGACCACAATATTCTTTGTTGCTGGTGGGACGCAGGCCGGGTTTGCGCATGGTGACCACGCAGCGGCTGGCCTTCCACTGAGCTCCGATTTCGCTGACCGAGGTCGCCAGGATGGAATCGGCATTGTTCTGCCGGTAGATCTTGCGGGTGATTTCGGCGACGCGGGCGAAGCTGCTGAGATCACCGGTGGCCTGCGCAGCAGGGCTCGGTGGTGCCGGCGGCGGGGAAGGTGCGGCTGTCGGAACTTTCGGAACCGCCGCGGGGGGCTCGGCGTTCGTGTACTTCGGGACCAGTCCGGCGCTCAAGTAGAGTTGCTGTAAGGCATGATTGCGCTCCTCTTCATGGGGAAAGAGCTGCGTGATCCGTTGCAATCGCTCGAGCGCTTTCGATCGCATTCCGTACTGAACAAGAATTTCTGCTTGCAGCATTAAATCCTGCAAGGCTCCGTCTCCAAGAAGATTCTCACCGGAACGAGTCGGAGCCGCAGAAGTCGCATTCGGAACTCCCGAGAAACGAGAGGCGATAGCGTTGTAGCGGCGTTCGTCGATCTTGCCCTGCAACATTTGCAGGCGTTTCTGGTGTCCATGTTCATAGGCATCCACCTCGGCGGCGCGATCGAGACACTCCGCAGCCTTGTCGTAGTTCCCGGTGCTGCAATGAAGGTCGAAGAGCTTCAGCAGGGTCTGGCAGTAGTCAGTCTCGCGATTGGCGGAATTAAACTGCTCACACATGAATTCCAGCATTTCCGCCGAAGGCGGACGGGTCGTCATGATCTCTTGCATCGTCGCCAGGAAGCTGCGCCGATCCCCTTTGCGCTGTTGGTGCGCCTGAAACTTGCGAGCCAGCGCCACGGCGGCCTGTTCCTGCCCGGCGTCGAGATAGCGCTCGATTAATTTGGCAATGTCGTGGAAGCGACTAGGATTCGCTTCGAACAGCTGCCAGATAATCGCCTCCGCATCACTCAGCCGGTTCGCGGCCAACAATGCCTGGGCGTAGGTTTGGCGCACCTCGTCGGGAACCGAACCGGCAATGACGTGGGCTTCCATGGCGAAAATGGCGGCGTCCGCCTGCCCTTGCTCAAGCATGGCCTTGCCGTAGGCCAAGGCGATCTGTGGGTCGGAGGGATCTTCCGCATAGGCTCGTTCCACCCACGGGGCGGAGTTGCCACCGGCCACCCTGGTCTGCTCGGCGAGTTTCAAAAAGCTGGCGGCGGCAGCCTTGCCATCGCCCACTTCGGAGGACAACTCTGCAAACCGAAGCAGGTTCTTCTCCCCCGCGTCCAGGCGCAGGATCTTCTGCAAAACCACCAGCGAATCCTGTTTGCGTCCTTGTTTGCTCAGTTCCTGGAGGGCATGCTCGTAGGTCTCAATGGCCAGTTTGCGATTCGAATTCTCGAGGAGTCCCCCAAAACGAACCTTCTGTTCCCAGGTCGGATCAACAAAGCGGGCCAGCTTCTTGTAGGTGAGGCTCGCCCGGGTCGCATCACCGGCCAGCACCTGGCGCTCGAACATGCCGCCCAAGAGCTTGACCGCTTGCGGAATCCGCTGCAGGGAGAGACTGAGGTCGGCAGCCATCTGGGTGATGGTGTCATTAGCTGGATCGGCGGCCAGGACCTGCATGTACTCGTCGAGCGCTTCCGCGGTCTTGCCCTTCTGCAGAAGCTTCTCAGCTCGGTCGACGCGCTTGGTAATCTCGGCTCTATCCACTGTTTTATAGATATCTGGCATGAAGACGAGCAGTTAGCGGCCTCATAATTTTAGGGTTGGGTTATGCGAGCAGCAATGAAGTATGCCGCCCGTGGATTACGTTCGTCACCTCATTCGGCTTAAGTCTTTGTTCTTGAGGAGCTTTCTGGTATACGTGCCGGGATGCCCGACGGCGACGAGATCTCCCGGGAACGAGGCCTCCACCACCTCCTGAATGCCGGGCAGATGGCCATGGTGGCCGTCGGGGGTTCGATTGGCACCGGCTTGTTGCTCGGCTCGGCGGCGGCGATCGAAGTCGCTGGGCCGGCGGTCATTCTCAGCTTCGTCTTGGCGGCGTTCGTGAACTGGACCGTCGCCATGGCCCTGGGCGAACTGGCCAGCACCCACCCCGCCGCCGGATCGTTCGGCACGTATGGCGATCTCTACTTGAACCAATGGGCCGGGTTCGCCGCCCGGGCGGGTTATTGGGCAGCCATCGCCATCTCCATCGGCGCCGAGCTGGTGGCCTCAGCCACCTACATGCGATTTTGGTTTCCCCAGATTCCGGCACTGCCGTGGGTGGTGATCTTTTCCCTCCTCCTCCTGCTGGTGAATCTTTGGGATGTGGGTCGCTTCGGCCGCTTTGAATTCTGGTTTGCCATGATCAAGGTGGTTACGATCGCCCTCTTTGTGGTGCTCGGAGCCGGGCTGCTGCTTCTGCGGCGCGTCCCCGCACAGTACACAAGCTACGGCGGCTTCTTTCCCCGCGGCCTGTGGGCGCCTCTGTTGGCCATGACCTTTTCCCTCTACACCTTTGGTGGCATCGAGTTTGTCGCCGTAACCTCGGGCGAATCTCGCTCCGCCAAGGAAGTCGCCAAAGCCGTACGCATCACCTTCGCCATGCTGGCCCTCATCTATCTGGGCGCGATTGTGGTGCTCGCGGGTGTCATGCCATGGACTTTGGTGGGGGTGTCGGAAAGCCCGTTCGTGACCGTCTTCCGCTCGGTACGAATGCCCGGCGCTGGCCATGTGATGAATTTCGTGGTGCTCACCGCCGCGCTCTCCGGGGCGAACGCCGCCCTTTACATCTCCTCGCGCATGCTGTTCTCCCTGGCGCGCACCGGCTGGGCACCAGCCGTCCTTGGGCAGCTGAACGCGGCTGGCTCGCCGAAACTCGCCCTGTTCGCTTCCTCCTACGGGATTCTTGCCGCTCTGGTGCTTGAAAAATGGGCGCCGGCTCATGCCTTCGAATACATCTTGCGGGGGGCACTCTTTGGCATGATGCTTTCCTGGTTGGTGTCGTTGGCGGCGCACATTTCCTTTCGCCGCAGGCTTGGCCCGCAGGCAATCTCCCAGCTTCCCATGCGGTCTCCCCTGGGAAGCACCGGCTCGGCTCTGGGACTGCTGCTCGTGACCGCCACGGTGGTGAAGGGTTGGTGGGACTCGCGTGTGAATCTGATCAGCGGAGTGACCCTGCTCCTGGGGCTGAGCCTAGCCTATTTTCTGCTCCGAATACGCCGCGAAAACCGCTAGGAGCAGAGATCGAGCGAACCCGATGCCAAGGACAGGTGGGTCTCGGGCAGGGCTGGTTTGGGACCGGCTCGCATACAATGAGGGCATGGCCGACGAATTGCTGCGCTATCGCCCGGAGTTCCCCATCCTCGAACGAACGACCTATCTGATCAGCAATTCTTTGGGCGCGATGCCGCGCGGCGTCTATGACGCGATGCGAGGCTACGCCGACACCTGGGCAATGCGCGGAGTCCGGGCCTGGGAAGAACGATGGTGGGGGCTCGCGAGCGCCGTGGGCGACGAGATTGGCGCGCTGATGAATGCATCCCCGGGATCGGTGTCCACGCATCAGAACGTGACCACGTG
>Ga0187778_10001856_pt1 | contig 14561 bp, 16 predicted proteins | sample 1015_Q2_SP5_20_M_FD_132418 | JGI IMG/M metagenome (GOLD analysis project Ga0187778, IMG submission 132418) | Tropical peat soil microbial communities from peatlands in Department of Meta, Colombia - 1015_Q2_SP5_20_MG | ecosystem: Environmental > Terrestrial > Soil > Wetlands > Peat | place... | reverse complement strand
CGGCGACGATGGTGGACGGGAAAAACGTCTTCAAAGGCAAGCCCGACCGCGAAGTCGACAGCATCTGCCCCTATTGCGGCGTCGGCTGCCAGCTCACCTACCAGATTAAGGACGACAAGATCGTCGCAGTCACTGGCAAGAACGGCCCGGCCAACCAGCAGCGGCTGTGCGTGAAGGGTCGCTTTGGCTTCGACTATGTGCACAATTCGCAACGCCTGCTGAGACCAATGATCCGCAAGGACGGCGTGTCGAAAGTCCCGCACGAATTCATCGACCCGTCGAACCCGTGGACGCATTTCCGCGAAGCCACCTGGGAAGAAGCTCTCGACCGCGCCGCCGGTGGCTTGAAGAAAATCCGCGACCGCAACGGCCCGCAGGCGCTCGCCGGCTTCGGCTCCGCCAAAGGCTCGAATGAAGAGGCCTATCTGTTCCAGAAGCTCGTGCGCACCGGCTTCGGTACTAACAATGTCGACCACTGCACGCGGCTCTGCCATGCCTCATCGGTTGCAGCATTGCTCGAAGGAGTCGGCTCCGCCGCCGTCACCGCGACGTTCAATGAGTGCAAGAATTCCGAAGTCATCATCGTCATCGGCGCCAACCCAACCGAGAACCATCCAGTCGCCGCGACATTCTTCAAGCAGGCGGCCAAGCGCGGCGCCAAGTTAATCGTAATGGATCCGCGCGGACAGGCCTTGAAACGTCATGCCTGGCGGATGATGCAGTTCAAGAACGGTGCTGACGTGGCGATGCTCAATGCCATGCTCAACGTCATTGTTACCGAAAAGCTTTATGACCAGCAGTACATCCAGACCTATGTGGAAGGCTTCGGCCCATTCTCTGAAAGCATCAAAGAGTTCACGCCGGAGGAAATGGCGCCGATCTGCGGTATTCCCGCCGACATCTTGCGCGAGGTGGCGCGCACTTATGCGCGTGCCGAAAGCGCAATCATCTTCTGGGGTATGGGCGTGTCGCAGCACACGCACGGCACCGACAATGCGCGCTGTCTGATCGCCTTGTCACTGATCACCGGCCAAATCGGCCGTCCTGGTACCGGTCTGCACCCCTTGCGCGGCCAGAATAACGTGCAGGGCGCCTCGGATGCCGGCCTGATACCGATGTTCTTCCCCGACTACAAATCGGTTGAGAACGCGGAAATCCGCGCCAAGGTCGAGAACGTGTGGAACGCCAAGCTCGACACGAAGAAAGGCCTCACCGTGGTCGAGATCATGGACGCGGTCCACGCCGATGTGATCAAGGGCATGTACATCCTCGGCGAAAATCCGGCGATGTCGGATCCCGATCTCAACCACGCGCGCGAAGCGCTGGCACATCTCGAACATCTTGTCGTGCAGGATCTGTTCCTGACGGAAACGGCCGTCTATGCCGACGTGTTCCTGCCGGCTTCGGCCTGGCCAGAGAAGGACGGCACCGTCACAAACACCAATCGTCAGGTGCAGATGGGCCGCCAGGCGCTGCCGCTACCCGGCGATGCAAAGCCCGACTGGTGGATTACGCAGGAGCTCGCGCGGCGCATCGGACTCAAGTGGAATTACAAGCATCCCGGCGAAGTTTATGCGGAGATGGCGTCATTGATGCCGTCACTTGACAACATCTCTTGGGACCGCGTCGAGCGCGAAAGCGCGGTGACCTATCCGGCCGACGCGCCCGACAAGCCGGGAAGGGACGTGGTGTTCGACAAGGGTTTCCCGCGACCGGGTGGCTTCGGCAAACTGGTGGCGGCCAAGTTGCAGCCGCCCGCCGAAACGCCGGACCACGAATTCCCGTTCATTCTCACCACTGGGCGTCAGCTCGAGCATTGGCACACCGGCGCCATGACCCGCCGTGCGACCGTGCTTGATGCGCTTGAACCTGCAGCTGTTGCGTCGCTGTCGCGCGGGACTTTTGCGAAACTCGGCATCAAGCCGGGCGATATGGTGCGTGTGACCACCCGGCGCGGCGAAGTCGAGCTCAATTCGCGTCAAGATGACGGCGTGCCTGACGGCGTCGTGTTTATACCGTTCGCGTTTGTGGAAGCGGCGGCGAATATTCTTACCAATCCTGCGCTTGATCCGTTCGGCAAGATTCCGGAGTTCAAGTTCTGCGCTGCGAAGGTTGAGCCTGTGGCAACCAGGCAAGTCGCGGCCGAATAAAAAGTTTGCGGCAGAGCAAGAATCTGGCTTGGCCGGGATCAGCCCGGCCATGCTGTTTTTAATCGGTCAGTTGACCTGGCGTGACGACTTCGCGTGCTTTGGTTCGGTCAGATAGACCGCGGCTGTCCAGCTCAGCCAGAGCACCAGGAAAAAAAGCGTCAACGAAACCGGCAAACTTGCAGTGCGATAAATGTGGTCGAGAAAGAGACCGATGCCGACGACGATTGATTCACATACCAATACGATCAGAACATAGACCACCATGATCCACATTATTTTCCTCGCAGTACGCGCCCCCGAAGCGTCATAGCCCAGCCGCGATCCACACCGCGTAAATTGAATATAAAATGCACGTTGCGCGCGTTACGTTCGCATTGTTTTATTCTGTGCAATTGGCTACCAACTTGATTTGAGGGCGATGCGATTCTCAGAGGACTGATTTGTCCTTGGCGCTCACGTGATGCTCGCTCTCCCGACGCGTGTCTGCGCACGCGACTGGCCATGCTCGACAACATCATTTTGTTGACGGGGCCAGTCGAAGAGGCTGCCTTGGCCGGTGCACTGCGCAATCACAATCCAAGTCTGGCCATTCATCCCGTCAAATCCCTGCCGGAATTGGAGGCGATCGACTCGAATGTTTTGCGAGATGCGAGGCTAATTGCATTCGTCACGCCAGTTGTTGTTCCGCCACGAATTCTCAATGCGCTCGGTTTCGGAGCCTACAACTTCCATCCTGGTCCGCCGCACTATCCTGGCTGGGTGCCGGCGCATTTCGCGCTCTACGACCGCGCCACGATGTTCGGGGCGACCGTGCACGTCATGATCGAAAAGATTGATGCTGGCCCAATCGTTGCGGCTACGCTGTTCCCGATCCCGCCGGATGTGCGCATTCAGGATCTGGAAGCATTGGCTTTTGGCCAGCTAGCGCGCCTGTTTTGGCAAATGGCAGCAACGTTAGCGACGCAAACCGAGCCGATTCGGGAATTGCCAATCCAGTGGAGTGGGCGAAAGAGCACGCGTGGCCTATACGCAGCGATGTGCGACATTCCCCTCGACATCGCAAAGGAAGAACTTGAACGGCGTATCGAAGTGTTCGGCGCCGGCCATTTTGGCGTTTTCCCGACGATCCGCTTTTACGGCCATCAGTTTCGGTACTTGGCACCGGACCCGGCGGATAAAGGGGTGTAGGTAACCAAGGGCTAGCGACCATTCATCCCCTAAGTTTATGCGAGACCGCAGTAAATTAATGGCGCGGATATCCCCAATTTAAATGTCCCAGCTAGTGGGTAGTATTGGGAGGGTCATAGTTTATGACTATATCGATGCCGGGAGACTCTGCGAACGAGAAGCGGATCGCGCTGCGAAGGCGTGTGCTGAAGGCTGCTTTTGTCATCATCAGCGATAAAGCGCCAAAACTCGAGTGCACCATCCGAAATCTCTCTGATACAGGCGCGGCGATTCAGCTCTCCACGACCTACGGCATTCCCGCTCACTTCGATATCATTGTCGACGGTGTGCGCCACCGTTGCCGTTCAGTGTGGCGAACCGATACGAAAATCGGTGTCGCTTTTGAATAGCACGCTGCATTTCACGCTGATTTCGTTGAAAGAAGAATGCGTTCCGTGGCGAAATCCAATTATCCGCTTGCTGCCCATTTCCCGCCGTTTTCGCGGCCGAAGGTTCCCGTTGTTTTTGCCAGCTGACGGGAGGGTAGAGTCATGAAATTCGTCCCACAAATTTTGGGACTTGCCATCGCTTGTGTTGTCGTGTCGGCGCAGGCCAAACCCGCCTACATCGGGTCCACGGTCAATCTGCGTGCCGCCCCCGGTACTGGCAGCGAGATCATCGCGAAGATTCCCGGCGGAAGCCTGGTCGACGCGGGTGCATGCGACGAAGGCTGGTGCGAGATCACCTGGCAGGACAAGAAAGGCTTCGCCATCCAGACTGCGCTCAATATGAGCGGCCGCGTGCCACAGCAGCGCTCCGCGGCCGCTGCGCCGGGTTACCGGCAAGGCCCGCAAGTGGCCGAAGGTCCTGAGGTTGTCGATGGACCCATCTACTATGATGCGCCGCCGCCGGCGGTCTATTACGGCGGGCCGTACTATCGCCCCTATCCTTATTATTGGGGCGGCTGGGGCTGGCGTCGCCGGTGGTGATGTCAGTTATTTCGTCTGAGTTTTGCTGCCGAGCATGAGTCCCAACGCGAGTAGCGTTGCGATATAAGCGAGGACGCCGGCTGGTATCGCGATATACCATTTCGCGCCGAGACCCTGCTCTAGCCCGAACACGACAGCGGCGCCGACGAGCACCGCGGCAAATCTGATCATGCGGTCGCGGGTCATCGCCACCGGTTATCGCTTGCCGTCATTCGTATTCGGCCCGCGCATATTTGCCCATGGGTCGACGCGTACGGCGTCTTCCTTGCTCGTGCGCTTCAGGGTGGAGTTGTATTCCTTGTCGAGCGCCTCGGTGTCTTTCTTCTTGCGGATGTCTTCAGGCGTGTCCTGGCGCCCCCGGCCGCCTTGCGCGTAGACCGGTGTCGCGAGTATCGCCAACAACACGATAGCGACTGTAGCCCGTCGCATAGTATTTCCCCCTTGGATAGCGTTCCCTGCAAACACCGTAACATTTCAGGATAAAGCGCTCAATCTGATGAAATCGTTGCGCAATCGGGCTTTGGGCCGTATGAACGATGCGGTGCGGAGGCTTTTGAAATGTCGCTTGCTCACGACACGTCGGCGCGTCCAGCGTTGAGCTTGCCTTGCCACGACTGGACCCGCGATCAGGTGCGGGCATTATTCGCGCTGCCATTTCCGGAGCTGATTTTCCGCGCTGCGCAAATCCACCGCGACAATTTCGACCCGTCCGAAGTGCAGATCTCCACGCTGTTGTCGATAAAAACCGGCGGCTGCCCGGAGGACTGCGCCTACTGCCCACAGTCGGCAAAGTTCGACACGGGGGTCAACGCCGAGAAACTGATGGATCTCGATGCCGTGCTTGCCGAGGCGCGTGCGGCCAAGACCGCCGGTGCTTCACGCTTCTGCATGGGCGCGGCCTGGCGCTCGCCGAAAGATCGCGACCTCGACAAGGTTTGCGAGATGGTGAAGGGCGTCAAAGCGCTCGGGATGGAAACCTGCGTCACGCTCGGCATGCTGACCGGCGATCAGGCGCGCCAGCTCAAGCATTGCGGCCTCGATTATTACAACCACAACCTCGATACGTCTCCCGAGTATTACGGAGAGATCATCACCACACGTACCTATCAAGATCGCCTCGACACCTTGGAGCATGTGCGCGAGGCCGGCATCCACGTTTGTTGCGGCGGTATCGTCGGCATGGGGGAAGGGCTTGAGGATCGCATCGGCATGATCGCGACGCTCGCCAGTCTGCCCGTGCACCCGGAGAGCGTTCCGATCAACATGCTGGTCCGCGTTGAGGGGACGCCGCTCGCGGACGTCCAGATTCTCGATCCGCTTGATTTCGTCCGAACGATCGCGGTCGCGCGTATCTGTATGCCTGCGTCGGTCGTGCGGTTATCCGCAGGCCGCGAGGACATGAGCGAAGAAACGCAGGCACTTTGTTTCCTCGCCGGCGCGAATTCGATCTTCTACGGACCCAAGCTGCTGACCACGCCCAATCCGGGACGCGACCGCGATATGGCACTGCTCGACAAGCTCGGCCTGCGGGCGATGGAGTAGCCCGGCTAGGCGTCTTCTTCCAACGGCTCGAAGTGTGGCTGAAACCAGATCTGCGCAATTATGGTTGGTACCACTGCGCTGCCGATGACTGCTGTGAGCAACACGGTGTACTGGGTTTGATCGATGATGTGATTGGTCAGGCCAAACAGGGCCGCGATCGAGCCGAAGGTGAGACCCGTCGACATCATCAGCGTCGTATACATGCCTTCCCGACGGTCAAATTCGAAATATCTCGTCAACGGCAGTATCCCGACAAACTTGGTGATCATCTTCATTGCAAGAAAAACGCCGATGAGAACTGCGCCGGTGATGAGTGCCCTTGACTCAATCAGCGAACCCGCTTTGAGAAAGTAAAACGGGGTGAGAAAAGCGAAGCAAATAGCCCGCATTCTTCGTTGCAGCTCTTTGTGCTGCATAAAGAACGACGCCAACACCATGCCGATGAGATAGGCGGGTAATACAGCCTCGCTTTGACCGAGATTGGCGAGGCCCCCAAGTGCAAATAGCACGAGGAAAAGAAACTTGATTTCAGGTTCGCTGGTGCGCTTGCCAAACCACTTAAACAGCCTCGGCACAATCCAAGGCAGCATAGCCATTGTCGCAATGGTTGCGGCGCCGAACAGCAGCAAATACCAATTATAATTTGCGAACACCAAGCCGAGCGCGAGAACGGTCCCGATGTCGTTGATGAAACATGCAGCAAGAATGATCTTGCCAAGTTCCGTGCGGTTATAACCGGTTTCGACCATCACCGCATAAACAACTGCCACTGAAGTCGTTGACAGCGAGATACCGGCAATCTGCGCTTGCGGCCAAGGCCAGCCGAGGCCGTATCGAGCCAGCAATAAACATCCAAGATACGGGGCAAAGAAGCCCATCAATCCGATAGTCACGCTGGACCAAAAATTCCTTTTTACGACGTTTGGATCGATGTCTGTGCCCGCAAGAAACGTGAGCACAATTGCACCAAAGCCAGCGATGTAATTGATCCAAGGTGTGAGCGGCAGACCTATCGTATTGCCAGCGATCGCACCGACCACAATCTCAAAAAGCGCGGCTGATATTGTTATGAAGAACGATCCGACCGCTGCGATGAGTGCCAAGGCCATCCATATGGCCGATTGAAACCAGATATTTTCCATCACGTCCGTCCTTCTTCTCAGGTCAAACGCGGGGCACAAAAAAACCCGCGCTAGGCGGGTCGCAAAATGCTCCCCACCGCACCAACAAGGCGGTAGGGGTCATCAGCTCTGTTGAGCGGTTTCGGGGAACCCCATCCCCATCGGCGGGCAAACTATATGGCGTCGTCGGACAGGTCAACCGCGGGGAGACAAGGTTGTTATTGCGCACTAGACTCGGAAAAGATTCCGAGGAGGCGCCGATGTGCCACCACTATCATATCCACGTCATGCTTTCGGCCGAAGACAAGAAAGATGTCAAAAGGCTCTCAGGCATCATGATTCCTGTTTATGCTTCCGTGCTGCTCGCCCTGATCAGCTTCGTTGCGGTCAACGGCATATCACGTCAAGGCGAGCTGATCGCCTCAACCGCTCCTGTCGCTACGCACTAGACAGCCTCGCATCTTGACCGAAACTGCTCCGCCCCGCCGCCGTCGCCGACGTGCCTTCGATTGGTCGACAGCGACCATCGCCCTTATGGCCTTTGCCGCGGCCGCAACCGTTTATCTGCGCGATGGCAGCGAGCACTTCCTCGCCATCTTGTTTGGCGATGTGACACTGTTCGCAGAGATGCTACCGAAAGTTCTGGCCGGCTGTCTCATTGGCGCTTTTGTCACGCTATTGCTGCCGCGCGAACTGGTGGCGCGCTGGGTGGGGCATGAATCTGGATTTACCGGCCTGCTGATCGCGGCGTTTTTTGGTTTCCTGCTGCCCGGGGGCCCGATAACGATCTATCCGGTCGCAGGCGCGTTTCTTGTCATGGGGGCCGACGCCGGCGCCGTGGTTGCCTTCATCGTGAGCTGGACGCTGATCGGCTACACCCGGGCGCTGGTCTGGGAGCTTCCGTTCTTCGGGTCCGATTTCGTGATCTGGCGCATTGTCGAAGCGCTGCCATTGCCAATCATCGCCGGCTTACTGGCGCGGATCGTGGTGCGCGCGGGTTTCGAGTATCGTGAGACCGTCAAATGACCCTCGCAATCAATATTCTATTGTGGCTGGTGGTCGGCACGCTCGCACTCATTGCGGCCACGCGAGGGCGGACGCTGCTGAACGACGGCGCGCGCGACGGCGCGATGGAGTTCCTGCTTCTGTTGCCGCGTATCGGCGTCGGTGTGATCGGCTCAGGTTTTGTCGCCGAGGCATTGCCGAATGACTGGGTTGCGCCATGGCTTGGCCCGGAGTCCGGATTTCTTGGCGTTTTGATTGCCACCGTCGGCGGCGCGCTGACTCCCGGAGGCCCGGTGGTCGGATTCTCGCTTGGTGCTGCCGCTTTGAAGAGCGGGGCGGGCGCCCCGCAGGTTATCGCCTATTCGACCGCGTGGGCCCTTTACGCGATTCATCGACTGATAATCTGGGAAGTGCCGATGATGCCCGCGCGCATGGTGTGGCTGCGCGCAGCGGTATCGCTGCCATTGCCATTTATGGCCGCGGCGTTCGCGATCGCGCTGGGACGGCCATAAAGCCCTTCGCGCACGCAATTTTCACAGGTATTCCCACCGCTGCCGCCCATGCTAGCCTTGCGTGGGGAAGGCGGGGTGACGCCGCCACCAAGTGAGGAGACGATGGGGGACGAGGTCAAGGCGGGCGCCGAATCGCAAGTCATTTCCGAAGAGCAACTCCGCAAAGCGGAGGAATACGTCCAGCAGGAAGAGGGTGCCGCCAACCGGCTTGCGGGCTGGGTGGGAACCGTTGTGACCGGCATCGCGGTCGCAATGACGCTGTTCCACCTCTACGCCGCCTACGACATCGTTCCGACGCAGGAGTTACGCTACATCCACGTTGCGTTCGTTCTGTTGCTGAGTTTCCTGCTGTTCCCGCTGGCGTCGCGTTTCCGCAACCACGTGCAGTGGTTTGACATAGTCCCCGCGCTCGCCGGCATCGGCATCATTATTTACGCGCTGTCCGGCGGCGATGACTTCCTCGATCGCGCCGCGGTTCCCGACCGCTGGGACGTTATCTTCGGCGGCATTTTCATCGTGCTTGTGCTGGAAGCAGCGCGTCGCACCACGGGGCCAATCATGCCCGTTGTGGCGATCCTGTTCATCGCTTACGCAATGCTGGGACCCTATTTGCCGCCACCCTGGACGCATCGCGGCTTCGACATTGCGCGCCTCGTCGGACACCTGTTCATCACGCTGGAAGGCATCTTCGGCGTTGCGGTCGACGTTTCGGCGACGTTGATCATTATGTTTACGATCTATGGGGCAATTCTTCAGCACTCGGGCGCCGGCAAGTTCTTCATCGACTTTTCGCTTGCCGTCATGGGCGGTAAGCCTTCGAGCGCCGGCCGCGCGGTGGTCGCTTCCTCGTTTCTGCTCGGCGGTCCGTCCGGCTCCGGTGTCGCCACCACGGTGATGATCGGCACGGTTGCTTGGCCGATGCTGAAGAAAGCCGGCTTCCAGCAGGACGCTGCCGGCGGTTTGCTCGCCGCGGGCGGACTAGGTGCGATCATATCGCCACCCGTGTTGGGTGCCGCCGCGTTCCTGATCGCCGAATTTCTCAAGATCAGCTACCTCGACGTCATCTGGATGGCGACTATTCCGACCTGTCTCTACTACCTGTCGCTTTTCTTCATGGTCGAGCTCGACGCAATGCGTTTCGGCGCGCAGGAAGTGGTTTTTAAACAGGAAATGACGATCTGGGAGATGACGAAGCGCTATGGCTTCCACTTCGTTTCGCTGATCGCCGTGGTCGTGTTCATGGTGATCGGCTACTCGCCGATGCTCGCGGTGTTCTATTCGACCATGCTCGCCTTCGGGATGAGCGCGCTGGCGCCAGAGACTGCCTTGGGCCCACGCCCATTGCTGCTGTCGATGCTTGTCATCCTTTGCGTGACGGCCGTGCTCGCCGCCATCCCGGGGATTGGCACGTCGGCGCCTGTGGCGCTGCTGCAATCTTATTTCCCGATGCTTATGCTGGTGGTGATCGGGGTGCTCGCCTTCCTCGGCCTGAGCGCGAAAGGGCAGCGCGCGGTACCTTCCGCCAAGAAGCTCACCACGGCGCTTGCCGACGGCTCGATCGGCGTACTCAGCGCCGCCACCACCTGCGCGGCTGCCGGCATCATTGTCGGCATCGTTACGCTAACCGGCTTGGGGCTGAAATTCTCCTCGATCGTGATCGATTTCTCCGGCGGCAGCCTGCTGATGACGGCGATCTACACCTCGCTGGTGGTCTGGATCATCGGCCTCGCCGTTCCTGTTACCGCGTCTTACATCATCTGCGCGGTGATCGCGGCGCCGGCCTTGATCAAGCTTGGAGTGCCGGATTTCGCCGCTCACATGTTCATCTTCTACTACGCGGTGCTGTCGGAAGTTTCGCCGCCGACCGCATTGTCGCCATTCGCCGCCGCGGCCATTACCGGCGGCGATCCCTACCGAACTACCATGCAGGCGTGGAAATACACGCTACCGGCGTTCCTGGTGCCGTTTGTTTTTGTGCTCGATCCGCTGGGCATTGGCCTGCTCCTGAAAATTCCGAAGGGCGGCTCGGTCGTCGACATTGTCTGGATTTCGGCGGTGACGGCTTGCGGGCTAGGGGCGCTCGCAGTCGCGGCGCAAAACTGGGCGATCCGGCGCACCACTTTAATCGAACGTGGCCTGTTCCTGCTGACCGGCCTGCTGCTGGTGTTCCCGAGCCTGCTTGAGGCGATGATGGAAGGCATTTCGGGGGTCGATATCCCGCATCCGGCACCTTTTGGTCTGGCGCTCGGTGCCGCTTTGTTATTATGGCAATGGTTCAGCCGGGAGCCTTCGCCAGCCCGCGTTCCGTAAAAACGTCAAGAACACGCAGGAGGAAAAAATGAAACGAGGATTCAAACTGGCCTTCGCCGCGGCGGCTGCTGTTGCAGTCGCGTGGGGTGGAGCCGTCGCCCAGCAGCGGGCGATCGCGATTGGTACGGGTGGGACAGGCGGCGTCTACTATCCGATCGGCGGCGCCCTCGCCAACCTGATCTCAAAGACATATCCAAACTTGCAGGCGACCGCCCAGGTGACCGGCGGCTCGGTCGACAATCTCAAGCTGATCAATTCCGGGCAGAGCGAACTGGCATTCTCCATGGCCGACGCCGCGCTTGATGCGTTCAACGGTGTCGACAAGTTCAAGGGCACCAAGGTGCCGCTACGCACGCTGATGGTGCTCTACCCGAACATCATGCACGTCGTGTCGATTGAAGGGACCGGCGTCAACACGCTCGCGGACCTCAAGGGCAAGCGCGTGTCGACCGGCGCTCCGGGCAGCGCCACCGAGGTCATGGCATTCCGCGTCATCGAAGCCGCCGGGCTCGACAAGGATAAGGATATGAAGCGCGAGCGCCTGTCGGTCGCCGAGTCGGTGAATGCGATCAAGGATCACAAGATTGACGCCTTCTTCTGGGTCGGCGGGCTGCCGACGGCGGGCGTTACGGATCTTGCCGCCACGCCAGGCACGAAAATCAAGTTGATCGATCACTCGGACGTTGTCGCCAAGATGAACGCCAAGTACGACAACCTTTACTCGACTGCCGTGATCAAGGCCGGCACTTATCCCGGTCAGGACAAGGACAATCAAGTCTCGGCGGTGTGGAATATTCTCGTGACCAACGACAAGATGTCGGATCAGGACGCCTACAACATCGTCAAGCTCATCATCGACAAGAAGGAAGATCTGGTCGCCGTGCACAAGGACGCGACGAGTTTCACGGTTGAGAATCAGGTGACAGCAAATTCACCCATCCCGTGGCATCCGGGCGCGGTCAAATTCTTCAAGGAAAAGGGCGCCAAGATGTAAGACCGGCGTCATAGAAACATGCAGCGGCCCGGCCTTGGCTGGGCCGCTTGTTTTTTCAGGCGTGCACGCGTGCGTGTGAACCTTGCGGGGCCGCCAGGCAGGCGAAATAGCCGAACGCGCTCAGAACGGCAATGCAGAAACTCACCGGCCAGTCAGTGTAGAACGCCATCGTCAGACCGAGCCAGGCTTCCGCGAGGGCAAGCGTGGCCGAGACCAATAAGCCGCTCCAGAGGCCGGTAGTGACGCGTTGCGCTGCGGCTGGTGGGCCAACCATCAGCGTAAAGACCAGCAGCACGCCCACGATCTGAGCGCATTCCGACACCGCCAGCGCAACGATGGCGAGGAAAGCCATGGAAACAAAGCGCAACGGCACGCCCTTGGCTTCGGCCAGTTCCGGCTGCAGGCTGGCGAAAATGAGCGGCCGCATGATGGCGGCGAGCGCGATGATGGTAATTACGCCGAGCGCAGCCAGCGTCGCGATCATCGTGTGATCAACCGCCAGCACATTTCCGAACAGAAGCGCGGTCGCTTGCGTCGCAAACGATGTGTAGTAGTGCAGGAACAGCAAGCCAAAGCCCAGCGCCAGCGCAAGGACGACCCCTATCACGACATCGCGGTTGCTCAGGCGCTCGCCGAGTGCACCCATCGTGATGCCGGCGGCCATGGTGAAGGCGAGCAGGCCCCAGAGTGGCGCAAGGCCGATCAGTCCGGCGCCGGTCGCGCCGGCAAACCCGATGTGGGAAAGCGCATGACCGGCAAAAGTTTGCCCGCGCATGACCAGGAAATAGCCGACCAGACCCGACACGACCGCCACGATCCCGGCAGCCGCGAACGCATTGGTCATGAATTCGTAGGCAAACATGTCAGTTTTGATGCTGGTGGCCGTGCGCGTGGCCGTGATCGTGATGATCGTGCAGATGATCGGTGCGTTCCACGTCGCGGCCGTGCGCCATGACAAAGATATGGCCGCTGGCGCGAACGACATGGATTTCGGTGCCGTAAAGGCGTGAGAGCACTGGCGCTGTGACCACCTCGTCGACCGTACCTAGCACAGCCTGGCCATTGCCGAGATAAAGCACGCGGTCGAGCGTACCGAGCAGCTGGTTGAGCTCGTGGGCGCTGAAAAGAACGGTTATCTTGCGCTCCCGGCAAACCCTCCTGATGACGTCGATGGCGACCTCCTGATGGCGCGCATCAAGGCTGATCAACGGTTCATCGAGCAGCAGCAACTTCGGGTGTCCGATCAGCGCTTGCGCAAGCAACAGCCGTTGCCGTTCGCCTCCGGACATTTCCGATAGCGGGCGGCCGGCGAGCTCTTTGGCTCCAACCGCTTCAAGCGTTGCTTCGATAGCGATGCGGTCCTGGCGGCTGAGCGAAGGCAGGCCCCAACGTTCGCCGTTGAGTGAGCTGGCAATGAAATCGCGCCCACACACGCGCAGATCGGGCAAAACCGTGCGCAGTTGCGGAAGATAGCCAATTGCAGGATTGCCGCGCTCTGGTTCGCTGCCGAAAACGTTCATGCTGCCGTCGCTTGGCGAAATCAGACCAAGGATAGCGCGCATAAGCGTCGTCTTGCCGGCCCCGTTGGGGCCCAGAACGCCGATGAACTCTCCGGCTTCGATGGCGAAGCTGACATCCGACAGCACGTCGCGCCCGCCGACGCGGAGCGTCGCATGCTCGAGTGTGACAATGCTCACGAGTTCGGCCTGATCAGAGCTTTGTCGAGGACATCGAGCTCGCCAAGAACCCAGTCTTGGAAGTTCGTGTTTGCCGGCATCGTTTCAGTGACGCCGACCACCGAAACTTTGGCCTTCACCGCAATGTCCCGCAGCCGCTTGGTTAGCTTCTCGGATACCTGACTGTTGTAGATCAGGACCCTGACTTTGCGTTCTCTCAGATCATTCTCGAACGCGGCGACGTCGCGGGCGCTTGGTTCGGTATCGTTCATCATCGCAAGCTGAAAACGCTGATTGCGCATGCTGAGGCCGACAGCGTCGGTCATCAGGCCGAAGACAGGCTCGGTGGCCGTTACAACTGTTCCCGAATGTTTTGCTTTCAGCTGCGCAACACGTTGGGCAATGCGCTCGAGCGACGCGAGTGTTGCCTTAAGCCGCGCCGCGTAGTCTGGCGCATGTGCGTGGTCCGCCCTGGTGAATGCGTCGGCGAGCGCAGTTGCCACCGCCGGCATGGTCGCAGGGTCGTACCAGAGATGCGGATTGTCGCCGGCTTTACGCCCGGTGAGTTGCGCGGCGTTGATCACTGTGCGTTCTGGCCGCGGTGCCGCCGCCAGAAGCTTGTCCATCCAAGGGTCGTAGTTGGCGCCGTTGAGAATAACGATTTGTGCATTCGTCAGTTGGCGCACGATGCCGGGTGTGGTTTCGAACAGATGCGGATCCTGGTCCGGATTGCTCATGATGCTGACGACATTGATCCGATCGCCGCCGATTTGGCTGGCGATGTCGCCGTAGAAATTCTCCGCCGCCACGACTGCGATCTGGCTGTCGGCCGCGCTGGCCGTGTGGGCGTGGCCAAAGGCCAGGGTGAGTGCAGCAACCGCTATGGCAAGAACACGCAATGAAGAACACCTTCGATTCACGGGGATAAAAACTGGACTTACTAAATGTAACATTATAACATTTCAGCTGACAAGACCGCGTTCAGTCAGTTTCTGTTTCATTTGGGCGAGCTAGGCGTCGATTTTCGCGACGCCGCGAACCAGCCAGAAACGCAACATCCGCTGTGCGGTGGCTACTGACAGTTTGAGAAAATCG
>Ga0187778_10001855_pt1 | contig 14567 bp, 18 predicted proteins | sample 1015_Q2_SP5_20_M_FD_132418 | JGI IMG/M metagenome (GOLD analysis project Ga0187778, IMG submission 132418) | Tropical peat soil microbial communities from peatlands in Department of Meta, Colombia - 1015_Q2_SP5_20_MG | ecosystem: Environmental > Terrestrial > Soil > Wetlands > Peat | place... | reverse complement strand
GCATCAGGACCACCGCGCGGGCGCCGAGCGCCTGGGCGAGCGACCGACCGAGCGCGGGCGTGCGCACCAGCATGTCGGTATCGCCCGCGGCGGCGCGGATGTCCCAGACCGGGGCGCCGTCGGCGAGGAACGCGCTCATGTGATAGAGAGGCCGCAGCGGAACGCCGGTCGCCCCGAAGGGAATGACCGACGGCGAGTGGTTGTGCACGACCGCACGCACGTCGGGCCGTGCGCGATAGATCTCGCTGTGGATGAAGCGCTCGAGGTAGCTGGTCCGCCCGCGCGGATCCACCGCCTCGCCGTCGAGGTCGTACTCCATGACGTCGGCCGCGGTCACCAGCTCGGGCGCCAGCGAGCGCGACATCATGAACCGGTTGGAATCGCGGTCGTGCCGCGCGCTGACGTGGCCGTAGCCGTCGACCACGCCCTGGTCCGCGAGGATCCGGTTGGCCGCCACCAGGTCCTCGATCAGCTGGGGCGCGACGGGGCCGGCGGAGGCGGACTGGGCGGCGACCGCACCGCGCGCGGCGGGCAGGGCCCAGGTCAGCGCCATCGCGGCACCGGTGATGAAGCGCCGTCGGGTCACCTCGATCATGGGACGGCCTCCTGCCGACGCTAGGGTGCCGAGACCGTCCGCGCCCCGCTGGTCGAGGTCACGGTGAACGCGGTCTCGCTCTGGCGCGTGTAGACGTAGGCGCTCCAGCCCGTGGGGGGCGTCGGGATCGAGCCCAGCACGGGCCCGCAGGGTGCACCGGACACCGTGGTCTGCGTGGTGAGGGCCTCCAGCGATTCGGGAAGGCTGCCGCAGGAAGCGCGAAAGGTGCCGACCGCGCCGGCGATGGCCTGGACGTCCGCCTGGGCCTTGGTGGCGCGGGCGGCCGGGATGTCCTCGCGCACCGCTTTTTCCTGTTGCTCGCAGGCGGCCAGCCCGAGCAACGATCCTACGAGAAGCGCTACCCGTACGAGTCTGCCCAGCGCGTCCATCCTTTCCGGCCGAGAACTCTGCTGCGCCCGCACCCGCCGATCTGTGACAGAATCATACGCCGCGCGGATGGATTCGACCAAACTGTGGCTCTCACCCACAAGGAGAACGCGATGAGCATCAAGCGACACGGCGTCGGTCCCCGGCTGAGCCAGGCGGTCGTTCACGGGAACATGGTCTATCTGGCTGGCATCGTCGCGGCGGATGCGTCCGCCGACGCGAAGGGACAGACCGAGCAGATCCTGAAGAAGATCGACGAGCACCTCGCCGCCACCGGCAGCCACAAGTCGAAGCTGCTGGCCGCCACCGTCTACGTGGCCAGCATGGCGCTCTACAACGACATGAACGCGGCGTGGGACGCCTGGGTCGACAAGGCCAACACCCCGGCGCGCGCCACCGTGGAGGCCCGGCTGGCCAACCCCAAGTACCTGGTCGAGATCATGGTCACGGCCGCCATCTGATGGCCACTCCGTCCGCCCGCCGCTTCGAGGGCAAGGCCGTGCTCGTGACCGGTGCGGCCGGCGGCATCGGGCGGGCCGCCGCGGTGCGCTTCGCCTCCGAGGGCGCGCGGGTCGGGCTGGTGGACGTCTCGCGCGACGGCCTGAGGGAAACGCTCGCGGCGGTGGAGAAGGCGGGGGGCAGCGGCGTGACCGTCGAGGCCGACGTCACCCGCTCGGACGACGTCGCGCGCTACGCGACGACGATCGCCGAGCGCCTCGGCGGCCTCGACTGCTTCTTCAACAACGCGGGCATCCTGGGCGCGGTCCGCCGGCTGGTGGACTATCCGGAGGAGACCTTCGACCGTGTTCTCGCGGTCAACGTGAAGGGTGTCTGGCTCGGGCTCAAGACGGTGGCGCCGCTGCTCAGCGCCCGCGGCGGCGGTGCCATCGTCAACACCGCGTCGATCGCCGGGCTACGCGGCTCGCGCAACCTCGTGGCCTACACCGCGAGCAAGCACGCGGTCGTCGGCCTCACCCGCACCGCCGCGCTCGAGCTGGCGCCGGATCACATCCGGGTCAACGCGGTCTGCCCGAGCCCGATCGAGACCGCGATGGTGAAGCAGCTCGAAGCGGAGGCCAATCCGGCGAACCCGGCCGCGTTCCACGAGCGCATGGCCGGGACGATCCCGCTCCGGCGCTACGGCGAGCCCGCGGAGGTGGCGGCACTGGTGGCGTTCCTCTGCAGCGCCGACGCGCAGTATCTGACCGGCGGGATCTACACCGTCGACGGGGGCGCGATGGCGTAGGAGCCCGACCGGCCCGGGTCGAGCTTCTGCAGCTCGGGCATCACGTCCTTGGCGAAGAGCCGCATGTTCTGCTCGGCGTCCGCGTACGGCATGCTCGCGTAGCTGAACACGCCCACGAAGTGGCTGTTGCCGGTGCGGGCGTTGATGTCGAGGATCTTCTCGTAGCACTGCTCGGGCGTGCCCCACACCTGCAGGTTCATGAAGTAGTCGATGACCGTATCGACGCCGTACTGGTGGATCTTCTCCGCCATCTTGCCGTAGTACTCGTAGCCCTTGGTCTGCGCCAGGTGGTCGCCCTGGAACTGGTAGTGGTCGAGCACGCTCTGGTAGTAGCCACCGATGTAGCGCCGCGCCATCTCCTCGGCCCGGTCCGCGCTCGAGTCGCAGCAGACCCAGCCCGCCGAGATCGGCGGCGGCGCGTCCACCCCGTTGACCTGGCGGTAGACCTCCCGGTACGCGTCGAGCTCGCGGGCGACCTCCTTCCAGGGCTTCTGGGGGATGATCAGGATGCCCACGCCCAGCTCGGCCATGATGCGCACCGACTCCGGGGAGACCGCGGCCGCGTAGGTGCGCCCCCGGAACGTCTTGAACGGCGCGGGGCGGATCGCCGCGCGCGGCTGCTTGACGAAGGCCCCGTCGTACTCGCAGTAGCCGCTCTCGAGCCCGCGCAGCAGCATCTCCGCGGACTCCACGAAGCGCGCGCGTGACTCGTCCATCGACAGGCGGAAGCCGTCGAACTCGACCTTCCCCGCGCCGCGGCCGAGGCCCAGGATCAGGCGCCCGCCCGAGAGGCTGTCGAGCATCGAGACTTCCTCGGCGACGCGCATCGGATCGTGCCAGGGGAGCACGACGACCATCGAGCCCAGCTGGACGGTGCGGGTGCGGCCGGCCACGTACGAGAGGAACTGCAGGACGTCGGGACACATGGTGTAGTCCGTGAAGTGGTGCTCCACGCCCCACACCGACTGGTAGCCGAGCGGCTCGGCCATCTCGGCGAGCCGCAGCTCGTCCAGGTAGACCTCGTGGTCGCTGCGCTGCTTGCCCGGGTTCTGGAAGACGGCGGCCATCCCGACGTGCATGATCGGTTCCCCCTCGCTCGGATGGTACGCGAGGGGGAACCCGACGGGCAAGCCGCGGTCAGGCGACGCGCTTGAGCGTCCTCGTGGGGGCCGGAGCCTCTTCGCCGCGCCGGACCACCAGTTCGTAGCCGCGAGGCACACGGGCCATCAGCACCGGCCAGACGCCCTCGAGCATCCACTCCCAGCCGCCGGGGACGGACACGACGACCTGTCCCTGCGCCCAGAGGCTTCCCGGCGTCACCTGCACGGAGACGAACGACTCGCCGCCCAGCGTGCGATCCACGAGCGACTGCACGTAGGCCCGAACCGAGAGGGCTCGGGACTCGCTGCGGTCGCGTTGCACGCGCCACGCCAGCGGGCCCACCACCAGGGCCAGCCCGATCACTGCGGCCACCACAATCTCGATCATGGCTCTGTCCTCCCGCGCGTTGAGATGCGGGCATGCGGGCAGGGGATTCCGAGATACCGAGGGGGAATTGCCTGAATCCCTTGCCGGCGCCCCGCCCTCTAAGTAGTGTCAAGGAGGTGGAACATCATGAACGCAAAGCGGATTCTCGTTCCCCTGGACGGCACGGAATCGGCGGAGGCGGCGGCCGTCCTGGCGGCGGACCTGGCCCGAGGCAGCGGCGGCGACGTCCGTCTCCTCCAGGTGCGTCCGGTCCCCGAGCATCGGGTGAGCAGCAACGGTCGCGTGGTCGCGTACGCGGATCAGGAGATGGAGCGCGTCACCGCCGAGGGTCGTGACTACCTCGAGAGCGTGGAAGCGCGTCTGGCTCCGATCACTGCGGAGGGCGTCGTCCGGTTCGGCGAGCCCGCCGAGGAGATTCTCTTCGAGGCCGAGGCCTTCGGCGCCGACCTAATCGTGCTCACCGCGGAGCGACGGAAGAGCTGGCTCGATCGGCTCACCGGCGGCGGGCTCGGCGAGCAGCTGCTGCACGCCTCGCCGGTTCCCGTGGTGCTCGTCCGCGCCGCGTAGTCTCGCGAGTCCCGACGTCGACAGCCAGTCGGCGTCGGGCCTCGCGCCCGTCCCCGCCTCTCCCGCCAGTCGCGTCTCAGTCGTAGAGCCTTCCGCGCTGCAGCTTCCGGTGCCAGTGAAAGAGCGTGTACTCGATCGTCCGCGCCGAGACGCCCAGCGCGCGCGCGTGTTGCCGGAGCCGGAGCAGGTACTGTTCCCACTGCGCCACCGTGAAGGCGCGCCCGCGCCGGTTGGCGGAGACCGAGCGGATGCTGAACAGGAGCTGCCAGCAGCGGATGTCGAGTACGCCGTACCGCTCGGGATCGATCAGGGTGAGGATCGCGGAGGCAGTGGCCACGCTCACCCCGGGCAGCGCGATGAGGTGCTCGATCCGCGCGCCCTCGTGCCGCTCGGCGAGGGCGGCGCTCGAGACGCGGCGGATCACCGCCTCGCTGCTCCGCTCGTAGTGGCGGCGGGCGCGCGGGCTCTTCCACCGGCACATCGCCAGGAACTCCGCGCGGGTGAACCGACCCGCGCGCCTGACGTGGGCGAGGCGTCGGATCAGGGCCGCGGTCGGCGGATGCTCCTCGGTCACCAGCTCGCGCCGCAGCAGCGCGCGCAGGCTCCGGTAGGGGACCCGCTTCAGCGGCATTCCGCGCCCCACCCTCCGTTGCGCTCCCGATCCGGAAATCGTATGGTACCCGCCATGACCGAGCCCTTCGTCACGCTCCCCGAGATCCACCGCGCGGCCCGCGCTCGCCTTCCGCGCAACGTGTACAACTTCGGCGCCGGCGGCACCGAGACCGAGACCACGCTGCGCCGCAATCGCCGCTCGCTCCGGGGCCTGGCGATCCGCCAAGACATCCTGGTGGACGTGCGGCACATCGACCTGACCACGTCACTCCTCGGCATCCCGCTCTCCTGGCCGGTGGTCATCGCCCCCATGGGCGGCCTCGTGCTCTTCCATCCCGAGGGCGACTGCGAGATGGCGCGCGGTGCCGCGAAGGCCGACACGCTGCAGTTCCTGAGCGGCGCGACCGGATGGCCGGTGGAGGCGGTGGCGACGGCGGCGCCCGGGCCCAAGATGTTCCAGCTCTACCACATGGGCGACCGCGCGTGGGTCGCGGACCTGCTCGCGCGCGTGGAGGCCTCGGGCTACCTCTCGGTGTGCCTCACCGTCGACGTCCAGGTCTACAGCCGCCGCGAGCGCGACATCCTCGCGCGCTTCAGCCCCCGCGAGGCCATGTCGAAGGCGCCGAATCCTCGACCGCCCGACTCCGACTATCCGGCGCGGCTCACGTGGGCCGACGTGGACTGGCTGCGCAAGACCACGCGCCTGCCGATCGGCCTCAAGGGCATCATGACCGCGCGCGACGCGAAGCGCGCGGTCGAGGCCGGCGTGGAGCTGATCTGGGTGTCCAATCACGGAGGCCGTCAGCTCGACTCGACCCAGGCCAGCATCGACGCGCTGCCCGCGGTGGCAGACGCGGTCGCGGACGCGGCCAGCATCGTGGTGGACGGCGGCTTCGCGCGCGGCACCGACGTCATCAAGGGCGTCGCGCGCGGCGCCCACGCGGTCGCGGTCGGGCGCACCGCGCTCTGGGGGCTCGCGGTGGACGGGGCCGCGGGCGTGGCCTGCGCGCTCGGCATCCTGCGGCGCGAGCTGCGCACGTCCATGGCGCTGGCCGGTCAGACGAGCGTACGCGGGCTCACCCCCGACGTGGTCTTCCGCGTCGACTGACCGCCGGCCACGCCCGCGACGCGACTATTGCATCGGCGAATACGCCGTCGGCCGGAGGATCTGCGCGGTGAGCTTTCGCACAAGCGGGCCGTTCTTCTCGGTCTCCGCGAACTTGGCGAGCCGGTCCTTGTCGGTGAAGAAACCGCTCCACTTCTTCTCCCGGTCGGCGAGGCTGTCGTACGCCAGGATGTAGAGGAGCTGATCCGACGAGCCACCCAGCTCGTTGGTCCAGAAGCCCACCACCTGGATCCCGTGCTTCTTGAAGAAGCCCATCGTGATGTCGGCGAAGCGCCGGTTCAGGTCGGGGAGTCGGCCGGGCATCGCGTGATAGGTACGCAGCTCGTACAGCATGACAGGACCTCCTGGTCGCGTGGTGAGTGCCGCCTGGCGCGACTCTAGGCACGGCCGTCGGCGGTGTCAAGCCATCGGGGGACCGAAGCCCGCATGACCGAAGGATCCCGTCTCGCCCGCGTCGCCTCGCACGCGGCCCGCCTCGCGCTGACCCTGACCGCGCTCGGCGCGATCGCGCTGGTCCTGTCGGGTCTCGGCAGCCGATGGGACTGGTGGAACTTCCGCGTCGGGTTCGTGATCTTCCGGTGGACCCTCTACGGCGGGCTCGTCGTCATCGGGGTCGCGCTGACCGCGCTCGTCCTCTCGTTGCTCGCGCGCCGGCTCCGTCCGCTGGTGATCTCGGTCGTCACGCTCGTTCTGATCGCCTCCGCGGCGGTCGTGCCGGGCACCCACCTGCGCGCCGCGGGCCGCATGCCGCCCATCCACGACATCACCACCGACCCGGACGACCCGCCGCGCTTCGTGGCGGTGCTGCCGCTCCGTCAGGGCGCGGCCAACTCCGCGGACTACGCGGGGCCCGCGCTGGCCGCCCAGCAGCGGGCGGGCTATCCCGACCTGGAGCCCGCGCGCTTCGCGGCCGCGCCCGACCGCGTCCTCGAGCGAGCCACCGACGTGGCGCGCCAGCTCGGTTGGGAGATCGTGGCGGTGGCGCCCGCGGAGGGCCGGCTCGAGGCGACCGATCGCACGCGCTGGTTCGGCTTCCGCGACGACGTCGTCGTCCGGGTCCGCCCCGACGGCCCCGGGAGCCGGGTCGACGTCCGCTCGGCCTCGCGCGTGGGCCGCAGCGACCTGGGGACGAACGCGCGCCGGCTCCGCACGTACCTGGTGGCGCTCTCCGCCGCGCTCGGGGTCGAGGCGGCGACCCGCTAGATCTCGCGCCGGGCTTCCGGCCCGGCGCGGCGCTCACGTTGCCGGAACGGTGACCTTCCGGACGAAGTCGCGTCGGAGGGTGAGCCCGAGCCCGGGGCCGGTGGGCGCCAGCACGTAGCCGTCCTCCAGCTCGACGCGCTCCTCGACGAGGTCGTTCAGCAGCGGGTTGTGGCCGCGCGAGAACTCGAGCACGTTCACGCACGGGGTCGAGACGGCCAGGTGCAGGCCCGCCGCGAAGAGGATGGCCGAGCCCCAGAGGTGCGGGGCCAGCGTCAGGTCGTGCGCGGCGGCGAGCGCGGCGATGCGCTGCGTCTCGGTGATGCCCCCCGCGATCGCCACGTCCGGCTGGCAGACGTCGACCGCGCGGGCCGCGATCATGTCGCGGAAGGCGAAGCGCGTCTGCTCGCTCTCGCCCGCGGCGATCGGGATGTCGGTGGAGGCGCGCACCTCGGCTTGGCCCTCGAGGTTCTCGGAGGAGACCGGCTCCTCGAACCACGCGAGGTCGCAGTCCTCCACCTTGCGCGCGAAGCGCTGCGCGTCGCGCACGCTCCAGGTGCCGTGGGCGTCCACCATGATCCCGACCTCGGGCCCGAGCGTCTCGCGCACCTCGCGCACGCGCGCGGCCGAGTCGTCCACGCTCCGATCCTGAAGTCCGACCCTCAGCTTGACCGCGCGGTGGCCGCGCTCGACGTACTGGGTCATCTGCTTGCCGATCGCGCCGACCGGCGCCCAGCCGCCACTCGCGTAGGCGGCGACGCGGTCGCGGCAGCGCCCGCCGAGCAGGCGCCAGACCGGCTCGTCGACCGAGCGGCCCAGCAGGTCCCACAGCGCGATGTCGATGCCGCTGATCGCGCTCATCGCGAGCCCGCGGCGGCCGATGGTGGGGAAGGTGCGGCCCTCGCGCGTGGCGTAGCCGGCGCGGCTGCCGTTGTAGAGCAGCTCCCAGATCGCGGTGATGTCGCGCGGGTCGCGTCCCACGACGGCGGGTCCCAGCTCCTCGCGGATCAGCGTGACCATCGCCGCGTAGTTCCCGAGGTTGCCGACCGCAGCCTTGGCCTCGCCCAGGCCCACCAGCCCCGCGTCGGTCTCGACCTCGACCAGGCACATGTTGAACGTGTCGTTGCGGCCGAAGTCGCTGACGTGGGCGTGCTCGGCGGGAATGGGCGCGCGGAGCCACGCGGCGCGGACGGCCGCGATCTTCACGGCGCTAGGGCTCCTGGGTGAACACGAGCCGGAAGCCGCGGAAGCGCTTCCGGAGCAGCATGCGCACCAGGATCGGCCCGCTCGCGAAGAGGCCGACCGCGACGCCGGCGACCCACGACACGGGCTGGAGCCACCGGCTCCCCGAGCCGCCCAGGAGGAGGAAGACGACGCCGACGAGGGCGCCGGCCGCGCCCGCGAGGACGACGTTGATGAGCGCGCCCCGCCAGGCGAGCAACCAGGTGATCCGGAGGAGCGTGGCGTATCCGACCCGCGCGGTGTCCATGCCGACCCGCCGCTACTCGAGATAGTCCTTCAGGTGGAGGCGCTCGTAGACCTCCGGCGGGACGCGGTGCCGCGGCGTGTAGCCGGCGAGCGATGGCTTCGCGGTCGCGTCGACGCCCCACTTGCCGGAGTAGCCGTCCTCGCTGGTCGAGGGGTCGAGGTCCGAGCCGCGGGCGTGGGTGACGATCGTGATGTCGCGATCGGGCTGGCAGCGGGTGGCGATGGCCCAGGTGACCTGGCGATCGTCGAAGATGTTGACGTCCTGGTCCACCACGACCACGCGCTTCATGTAGAGGTCGGCGCCCAGCACGGCCAGGATCGCGTTCTTCGCCTGCCCGATCAGCCGCTGCTCGAGCGCGACGTAGCAGGTGAAGGGCGCGGGCACCCGCACCGCTTTCACCGAGGGCACCATCGCCCGGACCGCGCGATAGAGGTTGGCCTCCATCGGGATCGTCGAGAGCAGCATATGGTCGAGGTGGGCCACCGTGATGTCCTGGAAGTAGGCGCCGCGCCGATGAGTGATCGCCTTCACGTGCACCACCTCGCGGTCGCGCTCGCCCAGGCTGTAGCCGGTGAACTCGCCGAAGGGCCCCTCGGGCGTGCGCGCACCGGGCAGGATCTCGGCCTCGATGATCAGCTCGGCGTGGGCGGGCGCCAGCACGTCGGAGGTCTCGCAGCGGACCAGCTCGAGCGGCTCGCGCAGCAGCGCGCCCATGATCGCGCGCTCGTCCTCGTCGATGGAGCCGATGGCCAGCGCGCCCAGCGCGATCGCCGGGTGCGCGCCGATCGCGAAGGCCACCGGCAGCGGCCGTCCCAGCGACTCCGCGATGCGCTGGAACTCCCACAGGTGCTTGCCCAGGGTGAGGTGGATGGACGTCCGGTCGCGGCCCTGGATCATCAGCCGGTTGTACGCGCAGTTCCACGTCTCGCTGGTCGGGTCCTTGGCGAACGAGATCGCGGCGGTGAGATAGGCGCCCGCGTCGCCCTCGTGGTGGAGGATCTGGGGCAGCTCGTGGAGATCGAGCCGGTCGCCGGTCAGCACCACGTCCTTGCACGGCGCAGTCGTGACCACCCGCGGCGGGATCGGCTTGTCCATCGCGCGCAGGTAGGTCGTCAGCATCGCGTCCGGCGCCGCGCCGATGGCCAGGGCCAGGCGCGAGCGGCTCGCGTGCAGGTTCGTGAGCACCGGGAACCCGGTGCCGCGCACGCGCTCGCAGATCACCACCGGCCGCTTGCGCGCCTCGCGGTCGAGCTTCACCACCAGCGCGGTGATCTCGTAGGCCGGGTCGATCTCCCGCGAGACCACCAGGAGATCCTCGGGCCGGCTCCGCTTGATCAGGTCGAGATATCCGGGGAGATCCTGAGCCATGTCGCGCCCCTCGGCGTGCCGCCTAGTTCGAGCGTTGGGTCCACGGGCAGGCCACCCGGCTCCAGCCACCGGAATAGCCATGGGTCGCCCCGCCCAGCAGGCCGAACGTTACCACACCCACGAACACGTGCCGCGTGTCCGTGAGCTGGAAGGCTTCCCACGGCAGGAAGGTGGGCACGTCCCTGGTGGCCTCGGCTGGCTCGCTCCCACGGTGGCTCCTCCGGCGGGCGAGGGGTGGGATGCGCGCGTAGGATATGCTTGCGTCCGTGCGGGATCAATGGCCGTGCGGGATGCGGGCGATCTCCTGGATCGCGGTGGGGCTGGCCCTGGTGGGCCTCTCCGGCTGCTCACCGCGCTCGGGCAATCCGGCGCGGATCGCCGCCGGCTACGTGAGTCACGTCGTCTGCTCCTACGTCTTCGTCTCCGGCCTGGATCCCGTCCGCGTGAACGAGGAGGACGTCGCGGGCAACCCGGTGTTCAACGGGTTCAAGTGGGCGCTCCGCCACGAGGTGGACCGCGCGCATCACGAGGTGCGAGCGGAGACGGTGGGCGGCATCGAGAGCCGCGCGGTCCATCGCGACGGTCTCGGCTGCCTCAATCTGAACGGTTCCGCGCCGCCCGACGCGCCGACGCGGGCCGAGATCGAGGCGGACGGGCCGATGCCCGCGCTCCTGCCCGACATCGCGGGGCCCGACGTGGTGGCGCCGGCCTCCGCGGAGCTGCGGGCGGCCGTCGACGCCGCCTTCGCGGAGCCCGACGGCAAGCCGACGCGCCGCACCCACGCGGTGGTCGTGCTCCACGCCGGGCGCATCGTGGCCGAGCGGTACGCGCCGGGCTTCGGTGTCGACACGCCGGTCCACGGCTGGTCGGCGACCAAGTCGGTCAACAACGCGCTGGTGGGCATCCTCGTCCGCCAGGGGAAGCTGAAGATGGAGGCGCCGGCCCCGGTGACCGCCTGGCAGGCCGCCGACGACCCGCGCCACGCGATCACGCCGGATCAGCTGCTGCGCATGGAGAGCGGCCTCGCCCTGGGCGACTCGCTCACCGCCAGCCTGTCGACCGCGTGGGACACCTCTGCGCGCATGGTCTTCAACGAGCCGGACATGGCGGGCTTCGCCGAGGGCGCTCCGCTCACCGCCGCGCCGGGCGCGCGCTGGGCCTACGCCAACGGCAACACGGCGATCCTCGCGCGCATCGTCCGCGATCAGGTCGGCGGCCACGCGGTGGACGTGCTGCGCTTCGCGCGGCGCGAGCTGTTCGCCCCGCTCGGCATCCGGAGCGCCACGCTCGAGATCGACGCCACCGGCACACCGATCGCGGGCGCGTTCCTGTTCGCGACCCCGCGCGACTGGGCCCGCTTCGGGATGCTGTACCTCGACGATGGGATCGTCGGTGGCACGCGCATCCTGCCCGAGGGCTGGGTGCGCTACTCGACGACGCCCACGCCGAACGCCGCCGTCGGCTACGGGGCCGGATGGTGGATCAACCAGGGAGACAGCCGGGGCGCTCGCTTCCGGCGGGACCACGGGATGCCCGCGGAAGCGTTCATGGCGCTCGGCATCTACGGCCAGACCGTCGTGGTGGTGCCCTCCGAGCGGCTGGTCGTCGCCCGCTTCGGCACGACCTACGATCTGCGGCTGGCGACGATCGACATCTGCCGGCTGACGGCGGAGACCATCGCCGCGCTGCACGTCCCGGCGGCCGCGGTGCCGTCGGCGGCTCCCGCCCGGTAGGCCGGCGTCCGTTCTAGACGGGCCAGGCCTCGCGGCGCCAGCCCATGTCCCAGAACATCCACTCGTAGCGGCTGGTCGTGACGAAGTGCCGCCGCATCGTCTCCCGCTCCTCCTGGCGCAGACCGACGGCCAGGGTGTCGACGCAGGCGAGCACGTCGCGGACGATCGCGCCGAACTCCTCGGAGGCGTAGGTGCCGATCCAGCGTGAGTAGAGGGGATCGCGCGAGCCCTGGCGCTCGAGCGTCTTGCCCACCTCCCAGTAGATCCAGTAGCAGGGCAGCAGCGCGGAGATGCCCTCGTGGAACGGGGTGCCGTAGGCCACCGCGAGCAGGTAGGAGGTGTAGGCGAGGTTGACGGGCGCGAGCGGAGTGGTCGCGACCGCCTCCGGCGAGAGGCCGAAGTCCTTGAAGAACGACTCGTGGAGCGTGCGCTCGACCCGTAGAGCCCCGGCCGCGTGGTCGTTCAGCATGATGATCCACTCCTCGCGCGGCGCGCGGGCGGCGGCCACCGAGAGGGCGCGGGCGAAGTCGCGCAGGTAGAGCGCGTCCTGCACCGCGTAGAAGCGAAACGCCTCCCGCGGCAGCGATCCGTCGGTGAGCCCCGCCACGAAGGGATGCGCGAGGATTGCGCGATAGATCGGCGCGATCGATTCCCAGAGCGTGGCGGTGAACGTCACGGCGAGAGCATACTACGCCCCCGACGGCCCCGTGACGGGACGTGTATACTCGACGGCGCCATGATCCACCACCTCGACGCCTCCCAGGTCCACTACGAGTGGAACAACGCCCTGCCGCCGTGCCTTCAGATCGACCCGGGCGAGACGGTGACGTTCGACACGCGGGACGCGGCCGACCGCTACTACACGCGCGCCTCCACGCACGCCGACGTGATGGCGCGCGGGCCCTTCCGCGGGCACCCGCTCACCGGACCCGTGCGCGTGCGGGGCGCCCGGCCCGGCGACGTCCTCGTGGTGGAGATCCTCGACGTGAAGCCCGGCGCCGACTTCGGCTGGACCGCGATCCGCCCCGGCCGCGGGCTCCTGCCCGAGTCCGATTTCGGCAAGCCGTTCCTCCAGATCTGGGATCTGAGCGACGGCACCCACGCGCGGGCGGGGGGCCGCGTCGCGGTGCCCATCGACCCGTTCCCCGGCGTCATGGGCACCGCGCTCGACATGCCGGGCGGCCACAGCACGATGCCGCCGCGGAAGAACGGCGGCAACATGGACATCAAGCAGCTCACGCGCGGCACGACCCTCTACCTGCCGGTGTGGGTCGACGGTGCCCTGTTCAGCGTGGGCGACGCGCACGCGATCCAGGGCGACGGCGAGGTGTGCGTCACCGCGGTCGAGATGATGGGCCGCGTGACCGCGCGCTTCGACCTGCAGCGCGGACGCGACCTCGCCGAGCCGCAGCTCCGGACCTCGAAGCCGCCTTCCGCCGCCGCGGCACCCGGACCGTGGTTCGCCACCACCGCGCACGGGCCCGATCTCTTCGCGGCCTCGCAGCAGGCGGTGCGCTACATGATCGATCACCTGGTGCGCGAGCGCGGACTCTCCCGCGAGGAAGCCTACGTCCTCTGCAGCGTGACCGTGGATCTCAAGATCAGCGAGATCGTGGACGCGCCGAACTGGATCGTCTCCGCCTTCCTGCCCGAAGGGGTCTTCGTCTGAGTTGACCTGGCGGAGGCCCTTCCTCGGCCGCGTCGTGCTGAACGAGGCCGCGACCGCGGGCGCCGCGGCGCCGGCCGCGGTGGCCGAGGATCTGCAGCGCGCCCTGCTGGGCGTCATCGGCGCCTTCACGCGGCCCGACGGCCGGCTCGACTACGGATGCCTGCGCGCCTCGCCCGAGTGGCGCGAGGCGGCCGCGCGGGCCGGCGCGCTGCACGCGGTCAGCCTGGCCGACCTCGCGGGCCGGCCCGCGCGGCTGGCGTTCTGGATCAACGTCTACAACGCGATGGTCTTCCACGGCATCGTGGCCCTCGGCGTGCGGCGCACGGTGGGGGAGGTGCGCGGCTTCTTCGCGCGCGTGTCCTATCGGATCGGGGGCTTCGTGCTCAGCGCCGACGACGTCGAGCACGGCATTCTCCGCGCCAACGCCCGCCACGGGCGGCTGCGGAGGCGCTGCTTCGGGCGCCGCGATCCGCGTCTGGCTCTGACCGTGCACCCGGTGGACCCGCGCATCCACTTCGCGATCACGTGCGGTGCGCAGTCCTGCCCGCCGGTGAGCGCCTACCGCGCGGCCGCGATCGAGCAGCAGCTCGATCTGGCCGCGCGCAACTTCCTCAACCAGGAGGTCGCGCTGGACGGACGCGGATGTGTGACCTGCTCGCGGATCCTCCGCTGGTACGCGGCGGACTTCGCGGCCTCGGGCGGGCTCGGCCCGTTCCTCCTGCGCTACCTCGATCCCGGCCCCGTGCGCGAAGCGGTCGCGGCCCGCCCGATGCCGTGCGAGCGCTACCGCGACTACGACTGGGCGCTGCAGCACGAGCCCGCCGAATGAGCCCGCCCGGGCTGCGCGCGCATCCGGCGGCGCCGCCGGTCCCGGTGGCCCCGTTTCTCGGACTCTCCACGCTCTGGATCCAGATCACCGGGACGTGGTGCAACCTCGAGTGCACCCACTGCATCAACGCGAGCGGGCCCCGGTCGCCCTGGCTCAAGCCGCTCGACGCCGACACGATCCGCCGCGCGATCGACGAGGCCGAGCGGGAGGGGGTGAAGGAGATCTACTTCACGGGGGGTGAGCCCTTCCTCCATCGCG
>Ga0187778_10001854_pt1 | contig 14575 bp, 12 predicted proteins | sample 1015_Q2_SP5_20_M_FD_132418 | JGI IMG/M metagenome (GOLD analysis project Ga0187778, IMG submission 132418) | Tropical peat soil microbial communities from peatlands in Department of Meta, Colombia - 1015_Q2_SP5_20_MG | ecosystem: Environmental > Terrestrial > Soil > Wetlands > Peat | place... | reverse complement strand
TAGACTCGACCATCTCGCGCGTCACGAACGGCGATCCCTCCCCCGCACGTGCGATCAGGTCTCGGGAGAGCGAGAGAGGCTGACCGTCGGAGAGCAGGAGCTGGAGCGCTTCCGCTTCGAGGAGCTTGTGGTGCTCTTCGAAGTAGGCGACCAGGTGCTCGCGAAGCGCGTCCGTCACAGACCCTCGCGCCGCCCGTTCCACGTCCGACGACCGGAGAACGGGGAGCGCGACGGCGCAGCAGTCCGGGCTTACTTCAAGATTGGGGCGAGGTCATGCGCCCCGGGCGGTGCTCGGCCCGGGAAGAAGGTCTACCGGTACGACTCCTTCGCGTAGGAGGCACCCTTCGGGTACTTCTCCTTCAAGTGGGCGACGAACGCCTCGGGAGTGCGCGCGAGGTGAGCCGAGTACCACTCGACGACCACGTCCCGAAGGACCCGGTGGAGCTCGCTGATGTGGACCTCGTCCTCGGCCGCATCGTAGAGGACGGCCTGGCTCATCATCCGCATCCAGCCCGAATAGCGGTGGTAGCTCTCTCCGTCGCACCACTCGAAGATCCCGCGAAGGTGCGTCTTTCCTTCCGGAGTTCGGTAGTACCAAAAGCGGAGCGTGAAGCCAACCCAGCCGCTGGCCCGGTCGGCGAGCTCGATCGTCTTCACCGCGCCGAAGTCGAAGTTGTCCTTGAACGTCCACGTGGTCGGGTACTCGGTGAAGGTGGCGAACAAAGTCTGGGACGGGTCGATCGTGAGATGGATCGAGATCTCCTCGAACTGGTTGTGGACCTCCCAGAGGTCTTGGAGGAGACGGCGGTTAATCTCCGCGCGGTGCGTGAGGTCCTCGCCCGTCTGGGCGGTCGCCGCCTCTTGGGTCTTCGACAGCTCGCTCTTGAGCGAGCTCACGAAATCATCGTCCGCGAGCGGAGGTTCCGGAGAGGGAGTGCCGGGTTCCGGAACGACGGTCGCTTTACGCGTATACTTACGGGGCATGAGTGCAAGCTCCGAGGTCGCGTAGAGGGGGCCAATATAAAGACTGTTTTCATCGAACGGCATTGGGCTCCGCCGGAAGAGAGGGACGGAATGAGGCCCCGCGCCGCGGGGGGACTCGCTTAAATACCGTCCCCAACTCATCACGGTTGGAAAGCACCCTCCGGGGACGCGAAGGAGGAACCCTCCCGCCGTCGCCAGGAGATCCGGAATCACGACTCATGTTCCGCCCAAGGTCCTGTCGTAATCTCCGCGCATCGTCCGGCGAGCCGGGTCCCGACTAGAACGTCCTCAGAGACCGCACCCGCTCTGCGCGGGTGGCTTTCGAACCTGAGGAAATCGAACATGACCAACGACCCCAACGCCGCGAAATACCAGATCCGAGCCCGCATCCTTGCCGAGGGCGTCATCGACAAGCCCGACGTCGTCGGCGCCGTCTTCGGACAGACCGAGGGCTTGCTCGGCGACGAGCTCGACCTTCGGGACCTTCAGAAGTCCGGTCGGATCGGCCGAATCGAAGTGGAGATTGACAGCCGCAAAGGAAAGAGCGAAGGCGAGATCCTGATCCCCTCGTCCCTCGACCAGGTGGAGACCGCGATCCTGGCCTCGGGGCTCGAGACCGTCGACCGCATCGGCCCCTGCCGTGCGAAGATCGAGGTCGTCAGCGTCGAGGACATCCGCATCTCGAAGCGCCAGAAGGTGGTCGAGCGTGCGAAGGAGATCCTCGCCCACCTCCAGGAGGAGTCGAAGGGAGTCGGCCTCGACCTCACCGAAGCCGTCCGAAAGGCGGTCCAGGTGGAGGAAATCACGACGTACGGCCCCGAGCACCTTCCGTCGGGCCCGAACATCGACCAGGCGGACGCCCTAATCGTCGTCGAGGGTAGGTCGGATGTCCTCAACCTCCTCCGATGCGGGATCAAGAACGTCATCGCGGTCGAAGGGACGAGCGTCCCGCAGACCGTGAAGGACCTCTCGCGCGGGAAGACCGTCACCGTGTTCACGGACGGCGACCGCGCGGGAGAGCTGATCCTCCGGGAGATGCTGCAGACGATGGACATCGATTTCGTCGCCCGCGCTCCGCGCGGGAGCGAGGTCGAGGAGCTCACGCAGAAGCAGCTCCTGAAGTGCCTCCGCAACAAGATCCCGATCAACCAGTACCTCGAGATGAGCGGGTTCGAGTCGACCGGCTCGACCCGGGAGCCTCGTGAGGAGCGAGCCGAGGAAGGAGGGGGTCGGGGCGAGCGCCGCGAAGACCGGCGCGACGAGCGAGGCGGTGGACGTCGTGAAGAGCGCGAGCGTGTCCCTCCCATCCGAGCACCTCCCCCGCCGCCACCCCCACCGGCAGCGCCCGCGGCTCCCCTGAGCCCGGAGCTCCAGCATTACTTCGAACTCCTCGACAGCGTCGAGAACGCCTCGAAAAGCCTCTTCGTGGGCGAGGACGACGCGATCGTCGGCGAGGCCCCCGTGAAGGAGATGATCGACGCGATCGCGAACCTTGCCGCTCCCGCGAAGGCGGTCGTCTTTGACGGGATCGTGAGCCAGCGACTCCTCGACGTCGCTCAGGAGAAGGGTATCGTGACCGTCGTCGCGACACGCCTCGGACCGGTCGGGAAGATGCCGGAGAACGTCCGCGTCTTCACGAAGGCCGACCTGAGCGTGGCGAGCGCAGGTCGTTGAGAAGCATCTCCGAACGTCGCGGAGCGACCCCGCTGCGCTCCGCGACGAACCTATTACCCTCTCCCGCACTTTCGATAGAGGAACGTGACGATTCCCGCTAGCGAGGGCACCCGACGGACCCCGACCGCTCTCGACGAAATCGAGACGACCGAGGACATCCACATCCCGACCGACCCGCTCGACCGCGTCATCGGGCAAGAGAAGGCGGTCGAGATCGCCCGTATCGCCGCCTACCAGCGACGGCACCTGCTTCTCGTCGGGCCCCCCGGCATCGGGAAGTCGATGACCGCGCAAGCGCTCGCGCTCCACCTCGACCGCCCTCGGACGGAGCTCCGGGTGGTTCACAACCCCGAGAACCCGGAGAGGCCGAGCATCGAGGTCGTTCCTCGCGAGGAGGTCTACAAGGAGCGGGAGGCGGCCCGCTCGGTGGAAGGCGAACTGATCGCCCCCAACGAGACGCCCGTATCGGTCGCCGAGCGGCTGGGCTACCGTTGCCCTCGCTGCAGCTTCTATTCGTTGCCGACCGAGCGGTACTGTCCGAGCTGCGGGAACGTGAAGCAGATGCCCCCGGGCGTCTCGGGAAGCGGGAACCCGTTCCGCGACTTGGTCGGTGGAATCCTCGAACTCACCGTGAGCCCGGGAGGGAACCCGCAGGAATCGGTCCGAACCACGCGACTTCGCCAAGGCGTGGAGGAGGTCGTCGCCTACGAGCGGGCGGGCGACCGCATCAAGGTTCTCGACCAGCGGGCGCTCGAGCGCCGTCGCACGCTCCAGCACCAGAGTCCCCGCAAGGTCCTCATCCGCCTCGACCGCAACACCTTCCTGATGGCGACCGGAGCCACGGAGACCGAACTCCTCGGGGACGTCCGGCACGACCCGTACGGCGGCCACCCTCAGCTCGGAACCCTGCCGTACGAGCGCGTCATCCCCGGAGTGATTCACGAGGCGCACGAAGGGGTGCTGTTCATCGACGAGCTTCCGCACATGGGCTACCTCCAGCGCCACATCCTCACCGCGATGCAGGAGAAGCGGTTCCCGATCACCGGGCGCAACCCGCAGTCGGGTGGCGCGGCCGTCCGGGTGGACGGGGTACCGTGCGACTTCATCCTCGTGGCTGCTGCGAACATCCAGGACATCCACCGGATCCTCTCCCCGCTCCGCTCGCGCATCGCGGGGTCGGGCTACGAGGTGCTTCTCGAGACCGCGATGCCCGACACCGAGGCGAACCGCCTCAGGATCGCTCAGTTCTGTGCTCAAGAGATCGCGGTCGACGGGCGGATCCGACCGGCGACCCGCGCGGCGATCCTCGAGCTCGTGAAGGAGGCGAAGCGGCGGGCCGAGGTCCTGGACGGACGTCGCAACGCCCTTACGCTCCGCTTGCGAGAGCTCGGCGGTCTCATCCGTACCGCGGGCGACCTCGCCGCGGTCTCGGGCTCCGAGTTCCTCGACGAGAATCACATACGGGAAGCGCTCCTCCGGGCCCGCTCCATCGAGGAGCAGGTGCGGGAGGTCTACGGCTCGTTCCAGAGCGGCCTCCGCCAGGAGTCGACCGAATCCCAGCGCCAATCGATGGGATACTACAACTGGAGCGACCACCCCGACCCCGGGCAGTTCCCCGGTGGCTACGGCTGAGCCCGTTCTCCTCCGAAGGGGCTATGAGCGGGACGTCGGTGGCCGCTTCCCGCGGGCGCGTAGTCTAGCGGTTATGACGTCACCCTGACACGGTGAAGGTCGCCAGTTCGAATCTGGCCGCGCCCACTCCATTCTTGGAGATCCCTTCCATTTCCTTAGTCCGGTACGTCGCTCGGACAACGGGTTGGGGCTCGGTCGATGAGCCACCGACCGAGCCCTTTGGATGTCCTGTCGGGTCGTCCGCTCGCCCCGTTCTGCCTCCTCCCAACGAAGGTCAAGCTCCCCGCGACTCCCGGCTACTGGCGGGGACGCATCCGGCGACGGCCGTAGGTCCAAACTATCGCCGCGCCAAGCGGACCAATCGCGCCCGACAGCCAAGCGAAGCTCACGGTCGCGTGCGCAAGGCTCGAAGATACTGACTGGACCGCGACCAGGGCTGCCCCCCCGGAGGTCGACGGCACACCACCGGCCACGATTGGGATGCACCGGTTGACGTGCGCGAGGATCTTGGTGTACTCTGTGTACTTCACGGTAATCGTAGTGGTGGAATGAACAGTGCCACTGCTGGGCGACGGTGCCCAGTAGACCAGTTCGCACGCATTCGACACCACGATCACATCGTAGGCATCCCACGAACCGGAGGTGGTGAGTCCGGAGAACACGATGGAAGACGGCGCGGTCGCGGTCTTGCCGTTGCCGTTGACGCTGACCTCCCACGTGTCGCCCGAAGTCAAGTTGCTCTCCTGGAACGTTGCCGTGTACGGGGGCAGCGAGAAGGTGATCGTCGGAACATTGACCGGCCCACCGTTCACGACCACGGTCCCTCCGGACGAGGACGACGTGTACCCACTGACCGCGCCTACAGTGTACGTGTACGAGCCGTTTTCTTCCGAGAACGTGATCGTGCTCGTCGTGGAGGACTCCTTTGTGCCGGCAAGGGTGATAGACCAGGAGGTTCCCGACGCGAGGCCACTTTCGGTGAACGTTACCGGGTAACTCGGCGTGAAGTACAGGTTCTTGGTCGTCGTTGCTCCGACTCCGAGCAGTAGATTGTTGTAGGTCACCGTCGGCCAGCCCGAAGCGCTGATGGTCATCGTGTACGGGTTTGAGGATGTGCCTGCGACAGGGTACTCCAAGGAGTAGGTGCCCCCGCTTCCCGAGGTGGTCGAGATGCAGCCTTTGTTGTTGCAGAGCTTCACCGTGGCACCGCTCACTCCGGACCACGCCCCGCTCCCGTAGCCGAGCACGGTCCCTGAGACCATGCCTCCGTTGACCGCCGCGCTGAGAGCGGTGGTGTTGTTGCTCCCCTCGGTGTCATACAGCCAGCACGGCACCGCGGTGGGACCCGTCGTTACGCTGCCCAGCGCGTCCGAGAAGGTCGCCGAGGTGTTGTACCACGGACCGGCCATACAGTCGTTGTTCGGATTGCCCGTGTAGGGCTCCATGAAGAAGTGCCAGTACCCTCCGCTGCTCCCGGTCTCATTGTAGTCGACGATGGCATGACCTCCGGTCTGTTGGAAGAGGACGCTTGCGCCGGGGACGACCGGACAGGTCGCGCCGCACCCGGCATTCTTGTACAGGTACACCGTCCCTCCCACCGAGGATGCAGGCTCTACCGGGTAGGAGATGGTCGCCGTGGGACCATCCCATGTACCGATCACGGTGTTGGCAGGAGTGTCCACGGCGTTGAGTTCGTCATAGGCGGAAAACGAGAGTCTGCCCGCCGTAACACTCGAGAGGGCCGAGGCTGGGATCTGCTGTTCGGACAGAACAGCGTCCGAGTACACGTTGTATCCCGGGGTGAATGAACCTCCATTCAGGCAATCCTTGCCGGGCAAACCTCCGGTGGTCATGACCCACTGGTTCGCAGTTGCATCTCCTGCCACATCGTTTGTGGTGGTGTGCGAGCCGGAATTGGTGGCTCCTACCGATTGTAGGTCGCCCAGGTCGATGCCGATGCTCGCCAGGGTCAGGATGATGCCAATCTCGGGGGTCGCAATCAGGGACGCCAAGTCGAGCGCCAGGCTCACGAGGGCCGTCATGTCTCCGCCGGTCGTCCCTTCCTGGTCGTTCCCCGTGGTGACGTTCAGTCCATTGTTGGTTCCTGCCGCGAAGAGGTTCGTGTTGGAAGACGGCAAGCCACTTGGCGTGGTCTCAATGTTCATCGCATCCCCGAACACATCCTCATCGTAGACCGTACAGTATTGGGTGTTGTAGATCGTGAAGTTCATCGCGCCCCCGACCGCGTCCAGGCCCACGTACACCATGAATTGCTTTGCATTGGTATCGTACCAGAACCGTGGCGGTTGGGCGCCGCTCTTGTTGGCGGTCAGAGTCATCATGTTGGCGGCGCTGAGCTTCGAAGCATTCGACGATACCTGGTAGACCTGGGACTGCGCGGTCGGGAGGTTGACGACCGTTTGGTACGACGTGGGATAGATGGTGTTGCTTCCTGCGTATCCCGCGTAATTGTAGTAGGTCACCGTGACAGTTTGCGCCGTCGGCCGGCCGCTGCCCCCCGCGGTCGGGGGCAACGACCCGGAGGCTGAGCTGCGCGTGTCGGTCGAGAGGGTAATGCGAAGCGGGGTACCGCTTGAGGGCGTCGGCGCAGCCCGCGCAAGAGAGACGCTCGTTGTGACCAGCACGGTCGAGCCAATCATCAACGCCGCGACCACGGCTACGCCGACTACGGCCCACGCGCCCCGGGTCGCTCTTCTCCATCTCCGGCGTGAGATGGTGATTCCATCAGAGGTCTCCGTCTCAATTCTCGTTCGTTTACGAACGTCGTTCTCCACTTTTACTTCTCTCATTTTCTCTGGCCCGTGCCCCACGGAGACCTGCGCTCGAGCCGGAGCCGGCGCCCCCAACAATCCAAACAAGGGGCGGCGCCTTCCTCGGGGCGGACTCCAGTCGCACCCGGGACGACTTGGCCCGCGCGCGCGATGCGCACGGTCATCGTGTTCGGTCTGGCCGGAGGCGCGATTGCGGTCTGCTATTTCAGCCATACTCGCGTTCGGCGCACGCGGTACGCCTTCGTCGCATCGAACCGACTCTCCTCACGGGTCCCATATTCCGGCAGGATGCGCCATAATCCCGGTGGCGCGGTAAACGACTCGGGGACCAGCGGTCTGACGGATTCACCCACACGGGAAGTCTCACCCGTACTGGGGCGCTCATTGTCGGCAGCCGCTCGTACAGGGAGAACGGCTGGCTCGACCCCCAGACCCGGCACTCGGGCCGGTATGCCGACTCGGAAAACCAATCCACTGGGGAGGACGCCATCGAACCCGTTCGCTAGAAGCGGGCGATACTTCCTGTCGCGAGCGCTCGCCGCTCGAACACATGCCACAGGCCGATCGCGGCTCCGTAGGAAACGGCGGCCGCGATCGCGACCGCGCTCCAGTAGACCGCGACCGTACCGAATGAGTCGCCTGAGATCGCGGAGCGGATCGCATCCAATCCCCAGGTGAGGGGGAGCGCGTCGCCCGCCCACTGGAGCGGGATCGGGAGGGCGGAGAGCGGGAAGTTCACTCCCGACAGGAGCAGTCCCACGAACAGGAAGATGTTCCCGAGGATGAGCGAGGTGCGTAGGTAGAGAGCGACCCCTCCGAGCAAGAGGCCGAATCCGACCATCGCGAACGCAGTGAGGACGACCGAGACGGCGAGAGGAAGGATGGTCGCGGCCGGAATGGAGACCCCGAACAGGACCGCCGCGTAGACGAGGCCGACCGTGACGGTCGCGAGCGAGATCAGGATGGGGATGAACCCTCTCCCGAAGTAGAGCGCGAACCGGTTCGCGGGGCTCACGAGGAGGTGTTCCATCGTTCCCTGGTTCTTCTCGGAGTCGGTCGTCTGGCAGACCGAGAAGACGCTCGAATACGTGACGGTCGCGACCGCGTTCCCGACCGCCGTGAACTCGATCGCCGACGAGCCGCCTCCTCCCAGCTGCACCACGAAGGCGAAGAAGACCATCTGGGTGAGCGGGATGACGAAGATCGTCCCGAGGACGAAGTCGACCCGCATGAATCCGAGGCTCGTGCGCGGGGCGACGAGAGCGTTCGTCCAGAGCGTTCGCCAGAACGAGGGACGGTACGACAACGACGAGGACGAAAGCGTGCTCTCCATGCGCCCTCAGTACTCCGCGAGGTTCCCTTCTTCGAGAACGTGCTTCTCCACACGGTGGAAGACGAGGCCCGCCACCGCGAGGTAGACTGCCGTCGTCGCGACCGCGCCCGCGAGGTCCCACCAGTACCCCCAACCGAATCCTTGGTACCCCGGGATCGAGAGATACCGCAGCGCGTCGAGCCCCCAGGTCGGCGGGAAGATGAGAGAGACCGGGTTCGTGTAGAACGGGAGCAGAACGACCGGAAACATGCATCCCGTCCCGATGTAGAAGGCGAACTCGCCGATGTTCTGGATGAAGCCGGCGTACCGCGTGTAGACGTAGAACGCGGCGAAGATCACGCCGACGCTCGCGAGGGTCACCATCACGAAGATGAAGAGGAGCGCGAAGGCCACCGGGTTCGCCACCGGGGGCGGCCCTCCCGCGACCGCGAGGATCACGACGTAGACGATCGCTCCTCCGATCAGCCCGGAGATCACGTTCCAGAGAACTCGGCCGAGGACGACGTAGAGGTACGGGGTGGGTGCCTGGATCGTCGGCTCGAGGGTTCCGTACTCACGGTCCTGGCCGGTCGCCCAGCCGCTCCCGTAGAGGGTCTGGCCCCACATGCTCATCATCCCGGCCCCGAGGATTGCATAGGTCAGGAAGTACGGCCCGGCTCCTCGGAACAACTCGAACGAGACGAGTGCGAAGATCACCGGCGCGATCATCGAGGGAATGAGCCACTGCGGGTCGGCGAGGAACTGAAGGACGCTCAATCGCAGCGAGGAGTACGTGGCACGGCTCCTCGAGTACGAAGCGACGTACGCCTCCATGGGTTACGGTGCCTCCTCCTCGACCAAGTCGAGGTAGACGTCCTCGAGAGAGGTCCGACGCTCCCGCACGGAGAGCTCAGCGTGGTTCGGGAGCAGCGAGCGGACCTCTTCCGCTCCCGTCTCGCTGGTCCGGAGTCGAAGCGTCAAGCGGGAGACCGGGCCGAACTCCTCGGTAAGGACCTTCGACACGCCGGGGAGCCGCCTCAGCGACGCGAGCTCCCGATCGTCGAACCCGTACGCTTCTGCCTCGAGCGTCCGGTCCCCTCCGACAAGGTGTCGTAGGTTCGCCACCGTGTCTTGCGCGACGACCCGACCCTTCGAGAGGACGGCGAGCCTCGGACACAGATCCTCGGCTTCGAACATGTAGTGGGTCGTGAGGAAGATCGTCACGCCGTCGGCGACGAGCGAGCGGATCAGCTTGCGGATCTCCCGCGCGCTCTTCGGGTCGAGCCCGATCGTCGGCTCGTCCAGGAAGAGGATCTCGGGCTGGTGCAGGATTCCCCGCGCGAGGTGGAGTTTCTGCTTCATCCCTCGGGAGTATTCCTCGACTCGCCGGTCGGCGGCCCAGTCGAGGTCGACCCGATCGAGGACCTCGTCGATGCGCTCCTCGCGCTCCGAGTATGGTACTCCGTAGAGGTCCGCGAAGTAGCGCAGGTTCTCGCGGGCATTGATCCGGTTGTAAAGACCCCGCTCGCCTCCGAGGACGAGCCCCATGCGGGGCCTCAGCCACTCGACATCGCGGACAACGTCGTGGCCGAGAACGTACGCCTCTCCCTTCGTCGGCAGGAGGAGTGTCGAGAGGATCTTCGTGAGGGTAGTCTTCCCGGCACCATTCGGGCCGAGCAATCCGAAGATCGAACCTCGTTCGACCGTCAGGTCGATGCCCCGGAGCGCCTCGGTCCGAGTGACCTCGCGGAAGAGGAATCCCTTGCGGGAGCGGAATTCCCGCGTGATCCCATGAGTTTCGATGGCAAGTGAGGGGTCGGACATGATGGTGTCAAGGCTCCCGCGCAACCCGGTGCTCATACAAATACCTCCAACCCCACGTCAGGGCTGCCGAAACGGCCCCCCAGGGCGCGTTCCAGCGGGAGGCAAACTCCTGGGCAGACGCTTCGGGAGGGGGGCTTACGGCTCAGCTCCTCCCGTACGTGCCGAGGAACTTCGCGGACTCGATCGACTTCGCCTGAGCCGCGGACTCGACCTCCTTCGCGGAGAGGCCGGGACGCAGACCCAGCGGTTCGCGGAGGGCATAGAGTCGGAAGAAGTAGCGATGCGGCATTCCCGGCGGAGGGGACGGTCCACCGTACCCGGTCTTCTTCCAACTGTTTCGACCCTGCCGGCTTCCGTCGGACAGGGACGCGTCCTTCGGCACGCCTTCCACGAGACCGCGCGCGGTGCCCGGGATGTCGTAGACGACCCAGTGAACCCAGAGCCCGACAGGCGCGTCCGGATCGTCGCAGATCAGAGCGAATGCCTTGGTGGCCGGCGGAACCCCTTCGAACACGAGGGCAGGGCTCACGTCCGCCCCGTCCCCAGTGAACTTCTTCGGGATGGTCGCTCCGTCCTTCCATTCTGGCGAACTTAGCTTCAGCGTCATTGTCCTCACGCACCCCGGATTCGCGGTCCTCGAGTGGGCGGTGAAGGAGAAACGCGGCCTATCAAGCGTTCGGTGCGCAAGGCTGTGAGGCCCACGAGCTCGGTGAGACCGCGACCTCGGACAGCGGTTCCTGGATTTGATTGACCCTAATAATTAGGGTTCGCCATATATACTCTCGATTGGTGCCGAGCTCCATGGAGATTCTCCAACAGTTGACCCACCGCCAAGTCGAGGCGCTCCGGGTGATCGCCGCTCGACAGAACGACGTGCGAGGAGCGAGCCTCAAGAATGTGGCGTCCGGTCTTCACGTGAGCCCTCCCTCAGCCCTTGCTCACCTGGGTCCCCTTGAGGAGCTGGGACTGATCCTGAGGTACCGCGGGAAGAGCCGCCTCACGGACAAGGGAAGGCGGACGCTACAGGAGTACCTGCGCCACCATCGCGTCGCCGAGACCCTCTTCGGCAACCTTGGACTCGGACCAAAGGAGACCTGTGCGGCAGCCCACGAAATCGACCTCGCGATCTCCCACCGGACCGTGGACCAAATCTGCGAGGCACAGCGGCACCCGACGGCGTGTCCCCACGGCGCCCCGATCCTCCCCTGTCGCCCCTCCACCCGGGGTAGCTAGGGGAGCCGTACCGGAGAGCGGGGCCCCGTATGCAGAAGCTTACGAAGCGCACCAAGATCGTCATTGGCGTCGTCGTCGTTGCTCTTGTTGCAGGGGGGCTCACTGCGGAGTTCCTGACCAGCTCAGCTCCGGGAGACCCGTGTGCGGGGATCGTCACGCCCACCTTAACAGTGGGGAAGGCCACATCCCCGCCACAATCTGTGCTGAGCCAACCCGAGGCCTCCGGTTCCCACGCACCTAGCACCCGGCCCGCCGTTCCCCCCACGGATTCGTCGGCGCCGATCTCCGTCGTGGCGGCCGAGAACTTCTGGGGAAGCCTTGTGTCGCAACTCGGAGGGAACCAGACCAACGTCACCAGCATCGTAACCGACCCGAACACGGACCCCCACGAGTACGAGGCCAGCGCCACCGTTGCTCAAGAGATCTCGAACGCCCAGTTCGTGGTCGTCAACGGGGTCGGGTACGACCAGTGGGCGATCTCCATTCTCCAAGCGGACGGGAACTCCGGACAAGTGGTGCTCAATGTAGGCGACCTGAACGGCGTCTCGGTCGATGGTGGAATCGTCTCCGGGAATCCCCATATGTGGTACAACCCGGTGTACGTCAATGCGACGGTCGCAGCGATGTACTCCGACCTCGTCTCGATCCGTCCGTCGGCGACCGCGTACTTCCAAGCGCAGTACGCGGCTCTCAACGTCTCGCTCGGTCAGCTCTACGGCCAGGCTACGGCCATTCGGGACAAGTTCGCCGGCACGGTCGTCGCCTCGACGGAAAGCATCTTCGTCTACCTTGCGAACTTCACGCGTCTCAATCTGGTCTCTCCGCCGGCGTTCATGGAGGCGGTCGCGGAGGGAAACGACCCCCCGCCCCAGAGCGTCGTGCAATTCCAGTGCCAGTTGGAGAGCGGCCACGTCAAGGTCCTGGTGTTCAACGAGCAAACGGTGACCCCGGTCACGGACAACATGAAGTCGATTGCGAGCTCCAACAACGTGACCGTCATTGGAATCACCGAGACGATTCAACCTCCGAACTACACCTACCAGCAGTGGATGGGCGCGGAGTACCTGGAACTGTACAACGCTCTAAATGCAAACGCGTTGGGGCAGTAGTCGGTCGTGAGCGCGATAGAATACCCTCCCGGGTCCCGTGTTCCCGAGGTCGCAGCGATCCGGGCCCGTGGCGTCAAGGTCGGATACCGAGGCGCGGTGGTCTGGCACGACGCAACATTCGAAGTGGGGAGAGGGGAGTTCGTCGCGGTAATCGGTCCGAACGGCGCCGGGAAAACGACGCTCTTCCGACTTCTGCTCGGGATTCAGCGGCCGATGGCCGGGTCTCTCGAGGTGTTCGGCGCTCCCCCTCGTCGCGGGAGCCCCCGGATCGGGTACGTTCCTCAGCGGCACACGATCGACAACGACACGCACGTCGCGGCGGACGTGCTCGTTCACTTGGGCGTGTCCGGCACTCACCTCGGTCCCGAATTCTCGATCGGGGCGGCGCGAAGAGCCACGGCAGAAGCGCTCGCAGCGGTCGGGGCGTCGGAGCTTGGGTCGAAACCGCTCGGCGCGATGTCCGGCGGCGAACTTCAGAGAATCTTCCTTGCAGAGGCAATCAGCGGGCGTCCCGAGATGTTGCTCCTCGATGAGCCTCTCTCCAACCTCGACATGCGCCGCACCCGGGAGCTCGTGGAACTCGTCCACGGCTTGGTCCGTTCCCGTCGTGTCACCACGCTTCTCGTCGCTCATGACATCAACCCGCTCATCGAATGCCTCGACCGGGTCATTTACATCGCGAACGGACGAGTCGCGAACGGTCCGCCGGAGGAGGTCCTCACCTCGGCGTCTCTCTCGGAGCTCTACGGGGTTCCGGTCGAGGTCCTCCACGATTCCCGTGGGAACATCGTGATCGTCGGTGGAGAGAACCCGCATGAGAAGGGAGACGCATGACCGCGGGGTTCAGCTGGAACATCGTGACCGACTTCCGCGACATCTGGAACTATGCGTTCATGCGCCAAGCCTACGAGGCGGGAACGATCGTCGCGATCCTGGCTGGGATCGTCGGCTACTTCGTGGTCCTGCGACGCACGGCGTTCGCGGCGCACGCTCTCGGTCACGTCGGTTTCTCGGGAGCCGCTGCCGCGGTCGTGTACGGAGTGAACCCGGTCTTCGGGCTCCTCGTCTTCACGATGGGTGGGGGAGTGGGGATGGCCCTTCTGGGTCGGAGGGCATCGACCCGGGACATCGAGATCGGGACCGTTCTTGCCTTCATGATGGGCCTTGGACTCATCTTCCTCAGTCTCTACAAAGGGTACGCGACCGAAGCGTACTCGATCCTCTTCGGCGACATCGAGGGGGTGAGCGTCTCAGGTGTCTACCTCACGCTCGAGGGCGCGATCGTGGTCCTCATCGTGCTGGCCGTGATCTACCGGCCGCTCCTCTTCTCCTCGCTGGACGAGGACGTCGCGGAAGCGAAAGGACTCCCGCTCCTCGCTCTCAACGTCGTCTTCATGCTGCTCCTTGCCGTCGCGATCTCGTTCGCCGTCCAAGTGGTCGGCATTCTCCTCGTCTTCGCGCTGACCGTCACGCCGGCGGCCACGGCAGTGCGGATCACGAAGCGGCCGACCTACGCGGTCATGTGCTCCGTCGCGATCGCGATCGTCGCGATCTGGGCCGGACTGTTCATCTCGTGGTGGCCGCCCTACTCGCAGTACCCGCCGAGCTTTTTCATCGTCACCATCTCGTTCGTGATCTACATGCTCGCGCGCATGGGTTCGTACCTTTCGGACCGCTTTGCGCATCGCTTTGCACCGTCGGTGGACCCTGCGCCCGTCCCGAAATCGTCCTCGTGACCGACCTTCCCAGCGGGCTCGGAGGTCGGGCGAAACGTCTCGGGCGTTTCACTTCAAGGCTTCCTTCTTGCCCTGGTAGAGGTCGCGCGCCGGGCTGAGAAGGTCAAACACGTCCCGGTCGATCGCCGTTGTCCCGTGGGCGACGAGAGAGGCGAGATTCTTGCCGACCCCCGGGCCGAGCATGAACCCCTGGCCGCACATGCCGACCCCCAGGACGAACCCCTCGACGTTTGGGTGCTTACCCAGAATCGGGCTCCCGTCCGGGGTCATCGGGTAGAG
>Ga0187778_10001852_pt1 | contig 14585 bp, 15 predicted proteins | sample 1015_Q2_SP5_20_M_FD_132418 | JGI IMG/M metagenome (GOLD analysis project Ga0187778, IMG submission 132418) | Tropical peat soil microbial communities from peatlands in Department of Meta, Colombia - 1015_Q2_SP5_20_MG | ecosystem: Environmental > Terrestrial > Soil > Wetlands > Peat | place... | reverse complement strand
GGCGACGAGCAGGTCCGCCTGGAGGCCGGTGACTGCTTCGCGATGCAGCTGGTCGGCCCGACCACGTACCGCAACCCCGGGCGACAGCCCGCCCGCTACCTGGTGGCGATCGTGAGCGCCCCGGCCGCCCCCCGGAGGAGACCATGAGCCCTGTCGCTCGCGTGCGTCGCTCGCGCCCGACCGAGGCCGCCTTGCACGTCCCCGTGCTCGCCCAGCTGCTGATCGACTGCGTCGACGCCGGGGCGTCGGTCAGCTTCATGCACCCGCTCGGGCGCGACCGCGCCGAGGCGTTCTGGCGCGGCGTGACCGACGGCGCGGTGCGGGGGGACCGCATCCTGCTGGTCGCGGAGGACGCGACCGGTGCGGTCGTCGGTACCGTGCAGGTGCTGCTGGCCATGCCGGAGAACCAGCCTCACCGCGGCGAGATCGCCAAGCTCCTGGTGCATCCGCGCGCCCGGCGGCGGGGCATCGCGGCGGATCTGATGGCGGCGGCCGACCAAGCCGCGCTCTCCGCCGGCAAGACCTTGCTCGTCCTCGACACCGTCACCGGCGGGGACGCCGAGCGGCTCTACCCCCGTCTGGGCTGGCAGCGCTGCGGGGTGATCCCGGACTTCGCCCTGTGGCCGCGGGGTGGGCTGTGCAGCACCACGGTGTTCTACAAGCACCTGGCGGACGGGCCGGCATCGTCCTGAAGCAGCCGACCGGACGTGGCCCGGAGGCCTCGGGGGCTCCGGGTGGAACGGTTGGGGCGGTCGGGCGTTAGCAGGGACGATGAAAGCCATTGCGAGGTCCAAGCCCCGGGCGCGGCGAGCCATCCTGGCCTCGGTCGCGGCGCTCACCGCACTGGTGCTGCTGGTCACCCCGGGCGCGGTGAGCCGAGCCCAGTCGCCCGTCTCGCCCGTATCGGTCGTCTCGATCGACATCAAGGATTCGAAGTTCATCCCGCCGGCGCTCACGGTCGCGGCGGGCACCACCGTCCGGTGGACGAACCAGGACGAGGAGACCCACACCGTGACGTCGACGACCAACCTCTTCGCGTCGGCCGGGCTCGACCTCGGGGAAGCGTACACGTACACGTTCGCGGCGCCGGGCGTCTACGTCTACACGTGCGACCTGCATCCGTTCATGCAGGGCACGATCGTGGTCAAGTAGCTCACGAGAACAGGAGGAGACGCATGGATCGCATGAATCGTCGGGGATTCCTGGAGTGCATGGCCTGGGCGGGGACCGGCGTGGTGTGGACGGCCACCGGAGGTATCCTCTCCTCCCGGGTCCTGCCCGCCTCGGCGGCCGAGCCGGCGGGCGGCGGCAGCTTCAGCTTCGTGCAGGTCAGCGACACCCACGTGGGGTTCAAGGGCGAGGCGAACAAGGACGCGACCGTGACGCTGCAGCAGGTCGTCGCCAAGATCAACGCGCTGCCGACTCCGCCCGCGTTCGTCATCCACACCGGTGACCTGACGCACGGCCAGAAGGCGGGAGCGTTCGACACAGTGACCGAGCTCCTCAAGGGCGTGAAGACGGACAACGTCCTCTACGTCCCCGGCGAGCACGACGTCTTCGTCGACGGGGGCAAGGAGTTCCTCGGCCGCTACGCCAAGGGAGGCCCGGGCTGGCAGAGCTTCGACTACAAGGGCGTCCACTTCGTCGGCCTGGTTAACGTGCTCAAGTACAAGGGTGAGCACATCGGCGCACTCGGCGCCGAGCAGATCACGTGGCTCAAGCAGGACCTGGCGGGGCTCTCGAGCAGCACGCCGGTGGTCGTCTACGCGCACGTCCCGCTCTGGGCCGTCTACCCGGCGTGGGGCTGGGTCACGGAGGACTCCCAGCAGGCCATGGCGCTGCTGACGCGCTTCGGGTCGGTCACCGTGCTCAACGGCCACATCCACCAGGTGCTCCAGAAGGTGGAGGGCAACGTCACGTTCCATACCGCCATGTCGACCGCGTTCCCCCAGCCGGCCCCCGGGACGGCGCCCGGCCCTGGCCCGATGAAGATCCCGGAGGAGCAGGCGCGACCGATGCTCGGTCTCCGGGAAGTCCGGTACACGGTCGGCACCGCCCCGCTGGCCGTGGTCGATTCGACCCTCGCCTGAGCCGCGGGCGACCGCGGGGACGGCGGCCACCTCGCGATGCACGAGGTGGCCGCCGTTCTATCTCCGCTACTCGATCTTGTTCTTGACCGGCGGGATGCTCTTGAGGAACTGAGCGATCGCGTGCAGGTCGGCCGGGGTCAGGTCCTTGTAGCCGGCCAGCGTTCCCTGGATGTTCTCGCCCATGAGCCCGCCGGCCACGTCTCCGTCCGGTCGGTTCCCGGTCGCGAGATAGGTCGCGATCTGCTCCTCGCTCCAGGTCCCGATGCCGGTGGCCGCGTCGGGGGTGATGTTGGGCGCGGCCTGGCCCTCGGGGCCAGTGCGCTTGGAGTTGCCCGCGAGGAAGCGCGAGGTGTCCACCGCCATGGTGAGAGCGGAGCGGGGCGTGTGGCACTCGCCGCAGTGCCCGATGCCGCGCACCAGGTACTCGCCGCGCGCCAGCCCCGGCGTGGGTGCGGCCGGCCTCGGGGTCTCGGTGGCCGCAAAGGTGGAGAGCCAGACCGGCAGGAAGACGCTCTCGAACATCGGGACCGAGATCTTCTTGGGCGTATTGGCGCGACGGACCGGGGGAACGGTTCGTAGGAAGGCGACGAGCGCCCTCACGTCGTCGTCGGCCATGCCGTTGAAGGACGTGAAGGGGTGCACCGGGAGGATCCGCTCCCCGTTGGGGCGTCGGCCGTTCCGGATCGCCGTGATGATCTGATCGTCCGTCCACCCGCCGATGCCGGTCTGCGCGTCCGGCGTGATGTTGGCCGAGTAGACGGTCCCGAACGGCCCCACGAACTTCCGGCCGCCGGCGTTCACCGGGCCCTTGGGCTCGGTGTGGCAGCCGCAGCCTCCGGCCGCGCCGAAGACGTATTTGCCCCGGGCGACCTCCGCCGGGGTGGCGGCCGCGGCGACGCCGGTCGAGAAGACCACGAAGCACGTCACGAGGACGAGTCGGATCACGGCACTGGTGCTAACGTCAGGTCGTGTCGGATCGTTCCCTCTCCATGAGCTTCGCGGCCGCCGCCTCGGTCCGGTTGAAGGGGGCCAGGACCTCAGCGTATAGTCCCGCCTGAGCCGCCGCCACCCGACGACTCGGAGGATAGCGCGATGGCCGATTTCCCGAACTGCCTTCTGATCGTGACCGTCGAGGTCGACGCGGCGGTCGAGGCCGAATGGAACCACTGGTACGACACCGTCCACCTGCCGGACGCCCTCGGGTGTCCGGGCGTGCTCCGCGGCCGGCGCTACCTCTCCTCGGGTGAGATCTCGGAGACGACGGCCGGCCGGACCGAGAAGGTCGCGCGGCGTATCTACACCACGATCTACGAGCTGGCGAGCCCCGCCGCGGTCGCCACCGCCGAGTTCCAGGCGATGCGCGGCTGGTACCAGTTCGCCCCGCACGTGCGGTCGCGCACCCAGGTCGTGGTCCCGGTCGGGGAGGGGCGGCCGTGATCCGGGGGATCGACGTGAAGGCGGAGCTGGCCGCGCTGACGCCGCTCGACGGGCGCCGGCCGGACACCTCCGCGGCCGAGGTCACCGCGGCCTTCGCGCGCCTCGCTCCGTTCCGCGACGGCGCGATCTTCCTCGGAGCCTTCTCCGGCGAGAGCCCGTGGGAGCGGCACGGCGGCGGCGACGAGCTCGTCTACGTCCTGGACGGTCGCGCGACGCTCACGATCATGATGGACGACGGCCCGATCGCGTGCGCGCTCACCGCGCAAATGGTGATCGTCGTTCCGCAGGGCCGCTGGCACCGCTTCGACGCGCCGGACGGGATCAGCGTCCTGAGCGCCTCGCCCCAGCCCACCGAGCACCGCGCGAGTCTTTGAGCGACGCGGCTGCGGGGGACCCGCCCGCGCTGATCCTGGGCGGGCCCTGGGTCTGGCCGCTCAGCATGATCCGCAGCCTCGGCCGCCACGGCGTGCCTCTCTTCTCCACCGGAACCGCGGCGAGCTTCGTGGCAGCCTCGCGCTGGCATCGCGCCGCGCCGCGGGCCTGGGGGGAGGATCCGACACCGGAGACGCTGGCGCCCTACCTCGCCGCGCTCCCCGTCGGCCGTATGGTCGTGATCCCCTCGACGGACGAGTGGGCGCTCGGAGTCGCCCGCCTTCCCCGGGAGCTGGCGGCTAGATTCCCATCGAGCCTGCCGCCGCTCGACAGCCTCGAGATCCTCACCGACAAGGGGCGCTTCGCGGCGACGCTGGCCGAGCTCGGCGTGCCGCATCCGCGGACGGTCTGCGTCGGGCCCGGAGGCGACTGGTCCCGGATCCCGGACGAGGCCTTCGCGAACGCGTTCCTGAAGCCGCGCAACTCCCAGGCCTTCCGGCGCCGGTTCGGGCTCAAGGCACTGCGCTTCGGCAGCCGCGCGGAGGCGACGGCGCTCGCCGATGATGCGCGGGAGGCGAGCCTCGAGGTGATGCTGCAGGAGTACGTGCCGGGGCCGCCCACCGGCCACTACATGGTCGAGGGATTCGTGGACCGGGCGGGGCGCGTCCGCGCGCGATTCGTCCGGCAGCGCCTGCGCATGTTCCCGCCGGACTTCGGCGACAGCACCTGCATGGTCGGGGTGCCGGTGGACCGGGTCCGGCGCGCCGTCGAGCACCTCGATCGGCTGCTGGCGCACCTGTCCTACCGCGGGGTCTTCGAGGCCGAGTTCAAGCACGACGAGCGCGACGGGGAGTTCAAGCTCCTCGAGGTGAACGCGCGACCGTGGGGCTTCATCGGGTTCGCGGATGCCTGCGGGGTCGACTTCTGCGGGATGGCGTATCGTGACGCGCTCGGTCACACGGTCGAGGCGGTGACCACGTACCAGGTCGGTCGCCGCTGCGTGGTGGGCGCCGACCGGTTCGCCTGCTGGCGAGAGCTCCGCGCGGGCCGGCTCACCCCGTGGGCGTGGCTGCGCTCGTGGCTGGGGGCGCGGCAGCTGCTCTTCGCGTGGGACGATCCGCTGCCCGGGTTCGCGCGGCTGCTGCTCCACCTCTGGATCGTGGCCCGGCGCGCCCTGGCGCGGATCGCCGGGAGGACGGGCCAGACCTCTCAGGAGTGATCGGACGAGCCGCGCTTGTCCGAGACGATGCGCCCGTCCTTGAGCACGAGCCGGAGCCGGCGCAGGTTCGTGATGTCCTCCAGCGGGTTTCCGTCCACCGCGATCAGGTCGGCGAGCTTGCCGGGCTCGACCGTCCCGAGCCGATCGCCCACGCCGCACAGATCGGCGGCGTGGCGCGTGGCCGCGAGCAGGGCCTGCCACGGTGTCGCACCGTTCCGGACCCAGAGGCCCAGCTCGAGCAGTGCGGCTTCCTTCAACGGCCGGATGTCCGAGCCCAGCGCCATCTTCACGCCCGCCGCGAGCGCCATCTCGAAGCCGCGGCGATGCTCCTCGGCCGCGGCGTCGGCGCGGCGACAGAGATCGGGCGCGAGGTTTCGCTCCTCCACCCAGCGCTTCTCCCAGGGATCCCTCGCCTGGTCCGGCGTCAGGTGCGAGATGGCCAGCGTGGGGACGTACCAGGTCGGGCCCGCGCGCAGGCTCTCGATGCACGCGGGGTCCATGATGTAGCCGTGCTCCACGCTGTGCGCGCCGAGCCGCACCGCGGCGAGGACGCTCTCCGGGTTCGTGGCGTGCGCCACGACCGGGAAGCCGCGCTTGCGGCAGATCGCGAAGGCCGCCTCCAGCTCCTCGTCGAGCAGGAACGACTGCGAGTGACGGTCCCACGCGGGGCCCATGATGCCGCCGGTGAGATTGAGCTTGATGTGGTCGACCCCGTTCTTGATCTGCTCGCGGATCGCGCGGACGAAGCCGTAGGGCCCGTCGCACTCGCGCGCGTGGCCCGAGGTGAGGAAGTGCCCGCCGGTCGTGGTCAGGAAGTAGCCGGCCGCGAAGACGCGCGGGCCGACGTACCGGCCCTCGTCGAAGGCACGCTTCCAGGCCACGTCCATGAAGTGCGCGGCGCCCGCGCAGCGCACCGCGGTGACTCCGGCCTCGGTCAGCGCCTCCATCAGGCGGTGGCCGAAGGTGGCGGTCTGCTCGGCGATCGACGCGCCGGTGGAGGCCAGGTAGTCGGGATGGACGTGGACGTCCCAGAGCCCGGGCAGCAGGTACGCGCCTCGCAGGTCGACGACCTGGGCGCCCCGGGTGTCGGGGGACCGGTTCCCGGAGAGCACCTCGGCGATGCGGCCGTGCTCGATGACGACGCTCGCGCCCGCGATCGGTGTCGGCGTGACGCCGTCGATCAGCTGAGCGTTGAGAAGCACCCGCCGCGCGGTCGGATTCATCCCACGCGCATCGAGATCCGGAGCCGGAGCGCCCGCTTGAGGCGCAGCAGGGACCACCAGCCGCGGTGGCCTGCGAGGGTCGAGGCCAGGAGCAGCGCGCTGCCCAGCCGCGGCCTCGCCCGCAAGCTCGCGACCAGGTGCTGGCGAGCGCGCGGGAGATCGTCGCGCTCGAGCGCGAGCCGCCCCAGCCGCAGGAGCGACACGGCGCGCTCGGCCCCGAAGTAGCGGGTTGCTTCCGCGGGGTAGAGCTCGGGATGGCCCAGCACCTTGTGGCCGATCTGCAGGCGCCCGCGGATCATCGCCTCGAAGTCCTTGGAGAGGCTGCCGCTCCATCGACGATACCAGACCAGCCGCTCCTCGACCGACGCCGCCGGCCACGTCCGCAGCAGCCGCAGCCAGCACTCGATATCCTCGCAGACGCGGAAGGCCTCGTCGAACCCGCCCACGCCGACGATGGCGTCGCGCCGCACCAGCGACGCCGACGGACAGATGAAGTTGTAGCGCATGAGCGCCTGGCCGGCCTCCGGGGGCAGCCGATAGGCTCCGTCGCCGAGGGACACTCGGGCCAGGCCGGCGTACTCGGGCGTCGTTCGCAGGTAGCCGTCTTCCTCGACGTGGAAGTCGCCCGAGAAGACGACCATGTCGGTGAAGGCGAGGCCGATGTCGGGATGCGCCTCGAGGAGGGCCACCTGCCGTGCAAGCTTGCCGGGACGCCAGATGTCGTCGGCATCGAGAAAGGCCAGGTAGGGCGCCGTCGATTCCGCGATGCCCCGGTTGCGCGCCGCGGCCAGTCCGCGGTTGATCTGTGAAACCACCAGCACGGCGTCGCCGTACGAGCGCGCGATGGCCGCGGTGTCGTCGGTCGATCCGTCGTCGACGACGATGACCCGGAGCGACGGACCCTGCTGGGCCAGCGCGCTCTCGATCGCCTCCGCGAGAAACTTAGCGGCGTTGTGGGCGGGAATGATCACATCCACTGTCGGTGAGGATCGCACACCGGGATCGCCGGCGAGCGTGGGCGCCATCGGGGACGCGGTCATGGCTGACCTCCTTGAGCGCTGGCCGATGGTACTTCGAATCGCGACGCAGGAACAGTCTCCGGTTGCATTCCGACCCTCGGGAGCGAGCTGGTGGCGAGTCCGACGCCGGAGAAATCACGCAGAATCTGCATCGCGGCCGCGCTCCGCGCGGAGAGTGTCGAACCCGTGACGCGCGAAGGAAGAATGCGCTTGACGTTGCTCTCGGATGGTCTCTACTATCCAGAACTCGACGCAGGACGCACGGCGTGGAGCAGAGGGTGACATGAGTTCTCGCCGGCCGGCGGTGACGCGATGACCCCCGACGTGCCCGCTCCGGGCTGCGCCCTGGCCGCGGAGCTTCGCGACCTCGCGGAGCGCGACGCGCGGCGAACGCCGATGGACGCCGTCCTCGACGCGGCCGAACGCGGCGAGGTTGGTGAGGAGCAGTGGTTCCGGCTCCTCGGCAGGCTCTGGACGCTCAAGCGGATGATGTACTACGTCTACGGGAGCTGGGCGCTGGGGCTGAGCGTCAACGAGTTTCCGCCGACCGTCGCCTATCTCTTCGGCAAGCAGATCTACGACGATTCGACCCACGAGATGCAGTACGTCGACGAGATGCTTCGACGCGGATGGGTGCGCACCCAGCGCGAGGCGTTCCGGCATCCGTATTGCGCGTTCACGCCGGCCACACGCGTCGCCTACTACGTTTTCGCGCTGAGGGCGCTCACGAACTACCGGCAGAACATCCGGATCGCCGCGCTGAACCTGGGCGCCAAGGTCATCGAGCTGGCGTGGCTCGAACGGCTCGCGGCGGGCGCCCCGGACGCGCACCTGCGGGCGCTCTTTGCCGGGCAGGTGCCGGAGACGCGGAGCCACGTGCTCGGCGGGCGCCTCGTCGTGGAGCGCTGCGTGGGGACGGCGGTGGACGCCGGGCTGTGCCGGATCGATCACGCGACGGTGCGGGAGAACTACCTCTTCGCGCTCGACGAGATGGTCGCGGCCGCGCTGGGTGTGCCGGAGGCGGCGGGTGAGGTGAGTCTGCCGCGCCACGTGGACTGAGCCATGGCCGAGAGGGCGGACGTCGTGGCGATCCACGTCGATCACGAGGCGTGCACCGAGTGCCGGATGTGCTACGTGGTGTGCCGCGAGATCGACCTGAACGCGGTCGTGATCGGGCCGGATCCGCTCCACCGGTTCGAGATCGACATGGGCCGGTGCCTCTATCCCGGCTGCACCACGTGCCTGATGTACTGCCCGAGCCCCGGCTCGATCGTCGAGACGGTAAGCGGGCGATCGCTGGTCCCGCCGCCGCCGGAGGCCTGGGTCGAGGCGCGCCGCTGGGCCCGGGTGGCGTCCTGATGCCGCGGCCCAATCACCCGCTCGTCCAGGAGTTCCTCGATTCGTGGGTCTACCCCGTGGGATTCTCCGGGCCCGGCGTTGAGTTCCGGCTGCGCATGACCGCGAGGTGCCTGCCGATCTGGAACGGGGCGACCGCCCGGGCGGCGAAGACCAGCGCGGCGGATCAGCAGAACCCGAGTGAGGAGTGGAAGGTCGAGCGAGCTCTCGCCGGCTACGCGCTGGAGGGGCCGCAGATGTCGATCAAGCAGATGGCCACTCAGCTGCTCTCGGTGTCGATCCCGATGCAGGAGCAGTACATCGATCTGCAGCGGATGCGCGCGCGGCAGGTGTGGGACGAGCTGAAGCACGGCCAGCTCAACGCCGACGTGCTGCTGCGAGGCGGCTGGATCAAGCGCGAGGACGATCTGATGGAGGACGTGCGGGCCAACGCGCAGGACAACCTCGCGTACTTTGGCCTCACCTCGATGTTCCTGCACCTGCACCCGCTCGCGCGGGCGGCGCAGAACTACTTCGTTGAAGCGATCGCCTACCTGGGGATCACCGCGGCGCTGCAGGCGATCGACGACCCGCTGATCCGCCATCAGATGCGCAGCCAGCAGCTCGAGGAGCTGATGCACTTCATGGAAGGCAAGTATCAGATCGACGCCTACGCGCTGCGCGCGGAGGACCAGAAGCCCATCGAGGAGGCCTTCGATTTCCTGCTCAAGCCCTGGGCCACTCGCATGAGCGTGGCGTTCGGCGGGCGAGAGCAGGGCGCCTCCGGATGAAGGCGCGGATCGAGACGGCGCGCTGCATCGCCTGCGGGCTGTGCCGGGAGGTCTGCCCGGGTCACGCGATCCATCCGAAGCTCCAGGACGTCCACCACCGCTTCGAGGTGGTGCCCGCCGAGTGCACGGGGTGCGGCCGGTGCTTCGAGTACTGCCCTGCTCCGGGCGCGCTCGTCCAGTATCCGGATCCCGCCGAGCCCTTGCGCCGAGCCTAGGACAGCGGTCGTGGAGCCTCTCCCGTTCACCCAGGCCGACGTGGATGGCTCGATCCCGGTCCGCTTCGCCCGGGTGGCCGCGGCGGATCCGGCGCGCCTGGCCGTCCTCGCCGGCTCGGAGCGGCTCACCTACGGCGAGCTCGACCGGCGATCGAGTCATCTCGCCGCCGTCATCGTGCGCGAGGCGGCGTCCCCGACCGCGCCGGTGGCCGTGGCGGTCGGCGAGCCGTCCGCGGCGATCGTGGCCATGCTGGCCACGTGGAAGGCGGGACGGCTCTGCGTGCCCCTCGACCCGACCGCCCTGCCGGCGGCCCGGGTGCAGGTGATCCTGCACGACGCGGCGCCCGCCCTCGTGATCACCGACCCGGGCGGCCGCGCCGTGATCGAGAGGGCGCCCGTCGCCGCGGTTTCGACCCGCGAGCTGCGCCTGGAGGAGCTGGACCCCGGAGCACCGGACCCGTCGCTCCCGATCGAGGCCGGCGCAGACACGCTCGCCTGCCTCCTCTACACGTCCGGCTCGACCGGCGAGCCCAAGGGTCTGCTTCGCAGCCACGGCAACGTGCTGCATCGGGCCCGCTGCGCGATCAGCTCACTCGGGATCGGGCCCACCGATCGGGTGAGCGCGCTCCATTCGCCGAGCTTCGCGGCCGGGCTGCGGGACGTCATGGCCGCGCTGCTGGCGGGCGCCACGCTGCTGCCGTTCGACCTGCGCCGCGCGGGGTTGGGCGGGCTGGCCGGATGGATCCGGAGAGAGGAGATCTCCGTTCTCTGTGCGGTCGTGACGACGTTCCGCCACCTGCTCGCGAGCGTCGAGCCCGGGGAGCGCTTCCCATCGGTCCGTATCGTCCGCCTCGGCAGCGAGCCGCTCTACCGGCAGGACGTCGAGCGATTCAGGACTCACTTCGCCTCCGACTGCGTCCTCGTGGCCGGCTACGGCGCGAGCGAGGCGAGCGGCATCGTGGAGTATCGCCTGCGCCACGACTCACCGCTGCCCGCGGGACGGGTGCCGGCGGGCTACCCGCTCGAGGGTGTCGAGCTGCAGGTCCTCGACGAGGACGATCGTCCCGTGGAGCCCGATCAGCCCGGCGAGGTGGTGGTGCGGAGCCGCTATCTCTCCGAGGGCTACTGGCGGCGCCCCGACCTGACGCAGGCGACGTTCCGACCCGATCCGGTCGATCCCACCCTGCGGGTCTACCGGACGGGCGACGTCGGCCGGCTCCGGTCGGACGGCTGCCTCGAGCTGGTGGGGCGTCGCGACCAGCAGGTCAAGGTGCGCGGCTACCGGGTGCACCCCGGCGAGATCGAGCTGGCGCTGGTGGAGCATCCCGCGATCCGCGAGGCGGTGGTGATCGCGCCCGTCGACCAAGCCGGCGAGCCGCGGCTCGTGGCGTACGTGGCGGCGACCGGGGGTGCGCCGCCCTCGGCCGGCGCGCTCCGGCAGTTCCTCCAGCCGCGCCTGCCCGCCTACATGGTGCCCGCGGCGTTCGTGGTCCTCGAGTCCTTGCCGGTCAACCCCAGCGGCAAGGTGGACCGCGCGGCCTTGCCGGCTCCGCCGCCGCGGCCCGCCTCCCGGACAGGCGCTCCGGCTCCGCTGGGGAGCCCGCTCGAGTACCAGATCGCGCAGATCTGGGAAGAGCTGTTCGAGGTGTCCCCGATCGGCGGCGACGACGACTTCTTCGACCTGGGTGGCGATTCGCTGCTTGCCGCGTCGTTCGTGGCCGCGATGGAGGACTCGACCGGCCGCGCGCTGTCGCCGTCGGTGCTGCTCGAAGCCTCGACGGTCGCGGACCTGGCGGCGCTGCTGGTGAGCGAAACCGGGGCCTTCGACGAGCCGATCACCACGCTCCGCGCCTCCGGCGACCTGACGCCGTTCTTCTTCCTGCACGGCGACTACAACGGCGGCGGGTTCTACTGTCACGCGCTCGCCCGTCACCTGGACCCGGCGCGTCCGTTCCACGTCGTCCATCCGCACGGGCTGGACCGGCGGCCCCCGCCCGCGACCATCGAAGGCATGGCCGCGGACCGCCTCGACGCGGTACGCGCCCTGCGGCCCCACGGACCGTACCTGCTCGGGGGGTACTGCAACGGCGGACTCGTCGCGCTCGAGATGGCCCGGCGGCTCCAGAGCGCGGGGGAGCGTGTCGAGTTGGTTGCGCTGGTCGAGGCGCGCGCGCCGGCCGGCGGGCTCCGGGCGCTCCACGACGCCACTCACGCGCTGGGCCGGCTCCTCCGGCTGCCTCCGGACGCGCGCGCTCGCGTCTTCGCCGAGCTGGAGCACGCCTCGGAGGCGATCGTCGCCAAGCCCCGCTACTACTCGGAGCGGATCCGCGACGTCGCGCGGTCGGGGGTCCGCGGCCAGGTCGCGTTCCTGCGGCGCAAGCTGTGGGGTGGAGATCAGCCGGGCGCCGGTTCCGACGGGACGGGGCGACCTGCCCGGCGCCGTCACGGGGGGTTCCACCGCGCCATCCGCCGCCACGTGCCCGCGCCCTATCCCGGGCCGGCCGCGCTCCTGCGAGTCGAGGACGCGGCGATCCGCCCACCCGAGCTCGACTGGCTCCGCGTGCTGCCCCGCCTGCAGATCGTCTCGATCCCGGGCGATCACCCGACGTGCATCACCCGTCACGTCGCGGCGTTCGCAGCGCGGCTCGAGGAGGTCTTGAAAGGTACCCGGACGGAGGCCGGCGCGCGATCCTGAAAGGGGAGGATCTGACCATGATGACGGACACGGTGATCGTCGACGGCGCGGCGCTGACGCTCGAGCAGGTCGATTCGGTCGCGCGCCACCGCGCCCCAGTGGCGCTCACGTCGGACCCGGCGGTCCTCGGACGGATCCGGAGCTCCTACGAGCTCAACCACCGGCTGCTCGCGCGGGGCACGCCCATCTACGGCGTGACCACCGGACTCGGCGACTCCGTCGACCGCCACATCGGGCTCGACCGGGCCGCCGCGCTGCAGGCGAACCTGGTCACCTACCTCGGCTGCGGCGTCGGGGAGTACCTGCCCGTCGAGGAGTGCCGCGCGATCCTCCTCGCGCGGATCAACTGTCTGGCCAAGGGCTATTCCGCGGTGCGGCTCACGCTGGTCGAGCGGCTCGTCGATCTGCTGAACCGCGACATCGTGCCGTGCATCCCGCGGATGGGCTCGGTGGGCGCCAGCGGCGATCTCATCCCCGCCTCGTACGTCGCGGCGGTGGTCATGGGCCAGCGCGAGGTCTACGACCGCGGGCGAGTCCGCCCCACCCGAGAGGTCTACGCCGAGGCCGGGCTGGCTCCGCTATCGCTCGAGCCCAAGGAAGGGCTGGCCATGGTCAACGGCACGAACTTCATGACCGGGATCAGCATCCTCGCCGTGGAGGACGCGTACCGGCTCGCTATCGTCGCGGACGCGTGCACCGCGATGGCCACCGAGGTGCTGACCGGCATCACGGGGCCGTTCGACCCGTTCCTCCACGACGTGGTCAAGCCGCACCCGGGTCAGATCGTCTCCGCGCGCCGCATCCGGGCCGTGCTGGAGGGCAGCCGGCTGGCCCGCACCTACGACGACCTGGTGCGCGAGGTCGGCGTGATCGAGACCGGCTTCCGGCGGGTCGAGGCCAAGATCCAGGACAAGTACTCGATCCGGTGCGCGCCGCAGTGCATCGGAGCGCTGTACGACGCGGTGGCGTGGGTGCGCCGGACCCTAGCGGTCGAGCTCAACTCGAGCAACGACAACCCGCTCTACGATCTGGAGTCCGGCGAGGTGCGCAGCGGCGGGGACTTCTCGGGCTTCCACGTGGGGCTCGCGATGGACACGCTGAAGATCGCGGTGGCGAGCGTCGCGGACCTGCTCGACCGGCAGTTCGAGCTGATCAACGACGAGAAGTACAACATGGGGCTCGGCATGTGTTGCATCAGCCCGCTGCCGGAGCACCACCCGGAGGCGGGCACCCACCACGGTTTCAAGGGCATGCAGCTGGCCATCTCCGCGGTCACCGCGGAGGCGCTGAACGCGTGCGCGCCCATGACCGTGTTCAGCCGCTCGACGGCCTGCCACAGCCAGGACAAGGTCTCGATGGGCGCGGCGGCGGCGCGCCAGGCGCGCGAAGTGGTGGGCCTGACGCAGACCGTCGCGGCCATCCACCTGCTCATCCTCTGCCAGGCCGCGGACCTGCGCGGCGCCGACCGCCTCGGCCGGGGTAGCCGCCGGGTCTACGAGGCGGTGCGCGCGGTCTCGCCCTTCGTAGCGCGCGATCGCGAGCTGCGCGGCGACATCGAGCAGGTTGTCGAGCTGATCGCCTCCGGACGGCTCGCGCGGGCCATCGACGGCTTGACCGGCGCGGAGGCGTTCGGCTACGCTCCGGGCACGAACGGTCGTGACGCTCGGTGACCCGGCTCCTCACCTCGCAGCGTAGGAGATCCCGCATGCTCGCCCCAAGCGCGCGCCTCGGTGCTGTGCTGGCGCTGCTCGTCGCCGTCATCGCCCCCGTGGACGTGGGCGCGGCCGAGAAGGTCACGGTCGCCCTGGACTTCACCCTGAGCGGCTACCACGCCCCGTGGTTCGTGGCCCAGGAGCGCGGCTACTTCGCCGAGCAGGGGCTCGACGTGCAGCTGGGGCGCGGCTACGGCTCGGGCGACACGGTCAAGAAGCTCGCGACCGGGGCGGCCGACGTCGGGCTCAACCACCCCGCGCCGCTAATCATCGCCAACGCGGAGGGCGGCAGCCTCCGGGTGGTGATGGGCTACTTCAACCAGGAGATGTGCGCGATGTACTCCGCCGCCGAGGGCGGCAACGTGCGCGCGCCCAAGGACCTGGAGGGCCAGACCTTCGGCGGGCCGCCGGGAGACATCTGCACGATGATGCTGCCCGCGCTGGCCGAGAAGACGGGCGTCGACATCGCGAAGGTGC